>Ga0114972_10002902_pt1 | contig 12898 bp, 9 predicted proteins | sample M_140807_EF_Meta_FD_87354 | JGI IMG/M metagenome (GOLD analysis project Ga0114972, IMG submission 87354) | Freshwater microbial communities from Lake Montjoie, Canada to study carbon cycling - M_140807_EF_MetaG | ecosystem: Environmental > Aquatic > Freshwater > Lake | place: Lake Montjoie... | reverse complement strand
GACCGAGCCGCGGCCGATGGCGACCGGGTGACCATTGATTTCGCCGGCAAGCTGGAAGGCGTGGCCTTTGATGGCGGCACAGCCAGTGATTTCGCGTTCGTGCTCGGTGAAGGCCGGATGCTGGCCGACTTTGAAACCGGCGTTCGCGGCGCGACCGATGGGCAGACGGTGAGTTTCCCGGTCGCATTTCCGGCCGACTACAACGCCCAGAATCTGGCAGGCAAGACGGCTGAATTTGAAGTGACGGTTCGTAAAATCGAGGCGCCGCGACTGCCGGAACTCGATGCCGAGTTTGCTCGCCAACTCGGTGTGGCCGACGGCGATCTGGAGAAGCTGCGGGCCGATGTTCGCGGCAATCTGGAGCGCGAAGTCGCCCAGCGCCTGCGCAATCGGAATAAAGCCGCAGTGATGGAGTCTTTGCCGAACCTGGCTCAGATCGAGGTTCCGAATGCCCTGGTGCAGGCTGAATCTCAGACCCTGGCCGAGCGTGCGCGTGAAGATTTCAAACAGCGCGGCATGGACGTGACGAACATGCCGATCCCGCCCGAGGCCTTTACCGAGACTGCGGGCAAGCGCGTTCGCCTCGGATTGATCGTGGGCGAGATTGTCAAGGCGCACGGACTTCAGGCCAAGCCTGATCAGCTTCGCCAACGCATTGAAGAATTTGCTCAGTCTTACGAGAACCCTGGCGAAGTCATTCGCTGGTACTTCAGCGACCGTGATCGCCTGGCCGAGGTCGAGGCCGTGGTGGTCGAACAGAATGTGGTGGACTGGGCTTTTGCCAAAGCAACAGTCACCGACAAGCCCATCGGCTTTGATGAGCTGATGGCCTCAAGCAACTGAATCGCTGAATCGAGGAATTCAAGATGACCTTCAACAGCATGGTCGAGGATCTGGTCAATGCCCATCTGGCCCAGGAAACCCGTGGGCTGGGCATGGTGCCCATCGTGATCGAGACAAGCGGACGGGGCGAGCGCGCCTACGACATCTATTCGCGTTTGCTGCGCGAACGCGTGATCTTCATGGTCGGACCGGTCATGGACCAGACCGCCAATCTGGTGGTCGCGCAGATGCTGTTTCTCGAGTCGGAGAATCCCGACAAGGACATCAGCCTGTATATCAACTCGCCGGGCGGATCGGTGTCGGCTGGGTTGGCGATGTTCGACACCATGAACTTCATCAAGCCTGATGTCTCAACCCTGTGCATGGGCCTTGCAGCCAGCATGGGCGCGTTTCTGCTGGCAGCCGGCGCCAAGGGCAAACGGTTTGCGCTGCCCAACTCGCGGATCATGATTCATCAGCCCTCTGGCGGTGCGCAGGGTCAGGCCTCCGACATCGAAATTCAGGCAAAAGAGATCCTTTACCTGCGCGAGCGTCTGAATCGTCTGCTCGCTGAGGCCACCGGTCAGCCGATCGAGCGGATCGAGCGTGACACCGACCGCGACAACTTTTTGTCCGCGGAAGATGCGGTAAGCTATGGATTGATTGATCGGACCCTGGTCAAACGCGGCGAAGCTGCTGCCGCGACCTGACACCAACGTAGACCCGCCCTGATAGCGGGTGGTCCGAACGCGGAGAGAGCATGTCGGAAAAGAAGGGTTCTAGCGAAAAGCTGCTGTATTGCTCGTTTTGCGGCAAAAGCCAGCATGAAGTTCGCAAGCTGATCGCGGGCCCTTCGGTCTTCATCTGCGATGAATGCATCGATCTGTGCAACGACATCATTCGCGACGAAACCCAGGGCGAAACCCAGGCTGCATTCAAGTCGGGTTTGCCAACCCCATCAGAAATCAGCACGATCCTCGACCAATACGTGATCGGCCAGAACACAGCCAAGCGAATCCTCGCTGTGGCGGTGTACAACCACTACAAGCGGCTGCGTCACAAGGGCAAGAAAGACGAAGTCGAGCTGTCCAAGAGCAATATTTTGCTGGTGGGGCCGACTGGAAGTGGCAAGACGCTTCTTGCGCAGACTCTCGCCCGCCTGCTGAATGTGCCCTTCGTCATCGCGGATGCGACCACTCTGACCGAAGCCGGTTATGTCGGTGAAGACGTCGAGAACATCATTCAGAAGCTGCTGCAGAACTGCAATTACGAAGTCGATAAAGCGCAAAACGGCATCGTGTACATCGATGAGATCGACAAGATCTCGCGCAAATCGGACAACCCCAGCATCACGCGGGATGTGTCCGGCGAAGGCGTTCAGCAGGCGCTGCTCAAACTGATCGAAGGCACCGTCGCATCGGTGCCGCCACAGGGCGGGCGCAAGCATCCGAACCAGGACTTCGTCCAGATCGACACGACCAATATTCTGTTCATTTGCGGCGGCGCCTTCGATGGTCTTGAGAAGGTCATTCGCAACCGCTCCGAAAAAAGTGGGATCGGCTTCGGCGCTGAAGTCCGCAGCGAAGCCGAGCGGGCCGTTGGTGCAGTGCTTCGGGAAGTCGAGCCTGAGGACCTGATCAAATTCGGTCTGATCCCCGAACTCGTCGGCCGACTGCCAGTGGTTGCGACCCTCGATGAACTCAACGAAGAGGCGCTCGTCGAAATCCTGATCGAGCCCAAGAACGCACTGATCAAGCAGTACCAGAAGCTTTTCGCCATGGAAGGCGCAGAGCTCGAGGTGCGGCCCGCAGCAATGCTGGCCATTGCGCGCAAGGCGCTTCGGCGCAAGACCGGTGCTCGTGGGCTGCGTTCCATTCTTGAGCACATCCTGCTCGACATCATGTACGAGCTGCCCAGTCTGCAGAACGTGCAGAAGGTCGTGATCGATGAAAATGCCATCGATGGCGAGGGCAAGCCGCTCGTGATTTATTCCGAGACACCGAAGGTCTCCGGCAGCAACTGACAGGCCGGGGCGTGGTCCCGATGTGCCCTTAGCTTGCACGCGTCAACTCGCATACAAGCGCTGTCCTGACCGATTGCTGCGCGGTCTCGCTTCGAGGCCTATTCCTTCAGGCACGCCCGAGTTTCGCCCCTTTTCATTGCATGGCCCCTCGTCTTGCCATGCTTGAATCGGCGTATGCTTGAAACGTCAGAGGTCAGCCCAAGATGCTGACCAAGACTCTGCCAAGAGGAACCCTCCTGATGTCCGACTCCCCGTCAGTTGCTCAATCCCAAACCCATTCAAATCTGCCGCTGCTGCCTCTGCGCGACGTGGTGGTGTTTCCGCACATGGTCATCCCGCTCTTCGTGGGAAGACCCAAGTCCATCAAGGCGCTTGAGGCCGCGATGGAGGCCGGCAAGAGCATCATGCTTGTTGCCCAGAAAAACGCCTCGAAGGACGAGCCGGTCGCATCCGATATCTATGAGATCGGCTGCGTCTCGAACATTCTTCAGATGCTCAAATTGCCTGATGGCACGGTCAAGGTGCTGATCGAAGGCTCGGAGCGCGCTCGCATCGCATCGATCGACGACAGTGGCGCGCACTTCACCTGCACACTCGACACGATCGTTGAAGGGCCTGATCCGGGCGCAGAGATCGAGGCCCTGCGCCGCGCGATCCTGACCCAGTTCGACCAGTACGTGAAGCTCAACAAGAAGATTCCGCCCGAGATCCTCACTTCGCTCAACGGCATCGATGATCCCGGTCGGCTGGCCGACACCATTGCAGCCCATCTGCCGATCAAGATCGAACAGAAGCAGGACATTCTCGAGACCCTCGCCATCGGTGAGCGCCTTGAGAAATTGCTTGCCCAGATCGAAACCGAGCTGGACATTCTCCAGGTTGAAAAGCGCATCCGCGGACGTGTGAAACGTCAGATGGAAAAGAGCCAGCGCGAGTACTACCTCAACGAGCAGGTCAAGGCCATCCAGAAAGAGCTCGGCGAGGGCGAAGACGGCGCTGACATGGAGGAGATCGAGAAGAAGATCAAATCCGCTCGCATGCCGGTTGAGGCCAGGAAAAAAGCCGAGGCGGAATTCAAGAAGCTCAAGCTGATGTCACCGATGTCTGCCGAGGCCACTGTGGTGCGCAACTACATCGACGTGCTGGTCGGTCTGCCCTGGCGCAAGAAGAGCAAGGTCAACAACGACCTCACCCATGCTCAGACGGTGCTCGATCAGGATCACTTCGGTCTGGACAAGGTCAAGGAACGCATCCTCGAGTACCTCGCCGTGCAGCAGCGTGTCGACAAGGTCAAGGCACCGATTCTGTGCCTGGTCGGGCCGCCTGGGGTCGGTAAGACCTCGCTCGGGCAGTCGGTGGCCAAAGCAACCAATCGCAAGTTCGTGCGCATGGCGTTGGGTGGTGTGCGGGATGAAGCCGAGATTCGCGGTCATCGCCGCACTTACATCGGTTCGATGCCGGGCAAGATCCTGCAGAACCTGAGTAAGGTTGGCGTGCGCAATCCGCTCTTCCTGCTCGACGAAGTCGACAAGCTCGGTATGGATTTTCGGGGTGACCCGTCGTCTGCACTGCTTGAGGTGCTGGATCCGGAGCAGAACCACACCTTCGTCGACCATTACGTCGAGGTTGATTACGACCTGTCGGACGTGATGTTCGTTGCGACCGCCAATTCGCTGAATATCCCGCCAGCCCTGTTGGATCGGATGGAGGTGATTCGTCTGTCGGGTTACACCGAGGACGAAAAGGTCAGCATTGCACAGCGCTACCTGTTGCCCAAGCAGCAAAAGAACAATGGTCTGAAGGAGGGCGAACTCACGGTGTCGGAGGCGGCGGTGCGCGACATCGTTCGTTACTACACCCGAGAGGCTGGCGTGCGGTCGCTCGAGCGCGAGTTGTCCAAGATCTGCCGCAAGGTGGTCAAGACCCTGCTGCTGAAGAAGGACGACAAGAAGCTTGCTGTCACGCCCAAGAATCTCGACAAATTCCTGGGTGTACGCAGATTCTCCTTCGGTATTGCTGAAAAGCAGAACCAGGTGGGGCAGGTGACCGGTCTGGCCTGGACCGAAGTGGGCGGCGAGTTGCTGACCATTGAGGCGGTTGCGGTGCCAGGCAAAGGCAAGACCACCTTCACCGGCAAACTCGGCGATGTGATGCAGGAGTCGATCAAGGCAGCCATGACCGTGGTGCGCAGACGCCAGCATCGCCTGGGCATCAAGGCGGGTTTCCACGAGAATCAGGACCTGCACATTCACGTGCCGGAAGGTGCAACACCCAAGGACGGCCCTTCTGCAGGTATTGCCATGACCACGGCCCTGGTGTCGGTGCTCACCGATATCCCGGTTCGGGCTGATGTCGCGATGACCGGGGAGATCACATTGCGCGGCGAGGTTCTGGCCATTGGCGGCCTCAAAGAGAAGCTGTTGGCCGCCCATCGCGGTGGCATCAAGACCGTGCTGATCCCTGAGGAGAATGTGAAGGACCTCGCAGACATTCCGGATAATGTGAAGAACCGTCTGGAGATCGTTCCGGTTCGCTGGATTGATCGTGTACTGGAGGTAGCGCTCGAGCGCATGCCTGCACCTTTGTCAGAAGACGAGGCGGTGGTGGTGGCATCAACGACTGAGCCGGCTGCAGCCAAACCCGCCGCTGCGCCTGCTGCGGATGACGAGGTCGTCAAGCACTGAGCGCATGACACCTCAGAGCGCTCGTCGTTTGCATTGCAACGACGAGCGCTTGACCGGGTCGAAGCACGGCTCACACGGCATTGATTTGTTCGGTTCGGCTGCAATGGTTTACATTTGCGGCCGTCGATGAGCGCAGGCGGGTGCTTAGCTCAGTTGGTAGAGCGGCGCCCTTACAAGGCGTAGGTCGGGGGTTCGAGCCCCTCAGCACCCACCACAGTCAGGTTTCCCCGTAATAAAGCTCGTTTCCGGCAATTCGTACCAATGACCTGCCCGGATCGTTCAGTGGGGTCTGGATGTTCGATTCCGCGATCCGTTTGAGGGTCGCGTGGTTGACGAGTTCGGGGCCGGTGTCTGATCTCATTCAGCGCAGCGCCTCGCGTGCACTGAGCAGACGCGAGAGAACCTCGATGACCCGATTCGATCTGATGCTGCCAGCGACATCGATGGCCAGGCACTCTCGGGTGAACTCGTCGATCACCGTCAAGCACTTGATCTGTTGCCCCGTGGCGCAGGCATCGAACACGAAGTCGTAAGCCCACACCGTGTTCGGTCCGGTCGGCGGCACAGGGCGTGGCCTCGAGCTCACCACTTTCGGCGGACGGCCTCCCTCAGGATCGCGACCAACTGTTCTTCACTGAATCGGCTCTGTCTCATGGTCTCCTCGCGTGTGCGGCCAGGGCCACTCTCTGAACCGATCACTTGCACTCAATTCCCGGGCAGGTCCGCAACGTCAATTATTACCGGACCGCACCGTGAATTTTTTTGATCGTATCGTGACTTATTACCGGTTATTCCACGTCTGCGGAACGTAGGCTCCCCGAATCAGGAACTGAATGCCGCCTGTGAATCGGCCTACCTTCCATTCTTTTTTTAAACGCCATCAGAAGAGTCAAGCATGAAAACTCAACACTTCCAATCACATCACAAGCCGCTTGCTCTTGCTCTGGCCGGCACTGCTGCCGCGCTGGCTGCTCCCGGCGCACACGCGGTGGTCATCAGCAACTCTCAAGCCCAAGCAGTAACGGCGGGTTCCACCCTTCAAAACATCGGGGGCATGACAGGCGTCGGCCTTGAGAACAACAGCGATCCAAAGCTTGGGATTTACACGGTGTACGGGCTTAAATTCACCCAGTCTCCTGTCGTGGCTGGCAGCGCCATCGGCGCCGGCTCCACCTTCGCAAATCGCGTCCTACTGGCGGAAGACCCGTTGAAGAGCACACCAACCGGGCCCGGGATTTACGGGGTTTACTTCGACAATGGTCAGGGAACTCAGTACGGCTGGGTGGACGTCGGTATTTCGAAGCCGGCTGCCTACGACGTCACCGTCCGGGGTTGGGGCTACGAAACCGTAGTCGGCGCGAACATCGCCGCCGGTGCCGTCTCGCCACTGCCCGAGCCGACCACGCCGGCCCTGATGGCCCTGGGCCTGTTTGGTGTCGGCGCCATGCGCCGCCGCGCTCGCCGCGCCGCTCACGCCCACTGATTCAGCGAAACGTATGAGGGGCTCGTCGCGCCCGGTTGCCGGGCTCGTGTTCGACGTGAGCACAGCGGCCGTCGATCAGACGGCCGCTGTCTTTGCGCTGTTGCCTGAACTGCTACAGGCCACCTCGCTGCCGCCGCGCTTCATCGTCGCCAATGTGGCAGGTGATGCTTCGCGGCTGCTCGGCGCGGCCGCGTTCGTCCCTCAGGTGCAAAACGCCGACTCTCCCGGCTTTTTGACCCAGTGCCGGGTGCTGCCGGCGTTTCAGCGCCTGGGCATTGGCCGCGCGCTGCTGGGCCGGCTGGCTGACGAGGCGCGCGCGTGGGAGGTGCCGCATTTGCACGCCTGGTCGGCGCATGACGACACCAGCGAGCCGTTGGGCTTCTTGCGCGCGGTAGGCTTTCGGCCGGGCACGGCGATGCATCACTTCACTCTCGAAACGGCACTGATGCGGTCAGCGTCGATGCGCCTTCAGCAGGGTTTGCGCTCGCGCGGTCGAGTGCCCGCCGACGCGGTGCCGGTGCCGCTGGCGCGCGTGCCCATCGAGCCGGTGGTGGCGCTGTTTTGCGCTGAGTTCGGCGGCTCGCCGGCTCAGGCACGCGCACGCATCGAGCGCACGCTGGCACACTCCATGGGCCAGGAGTTGTCATCAGCGTTGTGGGACGGCGCCACGCTTGCGGGCTTTTTTCTGGCCGGCGCCAGCGACACCGACGGCAGCCCCGAGGTGTTCTTCTGGGCCAGTGACCGGCGCTTTCGCCACGGCTGGCCGGCGGCCGTGCTGCTCGATGAGTTCACCCGCGCGATGGAGGCCGGCGGCCACGTGCAGGCCCGCTACTACTGCAACGACCGCACCCGCGCCACGCTGAACCTGGTGCGCCGTACTGGCGCGCGGCTCAGGTGCGTGCGCATCCACCAGGTGCTCGACCTGAACCCGATGCCATGACCGAAGCTGCCGCTCCCGCTGGCCCCGGCGCACCGCGCGTGCTGGTGCTGGCCATTGACGGACTGGACTGGCCGTTGCTGCAGACGCTGATCGACGCCGGGCTGATGCCGTTTTGCGCGCAGCTGCTGGCCGGCGGCGCACACGGGCGCATGGGTGTGCCGCCAGCGCACTCGAGCTCCGCGCATTGGACCACCGTGGCCACTGGCGTGATGTCCGATCGCCACGGCATCTGCCACGACCTCACTATTCGCGCCGATGGGCTGACGCTGCAAGCGGCTAGCGCCGATGCGCTGCGCTGCGAGCCATTCTGGCAACAGGCCATGGGCGCGGGCCTCGTGGCTCGCGTGGCGGGCTGGCCGGCAATGCTGCCGGCGCGGTTACCTCTAGGGGCTCCGGCTGGTTGTGCGCTGGTGGCCGACGGCTTCCAGAACCCGGAAAACGGCGCCGAAGTGTGCTGGCCGTTGTCGCCCGAGGCGGTGGCGCCGCCGGAACTGCGCCACACGGTGCAAGAAGCGCGCATGCACCCGTGCGACCTCGACCTTGAGGCTCTGGCGCCGCTGCTTGGCAAGCCTCGCGGTGCGGCTGAAGGTGCGCTGCTGGCCGGGGCGCGCCAGCTGATGGCACGCTGGTCAAGTATGCATAACCTCGGCGTCTATTGGGCGAAGCAGCCCGAGTGGCATTTGATGGCGCTGCGATTTGACAACCTGCCCGACTGGCTCGCCATCTTGCAGACGTACGGCATTGCGCCCGGCGACGGGCTGGTGCCGTGGTACCGCTACATCGACCTGATGCTGGGACGCTACATGGGCCTGCTGGGGCGCCAGGCGCACCTCCTGCTGTTGTCTGACCACGGCCTGCCACCGGCCGACGGGCGCGCCGGTAGCTCCACGGTCGATCGCCTGATGGGCGTGGGCAGCGCTGGCGGAATCGCGCTGGCCGGACCGGGCGTGGCCCAAGATAGCCTGCTCGATGGCGTGTCGGCACTTGACGTGGCGCCCACCGTGCTCGCGCTTCTTGGCCTGAGCGATTGCGCAGGCACGCCGGGGCGCGACCTGCTGGTACCAGCGCGCGGTCGCAGCCGCGACAGAGAAGTAGGGGCGCCGCCAACCATTGCCGGCATGGACTGGACCGAACTGTGCACGCCGCCCGTCTGCGACGACGAGGCGCTGGCCTGGCTGAGCGAAAACGGCCTGGCCAGGCCGGACACTCGTGCGATGCAATTGATGGTGCAATCGGTGCGTGCCGAATCGCTTGCAGGGTGGGCCGCTGCACGCGCGGCCAGCGGCGACGTAAATGGTGCCATCGCCGCGTTGCAGCAGGCACTCGCACTGAACTCAGCGCATCTGGGGCATCGATTGACGCTGGGCCAGTGGCTGCTCGAAGCCGGACGGGTCGACGAATGCCAGCAGCTGGTGGCCGGACTGCCTGAGGCCGCGCGCGAGGGCGACTGGCCCGATGTGGTGTCCAGCCTGATCGCCTTTGGGGCCAAGGACTGGGCGGCAGCCGAGCCGCCGCTGCTACGGCTTGCGGCACGGCCCACTGCACCGATCAACGCCGCCGCGTGGCTGGGCCGACTGCATCTGGCGCAAGAGCACTGGGCCGATGCAGCACAGTGGTTTCGCCGCGCCAAGACTCAAGCTGGCGGCGAGCTGGTGTGGGAGGGACTAGGGTTGGCATTCCTGAAGCTGGGCCAGACGGGCGAAGCGATCAGTGCGCTGACCCAGGCAATTGCGGTGCAACCGGCCAACGCCCGGCTGCACCTGCTGCGCGCGGTCGCCTGCCAACAAGCCGGCCAGTTCGACCGGGCGCAAGGCGGTCTGTGGCGCACCCTGGCCATCGACCCGTCACTCGTCGAAGCGCATCGCCTGCTGGCCGAGATCGCCCGCGCGCAAGCAGACACCAAGAAGCCCCTAGGTCGTTGAAGCACCTGAGGGCTTGTGTCTTGCGTAAGCATCTGTTCTCCGCGGCGAAACGAGCTTGCAGGCATTTTCCCCACCGGGACGCAGAGCCATCGCGGAGCTGATGGCGGCTCGATGCACACCACAGGAAACCGATCTCAGCAAGCCCGTCGGATCAAGCTTTTTATTGCCCAGCACAGTCGTAAAAAATTTGTTATAGTGTTTGACTCGTCGTTGCGCATGACCATGTGCAACGGGGTTCGGCAGAGTCCGCTGAACCGAAAGCTGTACTCAGGAGTGGTAGTTCAGTCGGTTAGAATACCGGCCTGTCACGCCGGGGGTCGCGGGTTCGAGTCCCGTCCACTCCGCCAGACTGACGCAAACAATGGGGCGAACGAGAGTTCGCCCCATTTTGCTAAATGAGCCCCGAATGTTCGATCTGATCAGAAATAACCAGCGCATTCTGCAGTTTCTCCTGTTGCTGCTCATTTTTCCTGCCTTCGTGTTTTTCGGACTCTCCGGCTATGAGGGCATGATGTCCACCGACAAAGGTGTGGCATCGGTCGATGGTAAATCCATCAGTGCCCAGGAGTTTGATCAGGCGCAGCGGCGTCAACTCGATCAGATGCGTCAGATGCTCGGCGAGCAGATGGATGCCAAGCTGCTCGACACACCGGAATCGCGTACCCGCATTCTTGAGAGCCTGATCGCCCAGCGTGCACTGGCCGGCGAAGCCGCTCATCGACACATCGCTGTCAGTGACGACCAGGTTCGTAAGGCCATCATGGCGATTCCGGGTCTGACCCAGCCAGACGGCAGCTTCGACAGTGAGCGCTACAAGGCCTTGTTGTCTGCGCAGAACCTGACGGTGCAAGGCTTTGAATCTCAGGTGAGAAGTGACCTTGCCTTGCAGGCACTGCCCGACGCTGTTCAGGGCTCGGCGATCATGCCGCATACCGTGCGTGACCGGCTTGCAGCGCTGCAGGACGAATCGCGTGAGATCCGCTTTGTTCGATTTGCACCGGCCGACTTTCGCAGCGAGGTGGTGGCCGATGAAGCTGCGATTAAGGCCTTCTACGAGGCGAATTCGAAGTCATTCGAGTCACCCGAGTCGGCTCGCATCGAATTCGTGGTGCTGTCTCGCGAGGCCCTCGCCGCACAGATGTCGATCGGAGCCGACGACCTCAAGACCTACTACCAGCAAAACGCCTCGCGCTTCGGTTCGCCCGAGGAGCGTCGCGCCAGTCACATCCTGATTCAGAAGGGGCCGAAAGCGGCCGAGAAAGCGCAGGCCATACTGGCCAAGGTCAAGGCGAATCCCTCCCAGTTTGCAGCTCTGGCCAAGACCGAATCGGATGACCCTGGCTCGGCATCGCAAGGCGGTGATCTGGGATTTTTCGGGCAGGCGATGATGGTCAAGCCCTTTGCGGATGCGGTGTTCGCAATGAGCAAGGGTGAGGTTCGTGGGCCGGTGGAATCCGAATTCGGGCAGCACATCATTTTGCTGACCGACATCAAGCCGGGTGGTGCCCGGAGCTTCGAGTCGGTACGAGCCGAGATCGAGCGGGACATCAAGATCCAGCAGGCCGGTCAGAAATATGCGGAGGCCGCAGAGAGCTTCACCAACATGGTGTACGAGCAATCCGATTCGCTCAAGCCGGTTGCGGACAAATTCAAGCTCACCATCCAGACGGCGGATGAGGTCGGTCGTCAGCCACCCGCCAATGCGCCGCGCGGCAGTGCAGCGGCCAATGCCCGCTTGCTGGCCGCGCTGTTCAGCGACGATGTCTTGCGCAACAAGCGCAACACCGAGGCGATCGAGATTGCACCGGGTCAGCTGGTTTCTGCCCGGGTGCTTGAATACCGGGCGCCTAAACTCAAGCCCCTTGAGGACGTGCGCGATGCGGTGCGTGAGGGCCTGGTGCGGCAGGAGTCTGCAAAGCGCGCACGTGCGGCAGGCGAAGCGCGTCTGGCTGAGTTGAAAGCGGGTAAAGGTGATCTGACCGGGTTCTCACTTGCCCGTCTCGTCAACCGGGCCGATGGCGGTGGTCTAAACCCGGTTGCGCTGGAGTCGGTGTTCAGGATGCCCGCGCAGACCTTGCCGGCTTTTGCCGGAACGGATCTGGGCAACGAGGGCTATGCGGTGACGCAACTGCTCAAGGTGGTCACGCCCCCGCCTCAGGTGCTGGCTCAGCGCGCGCCTGCAATCGAGCAGCAGGGTACCCGGATGCTGGCGCAGCAGGATGTTTCGAGCTACCTCGACGCCGTCAAGGCACGTGCGAAAGTGGTGCGCCATCCGGAGCGGATCGGTCAGAAGGGCGAGGCGCAGTAGTTCCGATCTGCCTGGAGAGCACCACCAGCGCATCAACTGCCTGCTGCAGTGCCGAGTCGTCAGTGTCACGCAGGCTTACCACCGGCGCCTGCTCCAGGCGGCTGAAATTGCGCTTCATCGATCGGTCGTAGCTCGGGTCGTAGTGCTCGACCAGCAGGCTGTCGACCAGCTCGAGCCAGCGGTCTTCGCCGATGAGCTGTTTCCAGTCGGCAACCCTTTTTGTGCCATGCATGACCACCAGCTTGTCGAGCAGCGCATGCAGGCCCGGCACATCCGCTCTGAAATGGTGGTACTCATCGAGCAGAAATCGGCTTCTGACTGCGCGGTCCGCATCAGCAATGATCACGTTTGACGCGCGGATTGCGTGGATCAGCGGCTCTGGCACCTGACATTGCCCGATCTTGCGGCTTTCCGATTCGACGAAGATCGGGCGTGAGCCGGTGAATTGACGCAAGGCATCCCAGACCAGGGACTCGAAGCGCCGCTGCGATGGCTGCGCGGACTCAGGCCAGGCGCCCAGCACGGAGCCGCGGTGGCAGGCCAGTCGCTCCAGGTCCAGGACCTGCTCGCCCTGTGCGGCCAGCCTCTCAAGCAGGCGGCTCTTGGCGCTGCCGGTGCGCCCGCCCACCACGATCAGGTTCAGGTTCGGGGCCATCGACTGAAGCTCCTCGATCACCTTGCGCCGATAGGCTTTGTAGCCGCCTTCGATGACGGTG
>Ga0114972_10002897_pt1 | contig 12903 bp, 15 predicted proteins | sample M_140807_EF_Meta_FD_87354 | JGI IMG/M metagenome (GOLD analysis project Ga0114972, IMG submission 87354) | Freshwater microbial communities from Lake Montjoie, Canada to study carbon cycling - M_140807_EF_MetaG | ecosystem: Environmental > Aquatic > Freshwater > Lake | place: Lake Montjoie... | reverse complement strand
CCATTGCGCCCTTGCATCATTGGTCGAGCGGCTTTAGCTAAGGCCGGAAAGCTGTACGAAGAAATGTCGTGCGCAATTCGAAAGGCTTCACGTGAGAGGCCCTCTAGAAACTCTCCGGCAATGGCTTCGCGCGGGGCAAAGCCAATCGAGTGAACCAAGCCCTCTAGCCCATCCCAATGTTTGGCAAGCTCGGTAAAGGTGGCTTCGATTTGACTATCTTCGGCGACATCACAGGGCAACACGATATTGCTGCCAAAGTCGGCCGCAAATTCTTTGACTCGTTCTTCAAAACGTTCGCCAACGTAGGTGAACGCCAATGTGGCACCTTGCTCGTGGCAGGCTTTGGCAATGCCGTAGGCAATCGACCGATTAGAGATGACGCCTGTAATTAAAATGCGTTTGCCAGAAAGAAAGCCCATAAAAATCCTAGAAATAAAAAGTCAACGAAGCGAATCTACAAAAGCGGGTAGGGCGTCAACTGCGATTACCTGTGCCGGGAACACGCAGTTTAGCGCCGACTCGAACGGTATCAGTTTTTAGGCTGTTCAGCGCGCGCAAATTCACGATAGTCGTATTGTATTGGCGAGCGATCGATTCGAGGGATTCGCCTTTACGTACAACATGGATGCGCACTTGTTGGCTGGCTGTGGCACTTGGCTGTCGCCCTGCAACTTGCGGTACCCCCGAGGCGCTGGGTGGCGCAAGTTGCAGCCCTTGTCCGGCTGGGCCAGGAATAATGACGATTTGCTCTGCAGTGACGCGCGCGTTTGGTTCAATGCGATTCGCCTGACGCAAACGGGCCTCGGCGACGCCAAACTTGGCTGCAATTGAGCTAAAGGTATCGCCCGTCTTGGCTTCGTAGGTTTTCCAGGATGAGAGTTCGCCTTGATACTGCAAAAGATTGGCATTGAAAATATCAACTTTATTGCGAGGCAAGATGACGACATGCTCTTCTTGCGCTGAAATAACCGGTTGGTTAAACGAGGGGTTTAGCGCGTGAAAGTCAGCAATCGGCATTTCAGCCAATTGTGCCGCGACCGTGAAGTCGATATTGACCTTCTTTTGCACCGCAACAAAGTAAGGACTGTTATCGACTTGAGGTAGCACGACGGCGTAGCGCTCGGGGTCGGCCACGATATTTTTAATCGCTTGCAGCTTGGGGATGTAGTTCAGGGTCTCGTTGGGCATGCTAAGCGACAGATAGTCGGTTGACTTGCCCATCGCCATGTTGCGTGTGACCGCGCGTTTGACCGAGCCTTCACCCCAGTTGTAAGAGGCAAGTGCCAGATACCAGTCGCCCTGAAACTCAAACAGATATTCAAGGTAGTCGAGTGCCGCGTTTGTCGAGGCGATGGGGTCACGCCGTTGATCGTGCCACCAGTCTTGCTTGAGCTTGAACTGCGTGCCTGTGCTAGGAATAAATTGCCAAAGTCCAGAGGCTCTAGCGCTTGAAAACGCGACTGGGTTATAGGCACTTTCGACAAACGGCAGCAAGGCTAACTCGGTGGGCAGGCCGCGCCGGTTGATTTCGTCAACGATGTAATACAAGTATTTGCCAGCCCGTTCAGCCATGCGCTGCATCGCTTCAGGGTGCGAAGCGTAGTATGCAGTCCACTTGGCCGAGAGGGGTGTGTTGAGGTTGGGGATGGCAAAACCGCGACGGATGCGCTCCCAGGCGTCAAGCGGCGGGATCGTCAAATCGATCGTGCGCGAGGTGTCCGCAGCGACGTAACGGCTTTTTTGATCCGGAACGGCACAGCCTACTAAGGCTAGCAGACTGAGCACGCACAACAAACGGAAAAAACGCATGAGCTTCAACGAAAGTTGTTTTTCCACTCTCTGAGCGCTGCGAACACCTCAACAGGGGTGGTGAGTTCGCGTTGCGCCCAGTTGGTGGCGGCTTGCACAATACTGGGCTGCCGCACGCGCAAAAACGGATTACAGGCCAACTCAAGTTCGACCGAGCTGGGGAGGGTAGGCTGGTTTAAACGACGCTGCTCGCTGGCGTGTTCTTGCCAGCTCTGTAGTGCAACATTATCGGGTTCAACCTCACAGGCCCAGCGCATGTTTGACAGTGTGTACTCGTGCCCGCAATACACCCGCGAATCTGCTGGCAGGGCCGCTAGTTTTACCAGCGACGCTTCCATTTGGGCGGGGGTTCCTTCAAACACGCGCCCACAGCCTGCTGCAAACAGTGTATCGCCACAAAACAAAACAGGGGTGGTGCCAAAAGTACCAAAAAATGCAATATGCCCCGCGGTATGGCCGGGAATATCCAAAACCGAGAGTTTTAACTCAAGCGACGTATCTTCGAAGGTGTCGCCTTCAACCAATGCCACGTCGCACACTGGCAAGACCTCGCCGGCGGGCCCCCAAACCTTTGCACCCGTTTGCGCTACCAGTTCAGCGGCCCCGCCAACGTGGTCGTCGTGATGATGGGTGAGTAAAATAGCGTTCAGTGAGAGTTGTTGTTCTTTTAGAACCTGCAACACTGGCTGGGCTTGACCAGGATCAACCACCAAGGCTTGGCGACCGTTAGAGACTAACCAGATATAGTTGTCGCTGAAGGCCGAGATCGGAGAGATGCCAGGGCAAGGCTGTACGAAATCAAGTTGGTGTTGAGTTTTATTCATTTTTGAGAACCCGTGTCTAAATCACAATCCCCTATTGTAGACTTTGAGCAGTGGCGACAGAGCGAACTCGGTCAGTATGTGCAGCGCTTTGAGCAAACCTGCTTCGATAAGATGGTCGCCGACGTGTTTGGCTATCACGCGTTGCAACTGGGGCAACCTAATCTTGACCTCTTGCGCGCCAACCGGATGCCTTTCAAGGCCTACGCGGGTGCCGAGTTGCCGGTGTTGCCCGCGGCGGATTGGGCGGGCATGGTGTTGGCCGAACCAGAGTTCTTACCTTTTGACTCCCAAAGTGTAGACCTTTTGGTTTTGCCACATGGCTTAGAAGCAAGTGCTCACCCACATCAAGTCTTGCGCGAGGTTGAACGTGTTCTAGTGCCTGAAGGCCGGGTCGTGATTTCAGGGTTTAACCCCTGGAGTCTTTGGGGCGTACGCCATCGAACCCCATATTTGACACCTTGGTTACCGCGGCCTATTCAGGCCCAGGTGTCGCTGCCCCGGCTAAAAGACTGGCTCAAGTTGTTGTCGTTCGAAATCGAATTAGGGCACTTTGGCTGTTATGTTCCCCCACTTCGCTCACAAAAATGGCTCGATCGCTTTGCGTTCGCCGAAGCGGCCGGCAACCGTTGGTGGCCGGTCTGTGGTGCCGTGTATGTTGTTTCAGCGGTTAAACGCGTGGCCGGCATGCGACTGATTAAGCCGCGTTGGAAAACTGCCGCGGCGGTGCGCAAAGGTGCACGCCAGACCGCTGGCGCAACGTTGCAGCAAAAGACCAGCTCAAAGTCGCTGGACGACTCTGTTTAGCCGAATGCAAGAAAATCCTCCCCGAACAGGCGAAGGATAAATAGCGCGAATAACAGGATGCGCTCGACTAAGCCTCGCTCTTTGTGGTGGCGAGAACACTAATCTTAAGAAACTTGTCATGAATACTGAAGACACCGTAGAAATTTGGACAGATGGCGCATGCAAAGGCAATCCGGGCCCGGGCGGTTGGGGTGTTTTGTTAAAGCGCGGCAACGTTGAAAAAACGCTGCACGGCGGCGAACCTTTAACCACCAACAACCGTATGGAAATGATGGCCGTGATTGAGGCCTTGCGTGCCCTGACGCGCCCGTGCAAAGTGACCCTGCACATCGACTCGCAATACGTCATGAAGGGGATGACCGAGTGGATTCACGGTTGGAAGCAGCGCGGCTGGCGCACGGCCGACAAAAAACCCGTAAAAAATGCTGACTTGTGGTTGTTGCTAGACGGTTTAGTCGCCCAGCATGACATCACTTGGCATTGGGTCAAGGGCCACGCCGGAGACCCGGGCAACGAGCGGGCCGACTTGCTGGCCAACCGTGGGGTCGAGGACGCGCGATCGCGGATGTAAGATGGCGATGGGCGGCCGCCTTTCGTTCGCTCGCCCTTTTTTTAGGTCACCCAAACTATGCGCTGGATTATTCTCGATACTGAAACGACAGGCCTTGACCCTGCTTATGGGCATCGTATCGTTGAAATCGGAGCAATTGAGGTACTCAACCGCGGTATCACTGGCCGCGATTTTCATACGTATCTGAACCCTGGCCGCGATAGCGATCCGGGGGCGCTTGAGGTGCATGGATTGACGACAGAATTTTTATCAACGAAGCCGCGTTTTGAAGAGCAGGTCGACGAGTTTCTGGCTTTTATTGCTGGCGCTGAACTCATTATTCACAATGCGCCTTTCGATTTGAAGTTCCTAAATGCTGAACTCGCGAAAATCGGTCGTGAACCTGTTACGAATGTTTGCTCGGGCGTCACCGATTCTCTTGCACACGCAAAAACCTTGCATCCGGGCAAGCGTAATTCTCTTGATGCGTTATGTGACCGCTATGGGGTGTCTAACGCACACCGGCAGTTGCATGGCGCGCTGTTAGATTCACGGCTGCTCGCTGAAGTCTGGCTAGCCATGACGCGCGGTCAAGACAGTTTGATGATCGACAATTTTGACGTACCAGAAACCGCCAGCGTGGCGGCAAACGAGCAGCGACTTGAAGCGTTGAATTTGCCGGTTACTTTGCCGAGTGCCGATGACCTATTTGCACACGAAAAGTATCTCGCCGCTTTAGACAAAGCTGCTAAAGGGGCTTGCGTCTGGCGGCAATATGAAGCGACGCAAATCGATGAGATTAAGACCTGACCGCTTGCAAATGGTATTTTTCAGTAACGTACGATGACGGACAATTGGGTTGCAGCAGTCATCGTACGCGGGCCGCAGGGACGCTTGAAACATCCTGTTACGTCAACATCCCCAGTGTCTTTCTTTTGATTAGTTCAAAATCGATTTGTGCGCCAAGACCCGGTGCCATGGGTGCATGAATCATTCCCTGCGCATCGATTTCGATATCCTGCAGCAGCCCATATTTTTGCGACTCTGCCGGCAACAGCACTTCAAAAAGTTCAGTGTTTTGAAGTGCCATGATCACGTGTAAATTCGCGAAGTTATTAAGCGAGTTGCCACCGTGGTGCACTTCATAATTTAAATGAAAGGCCTCGGCTAAATGAGCAGTCTTCATCAGTGTGGTGATGCCACCCTTGACGGCCACATCGCCGCGTAAGAAGTCAGTCGCGCGCTCTTTGATCCAAGGCGCGTACGAATCCAAACCGCCCGCTGGATATTCAGTTGCCATGATTGGGATCGTCAGATGCTTTTTCAGTTCAATGTAATTGTAGATATCGGCATCGGCTAACGGATCTTCATACCAATAAAAGCCAAGCGCTTCGATTGCCTGACCAACGCGCAAGGCGGCGGGGTAGTCGTAGCTCCAAACCGAATCCAGCATCAAGGTGTAGTCGTCTCCGACGGCCTTACGCACAGCTTCACACACCTTAATATCGTCTTGCCAAACTTGTGGCGGATGAATCTTGTAAGCGGCCATGTTCAGTGACTTGTAGTGTTGCGCTTCTTCGGCATAAGCCTCTGGGGCAGCCAACACGGCTGAGCTAATGTAAGCCGGAATGCGATCACGATAAGAGCCTAGCAGTTGATGAATTGGCAGGCCCGCGATTTTTCCGGCGATGTCCCACAAGGCGACATCCATCGCACCAATGGCGCGTGCGGTCGTGGTGCGAACGCGCTTCCACATCGCCTTATAGAGACGTTCACGGTCAAGCGGATTTTGATTGAGCAGAATCGGCTTGAGATACTTAATCAAGCTCGCGCCATCCATATCGGCAGGATAAAACGCTGAGCCTAAAAAAGCGTGACCGGTAATCCCTTGATCGGTGGTGATGGCAAGCAGGCCCAGCTTGCTGCCGCCCGAGAAACGACCCGTGTGCGCGCCGTAGCTTGTTGCAGGGATATCGTCCCAGCTAAACAGGGTAAGGGTGACGTCTTGAATTTTCATGTGCGCATCACTCGAGTTTAATATTCGCGTCTTTCACCACTTTGCCCCATTTAGCGACTTCGCTTTTGAGTAGCGCGCTAAATGCTTCAGGGGTACTTGCAACCACTTCTACGCCGGCATCAGTAAAGCGTTTGGTAATGTCGGGTTCGCGAAAGATTGCAGCGAGTTGACGATTAACCTGAGCCACAACTGCTTTGGGTGTTGCTGCAGGCACTTGCATGCCAAACCAGACGTTCACTTCAAAACCAGGGGCGCCGGTTTCAGCAACTGTTGGGATACCAGGTAAAAGTGGCGAAGGTTTTAAGCCTGTGACCGCAATCGCTGTCACAGTGCCCGCTTTGATTTGCCCAAGAATGTTTGGGATATTGTCAAAGAGTACGTCGATTTCACCCGCCATCAGCGCTGCCACAGCGGGGGCGCTGCCTTTGTAGGGCACGTGCGTGAGTTTGATGCCAGTCATACTCATCAGTAGTTCCATCGACAGATGGTTTGACGAGCCAGAGCCGGTTGAGCCGTAGTTGAGTTTGCCCGGATTCTTTTTGGCATAGGCAATTAACTCATTGACGTCTTTGATACCAAGACCCTTGCGAGTCGCCAGTACGTTGTTGGCAACACCAGCCAAAATCAGCGCTTGAAAATCGTTCAGTGCATCGTAGGGAAGTTTGCTTCCGTACAGGGCCGGTAAGGCCGAGAAGGGCAGGGGCGTGACTAAAATCGTGTAGCCATCACCAGCCGACTTGGCCACGTAGTTATTACCAATGGTGGTATTGCCACCGGGCTTGTTTTCAACCACAACGGTTTGGTTCCAAAGCTTGGTGAGTTTTTCGCTTGACATGCGTGCCAACGAATCGTTGAAGGCCCCTGGTGGATAAGGCACAACGATTTTGACTGAACGCTCTGGAAACGTTTGTGCGTGTGTGGGGGCGATCGTTGCAAGGGCAACAATGAGTGGTGCGAAAAGTTTTGCAACTGCTTTAAACATGATGCCTCCGGTGATGAGAGAAGTTTTGCTCTATTGATTCGAGGAATATTGTTACGGTGATTCGAGAAGTTCTATGCGCACGTCGTTACCGACTTAAAATTTCACCACATAGCCAGGCCCATCAATGAGTGGATACTTGGCAAACAACGATTCATCAATCTCAAGCCCGATCCCTGGCTTGTCAAGTGGCTCAACGCAACCGTCTGCGGCAATCTCAAAGGTGGTGCCAAACATATCGCGCAAGGGATTAAAGTGCGACACGCAGGCCTCAAAGTAGCCTGAATTTTCAATGGCCGCCATAAAATGAATGGTGGCTGCATGGTTAATGCCGGTGGCTGAACTGTGCGTGTGCATGGGGATACGATACGCCGATGCCATGGCTGCAATGGCTAGGCCTTCGGTAATGCCACCGCATTTTGATAAGTCGGGCTGCCAGATCTGCACCGCACTCGCCTCGCGTAGCTGCGCAAATTCAAAGCGGCCGTAATGGTTTTCGCCCGCGGCGATCGGCACAAGCGACGTAATTTTTGCCGCTTCGCGATAAGACGAAAAATCGTTACAGGCAAAAGGTTCTTCAAGCCAGCCGGCTTTGATGTCTGCCAGCACAGGCATTACGCGTCGCACATCAGCCAGGGTATATGCGGTGTTGGCGTCAGTCAAAATATCAATATCGTCGCCCAGCACTTTGCGCACGTGCAGTACGCGCTCAATGTCGGCTTTGGCGCTATCACCCAGCCTGAGCTTGATCGCTTTGTAGCCACGTGCAACGTACTCTTGAGCTTCTTCTGCGAGGGATTCTTTCGGTTGATAGCCTAACGAGATGCCGCCGGCGTAGGCAGGCAAACGGCGCTTGCTGCCGCCCAGCAACTCATACAAGGGCATCTTGGCGGCTTTGCCGCGAATATCCCAAAGTGCCATGTCGATGCCCGATAAGCCCAGCGAGGCGCCTGAACCCACCCCATGACTTGAAAGTTGCATGCGATGCACCCGCTTCCAGACGCCAATGACGTCGGTCGCTTTCATGCCGATCAGCATGGGGGCCAGCGTATTGTGAATTAGGCTGACCACGGCTCCGGGGCTTCGGCCGGGGTGGGCTTCGCCGTAACCCGTAATGCCTTCAGAGGTTTCAACCCGCACAATAATCGTGTCGCGCTTGGTCGTGCTGCCGATCCCCATCGTGACCGTCTTGCCCTGATCAAGTCGAAAGGACAGGGGAATTGCAGTGATTGCGGTTATTTTCAAGGCGTGTCTCGTGTCAATGTTGTTTGACTAGGATTATGGCTGATTTTGGTTGGGATGACACGCCTGGCTTGGCTTGCTTTGTTGTCAGACAATTAGGGCGGATTTATAGCCATTTAGAACAGGCTTGTGTAAGTGTTTGTAAGAGTCCGGCCTAAGCGCTTGCGTTTGACTTTGCGTCGACTCACAGTAGAGTCTTGAAGGCGGTTTAATACGAAGATTCAACTTTGAAGGATGCGCAATGAGTACGTTTAATTCTCTGTCTCAGACAGATCGTCTTGAGGCTAAGACAAGCCAGCTTGAAATCAAACTAACAGCGCAGATCGAAGATCTAAAAGCTAGGATGGAGGCCAATATTAATAGTTGCAGAGCTAAATCTTCTGCCGTGTATGTTGACGTCGCCGTTCTGAAAAATTCGCAGAAATATATTCTTTGGATTTTGGGCTTGTTCGGGATCATGGCCCTAAGCTTTGTCTACGGCCTGTCTATCCCAACGCTCTTGCGGTCTTTGAGGTGAATGGGCGCCGGTCCTCGTTGCGGACCAACGCTGGCGAGTGACCTTGCACAATATTTATGTCTATGTATGAGTGAATTTATACGTGCTTAAAATATGTATAATTAATACGTATAAATAATGATTCCTTGAAAAATAGAGCTCATATATGGCCATTGCAATGGATACTGCGTCTAATAAGCGCCACACCAACCTTACATTATCTGCAGACGTCCTATCAGAGGCAAAAAAATTGGGGATCAATATTTCAAAAGCGTGCGACGGGTTCCTGCGCGAACTCATCCGGCAAGAAAAAGAACGGCGCTGGAAAGCTGAACATTCAGAATTTGTGTCTGCTTTCAACGCAGAGATCGAGAATGTGGGCTTGCCGCTCGACCAGTGGAGAACTTTTTGATGGCGCGGTATGACGTTTACAGAAACCCAAGCGCTTATTCAAATACAACGCCGTTTTTGCTAAACGTGCAGGCAGACTTATTAGAGAATCTTGATACTTGCATCGTCATCCCTCTCCGGTTGCGCGAGTCTTTTGCTTCCGTTCGATTGCCTGACGATCTCATCCCCGCATTTTTGATTGACGGAGTTAGTTGCTTGTTAGAAACACCAAAAATGGCAGCAGTGCCCCGCAAGATCTTAAAAAGCCCCTTATTAAATCTAAAGAAAGAGACTGATCGCATTACGCTAGCAATAGACCGACTGTTTCATGGGTTTTGAATGTGTGCCCAGTGGTAGAGCACTGCCTTCACACCCGCAGCCGCCAAGTTGCCCGATTGTTTCCCCCCATTGTTACCAAGTTATGCGCGCTGAAAAATTCGATTTCACAAAAAAGTAACCCGCCGGTTTGAGGATATGCGCACGCACATAGCCTTGGCGGGTTTTATTGAGTGAGCGTGTACAGGAAAGAGCCAATCAAGGTTAGCCCTAGAATCTAAACGTTGCCCCCACGAGCACGCCATACATGTTGAGATCGGCCGTTGCGCTGCTTTGACTTTTTTGTTTGTAGTACAAATTTTTAAATGCGAGGGTGGCCTCACCCCATTCGAAAGCTTTGCCAATGCCAAGTATCTGTTGCGAGGTGACTTGGGTGCTTGAGCTGCCACCACCCACATCCACGTAAAACGGTACAAAATAATCTGTATCAGCAATACGAAAACGTCCTTTGACACCCACGATTGGATCAGCGATGGTCGACGACATCTTTGCAACCGCGCTGTAGGGCGTATCCCTAATGCTGATATTGGTTGTTGTATTCAAGCTCAAAATACGTACACCAGCAAGCGCGTCAACATAACTATTGCTGGTGTTGTGCAAAGTGTATGTCCCCGCCAGGGTATAGACCCCAGTTTCTAGCGTAGTCTTCGAACCAAGATCCACTTGACCAACAACGGATGATTTGCTCAAGGTCATTTTTGCGTAAAACAAATCAGCCATGACACCGAAATTACCTTTATGTAATTCGGCAAAAAGCATTCCACCAACATTTAGATCTTGCAACAATTGACCTGTTCCCATACTGACCGTGCCTAATTTCGACTGGTCGTAATAGAGCGACCCATTCACATTGACACCCCACAGGTAGGGAGAAATCGAGCCGCGCCATTCGTTAGTCACTTGAGGGACGACAACCGGTTTATCTTGGGCGTATGTGTTCAGTGAGGTAAATGCACTGAATAACGTTGCGGCGATGAGGGCGTTTTTTTTCATGATTTAAAGGGCTAAAAAAATTCGTTTATTCAAGTTTTTGGCCCCTTAGTTTGGAAGACCAAAATGACTGTTCTTTGACGAGCCGTTGAAAAAAACGGAACATCTTCGATTTGGATTTTAGGTACTTTTTATCGGCAATATTGCACCCAAAGTAGACAAAGTTTATGTTAGGATTTACGAGTTGTAAAGCAACACACAATTGGTTGTAACGTAACGCAAACATTGACTGCGCGTGCGTACTTTGATGAGTCAATGATTCTTTAATCATGACGAGCCATCACACATGATCTTTGTAAAAAATCAATATTCACAGCCACAGGAATGACACATGAAATCACTTGTTCAAAACCTAGCCCTCGCGAGTTTGTGTTTTGCTTTTTCTAATGCGTTGGCAGCGCCTCCTGTTGCACCTTTTTATGAGTCGGTCATACAAATGAGCCCTACCGGAGTGTTGGGTCAAGTGATCAAAAAAGAGCAGATTCAGACGTCACTCAAAGGTGCGCAAGCTTGGAAAATTGCCTACATTTCATCTGATGTGGGCGAACGTAAGACAATCGCTACGGCGCTGGTGATCGCCCCTGTTGGTCCAGCCCCCAAAGAAGGCAGACCCATTTTGGCCTGGGCCCATGGCACAACAGGCTCTGCCCAAAACTGTGGCCCCTCCCAAGTTATCGATCCCACTCGTGCGCTGAATCAATATTTTCTGATGGATGGAAACTCTTGGACTGACTTTGGGATTCCGAAGGGCCAAGAGTTTATAAACGAAGGTTATGTCGTTGTTGCTACAGACTATCAAGGTCTTGGCGGTGGTGGTAAACATCAATATGCCGTTGCGCAAACCAATGGTAGAGATGTCATTAACTCCGCGCGAGCAGCAAGCTCTATGACAGAAATCGGTGCGGGCAAAAAGACGGTTGTGTATGGTTGGTCACAGGGTGGGGGGGCAACGATTGCAGCGGCAGGTCTGCCTGACTATCAGGCTCTGCAAGGTACTGCTTCAGACAACCTGCAGTACCTTGGATTTGTTGCCTTGGCGCCAGAGGATTTAGCAGCCGTACTTCCAAAGGCTCAGCTCGATGAAGCTAGTGCGGGCAAAGTGATGAAAGAGTTTACTGAGGCGAATGTCTCGAACGTATTCTTATTTACCCACTTTCTGATGGGGCTCTGGGGTACTCAGGCCGCCTATCCCGATCTTAAGCTCACTGATTTACTGACGGAAGAGGGTGCCAAGGTTGCGGATCAATTATCAAGTAACAAATGTGTTCATGTGATGGCTGATTCGTTTAACTATGCCTACGGAGACAAATATAAATCTCTAGTGAATCCCCAGGCCAGCAACTCTTCGGCTTGGATTAAGGCGTTTGTTGATGGTAGTGTCAAACCCGTAAAGCCAGTCGCGCCCGTCGCGATTTACTGGGGCACAAAAGATACTGTCGTGCCTCCTGTTATGCATGAGATTTATCAAAAGCAGATGTGCGCAATGGGGGCGAATGTAGCGAGAGTTCAGCTGCCAGGTGAGCAAACACACTTTACAACCCCAGGTGTTTCTGCTCCTATGTATCTTGAGTGGGTAAAGGATCGTATTGCCGGAAAACCATTAGAGAATGGTTGCCCAAAGGAGTAAGGGCTGGCAAGTCGAACAAAATTGCCCGCTTTGAATTAAACGCACGCGACTGTGTATTATAAATTTTTTGGATTGGCTCCAGGCTTATGAAGAACTTGCTGCCAGCAGTCTGGCGTCCGGATTTGGCCGCATTATTTCCTGCCAATCCTTCTAAGGCAGGCGGTCCAGCACTGGCCTGGTGGATCGCTGTTTTATATCTGTGCGTGATCACTGTGCGCAGTCTTATACACATGCTTGCTGTGGATGGCGGAGCGCACAATATTGCGACCATAGACGTATCTGTTGCGAGCGGTGCAAATATTATTGCAATATTCGGACAATGGGGCGCCAGCCAACTGCTGTTGGCGTTGCTGCTTTGGGTGCTTTTGTTGCGCTACCGAGGATTAGTCCCTCTTGTGCTTCTTATTTTTATACTTGAACCCGCCCTGCGAGCTTTTGTAGGCCATTTAAAACCAGTAATAACCGAGGGGGTTGCTCCAGGAAGGGCGCTCAACTGGGTCGTTGAGCCAATCCTCGTTGTAGCTTTTTTTCTTTCTTTGTGTCCTTCGCGGCGAGCGCCAACCCTCTAACAGTTCTAGCTTTTACAAAGCAAACCCCTTACTGCTGTTCTCAAAGGCCAAAGACGACTGATAAAGGGTGATTTGTTGAGTGTGTATAATTCGCTCCTTGGATTTGTCCAGAACTCCAATCAGCCGCAACTCGCGCGTCTCAGATTGGGCGGTTAGCTCAGTGGTAGAGCACTGCCTTCACACGGCAGGGGTCACAAGTTCGAAACTTGTACCGCCCACCAAAAATATCAATTAAATCAGTTGTTTAAAAATATCAATAACATTCGTTTG
>Ga0114972_10002893_pt1 | contig 12910 bp, 9 predicted proteins | sample M_140807_EF_Meta_FD_87354 | JGI IMG/M metagenome (GOLD analysis project Ga0114972, IMG submission 87354) | Freshwater microbial communities from Lake Montjoie, Canada to study carbon cycling - M_140807_EF_MetaG | ecosystem: Environmental > Aquatic > Freshwater > Lake | place: Lake Montjoie... | reverse complement strand
CGGGTGACCGGGGCAGGTGCGGGTGCAGGGGCCGGCACCGGAACCGGCACGACCGGGGGCGCGACCACAACCGGTGCGGGCATCGGGGCCGGGGCCGGTGCCGGCGCCACTGCGCGGACCGGTGCGGCAACCTCCGGGACGGCGCCCAGGGGGATCTGCACACCGGCGGTGATCAGCCAGTCGCCGAAATTGCCTTTTTGCAGCCCGAGGTTGCCCTGGTTGGCATCGATGCGATAACGGGCATCGACGACCACTCGGGCCCAGTTCGTCACCGGCCAGACCACGCCGAGGCCGAGGCTACCCATGAAGCTGGTCGCGCTGCCGTTGCCGTAGATCGTCGAGTTGCTGGCCTTGTCGTTGATCGCGCCGATGCCTGCAACCGCATAGGGCTGGAAGGAGCGGGCGTTGTTGTAGCCGGCACGGCCGAGGAAGAACCACTGAGCGTCGAGCTCAACGCTCCAGTTGTCCCATTTGTAGCCGGGGAAATTGGCGTTGCCGTTGTAGTTCCATGACTTGGCGTTCATGGTCTCGCCACTGCCACGCAGTTCGATGTTCACCCAGGGGTTGATCGGCTTGCCGAGCGCCAGACCGAAACCGCGAAAGCCAGCCGAGGTGTGACGTGAGCTGTCGGGCGAGATGTAGGAGCCGAAGGGCGTGACATACCAGCGGTCGTCATACCAGTTGGCAGCGTCGCGGGCGACCGTCGAGGGGTAGAAGCCCGACATCACATCCGATGTCATCGACGAAAGCGTCGAGGTCTGGGCAAGCGCCAGGCCAGGCAAGGCGATTGAGGCAAGGATTGCAGCCGAGGCGGCAAATTTCATAGTCATTACTCCAGGAAAAAAATGATGATCAGACCAGATGAGAAAGCGGAAGCGGACATCAAGGAGATCGGAATGCGTGCAGGGCAGGAGCCGAGGCAATGCATGCAGGCAAGGCTTCAAAGAAAGGCTTCAAAGAAAGGCTTCAAAGAAAGGCTTCAAAGAAAGGCTTCAAAGAAAGGCTTCAAAAAAACTTTCTTTCCAATGGTACAAAATTTATATGTCTGAATTCCAAACGGTCGTTTCAAAAAAGCGACAGTCTGCGAAGGATGGTCCGATGCGCGGTCCGAACCGCACACATTAGGCGGGCCAGGTCTTCCTTTCGGATGCCTGGACATCAGATTTCAGCCGGCGAGCGATAATGGGGGGTTTCCACCTTTCGCCTTACGCAGCGAGTGCCCCATGGCCCAGTACGTCTACACAATGAATCGGGTCAGCAAGACCGTCCCGCCCAAACGCAATATTCTCAAGGACATCTCGCTGTCATTCTTTCCGGGCGCCAAGATCGGCGTGCTTGGACTCAACGGCTCAGGCAAGTCGACCCTGCTCAAGATCATGGCCGGCGTCGATCGTGACATCGAGGGCGAAGCGGTACCGATGCCTGGCATCAAGATCGGCTATCTCCCGCAGGAGCCTGAGCTCGATGCCGACAAGACCGTCAGAGAGGAGGTCGAAAGCGCGCTTGGCGACATCGTCTCGGCCAAGCAGCGGCTCGATGAGGTCTATGCCGCTTATGCCGAGCCCGATGCCGATTTCGACAAGCTCGCAGCCGAGCAGGCCGAGCTTGAGGCGGTCATTGCCACGGCGGGTGGCAACAACCTCGATCAGCAACTCGAAGTGGCTGCCGATGCGCTGCGACTGCCGCCCTGGGATGCGAAGATCGGCCCGCTGTCGGGTGGCGAAAAGCGCCGTGTGGCGCTGTGCAAGCTGCTCTTGTCAAAGCCCGACATGCTGCTGCTCGATGAGCCGACCAACCACCTCGATGCCGAAAGTGTCGACTGGCTCGAGCAGTTCCTGCACCGTTTTTCGGGCACGGTGGTCGGCGTCACCCACGATCGCTATTTTCTCGACAACGCGGCCGAATGGATCCTCGAGCTCGACCGCGGCCATGGCATTCCCTGGAAGGGCAATTACAGTTCGTGGCTCGATCAGAAGCAGAACCGCCTGAAGCAGGAAGAGTCTTCCGAATCGGCACGCCAGAAGGCCCTCAAGAAAGAGCTCGAATGGGTTCGCCAGAATGCCAAGGGTCGGCAGGCCAAGAGCAAGGCCCGATTGCAGCGCTTCGAGGAACTCTCCTCCTATGAATACCAGTCGCGCAACGAGACGCAGGAGATCTTCATCCCGGTCGCCGAGCGTCTGGGCAATGAGGTCATCGAGTTCAAGGGCGTCAGCAAGGCCTTCAGCGATCGCCTGCTCGTGGATAACCTGAGCTTCAAGGTGCCGCCCGGCGCGATCGTCGGCATCATCGGTCCGAACGGTGCCGGCAAGTCGACCATCTTTCGCATGATCACCGGAATCGAACAGCCCGACTCCGGCGAAGTCAGCATCGGTCACACCGTGCAGCTCGCCTATGTCGATCAGTCGCGCGATGCGCTGGTCGCCAACAAGAACGTCTGGGAAGAACTTTCCGGTGGGGCCGACATCCTGACCGTGGGTCGCTTCGAGATGCAGTCGCGGGCCTATATCGGCCGCTTCAACTTCAAGGGCAGCGATCAGCAGAAGCTGGTCGGTCAACTGTCGGGCGGCGAGCGCGGCCGGCTGCATCTGGCCAAGACCCTGCTCACCGGCGGCAACGTCCTGCTGCTCGACGAGCCGTCGAATGACCTCGATATCGAAACCCTTCGTGCGCTCGAGGATGCGCTGCTCGAGTTCGCAGGCTGCGTGATGGTGATCTCGCACGACCGCTGGTTTCTCGACCGGATTGCCACGCATATCCTGGCGGCCGAGGGCGATTCGCAATGGAACTTTTTCAACGGCAACTATCAGGAATACGAGGCCGACAAGAAGCGGCGCCTCGGCGACGAGGCGGCGGCGCCGCATCGCCTGCGCTTCAAGGCGCTCAAGTAACAAAACCGGCCGTGGTCCTGTCGGCATTCGACTGATGGCGGTGTGGGTTGAGCAGCCGACATCGCCATCATGTTTATGTCGTCGAGCTCGATCCGGTCGTCCTGAACGACCGGCGCTTTTTGCGCGCCAACCCCGGGCGTGATCCGACCAAACCGTGTGTGTATGTCGGCATGACCGGCCTCACGCCCGAGCTGCGTTTTGCCCGCCACAAGGCGGGTATCAAGGCGAATCGCTTTGTCTTTGAGCATGGTCTGCGGCTGCTGCCGCAGCTCTACGCCTGGGCCAATCCGATGCCTTATGAGGCGGCCTGCGAGATGGAAATTGAACTGGCTGACGGCTTAAGGTCCGAGGGATTTTCAGTCTGGCAGGCCTGACACCGCATCGCCCTTCGCCGGTAAGCTCGATATTTACCCGTCAGGGGCACGGTATGCCAGTTCGCGTGCGACCACGTGGCGTCAGTCTGCGCATCCTGCTCGCCGGTCTGCCCATCCTGGCGGTGCTCCCGCTGCTGGCGTTCTCGCTCTGGCTGCTCTTTATCGTCTGGCAGACCGGCAGCGACAATGCCCGGCGTGATCTGACCCAGACCGTCGACACGCTGGCCGTCGCGGTCGATCGCGAAATCACCGGTCTGACCCGTGAGCTTCGCCTGCTGGGCGATTTCCCGACGCTCGATACCAACGAGATGGACGTGTTCTATCGCTACGCGAAGGAGCTGGTGGCGCGAAAGGAAGGCTGGGACAGCATCGTTGCGGTCGAGCGAAACGGCACGGTGCTGATGAACACCGATCTGCCACTGGGCGGCAACTTGCCGCCGATCAATCAGCCGTATATCAACAAGGCGATCGAGGACCACCGTCCGGTGCTGTCCAACATCTATCGCGACCAGTACTCGGGCAAGCAGCTGATCTCGATTGCGGTACCGATTCCGCGCGGCGGCGCAGTGCGCTGGGTGCTCGACGGCCGGATCGACCCGGACAGTTTGTCGAAAATCATCGCCCGGGGGCTGGCTGCCGGGACCGTCGCCGTGATCTCTGATGGCAACAATCTGGCTGCGGCCCGCAGTCGTGACTTCGCGGTCTACTTCGGCAAGCCGATTGCCAAGGGCTTTCAGGCCCTGATCGGCATTGATCCGGTCAGCGGTGTGGGCACCAGCCTGTCGGCCGATGGGGTGGATGTGGTGGTGGCCTGGCGGCGCTTGCAGGGCGTCTGGACGGTGGCGGTCTCCGAGCCGGCAGAGCTTCGCGAAGTGCCATTGAGCCGCTCGATCAATACCTTGCTGGCTTTCGGTGCCGTGGTGCTTTGCCTTGGTCTGCTGAGCAGCCTGCTGCTTGGCAAGCGTATCCGGGGTGCGATTGCGCAGGTGGCCGAGGATGCGCACGGGCTGGCGCAGGGAGAGGCGCTGCCGCGTCGGCTGTCGAACATCACCGAGGTGGCGGCGATGTTCGATTCGCTGGCCGACGCAGGTCGTATCCAGATCGACAACAACCGCGAGCGCACGCTGAACCATGATGCCCTGAAGGTGAGCGGCGAGCGGCTGAAGCTCGCGCTCGACGCGACCGAAGCAGGCGTCTTTGACTGGGACCTGATCATGGACAAGGTCGAATGGGGTGAGCGATCGCTCGACCTCTTCGGGCTTCCGCCCGATACACCGCCTGAATTGGGTGCACTGATCAAGCGGATTCCTGACCAGGAGCGAGAGCGGGTTGCCGCCGCCATCGAAGCTGCCATTGCCGGTGTCGATCTCGGCCGGCTGCAGCTCGAGTTCAGTGTGATGTCGCCCGAGAAGGGAAAGCGCTGGATCGAAATGCGGGCGATGGTGCATTTCGACGTGGTCGCCCAAAAAATGCGCGCAAAGCGACTGATCGGTGTGTTTGTCGACCAGACCGAGCGGCATGTGCGCCTTGACCTCTTTCGCGAGGCCGACCGTCGCAAGGATGAATTCCTGGCCATGCTGGCCCATGAGTTGCGTAACCCGCTGGCGCCGATGCGCAATGCCGCGAGCCTGCTTTCAAGAACCCTTGCACCCGACTCGACACCGTGGCGGGCGGTGCAGATGCTCGATCGGCAAGTCACCCATATGACCCGGCTGGTCAATGACCTGCTCGATGTCTCGCGCATCTCGCAGGGCAAGATCGAACTGCGCCTTGAGCCGATCAGGCTCGGCCCGGTGGTTCAGGGAGCGGTCGATGCGGTGCGTTCGCAGGTTGATGAGCGACACCAGACGCTGACGGTCAGGCTGCCGCACCCCGAGCCGGTGGTCGAGGTCGACAGCGTGCGGATTGCGCAGGTCCTCGAAAATCTGCTCTCGAATGCCAGCAAGTACACGCCGCCGGAAGGCGCGATCACGCTCGAGGTCGAGGCGCAGGGCGAGGAGGTGGTGATCCGGGTCGGGGATACCGGCATCGGCATCGCCCCCGGCCACCTCACCAATGTCTTCGAGATGTTCACCCAGATCGATGCCACGCTCGATCGTGCGCAGGGCGGGCTGGGCATCGGCCTGTCGCTGGTCAAACGCCTGGTCGAGCTGCACGGCGGCACGGTGGCGGTCACCAGCGAGGGGCTGGGGCATGGCAGCTGTTTCGAGGTGCGATTGCCGCGCGGTGATCAGGTGGCCCTCGCCTGAAGATCGGGACGACGCATCGGGCCAAGTTATCGGGCCGAGGTATCGGGCCAAGGTTCTTGAATCGATGTATTGGATCGATCTGTTGGGCGGTGGTTCGCCTTTGATTCGCCGGCAGTGCATCATCTCGCCCGGCAAACCACTTTTACGACTCAAGGAGCACAGGCATGACCACGGCAGACTTTCGTTGCGCCCACCGCTGGGCCTTTCCGAAATGGGGTGAAGCCCTCGAGCTTCAGGAGGATCAGCTGGCCGCACCGGTCGGGCGCGAGGTGACGGTCAAGGTCACGCATTGCGGCATCTGCCACTCCGATCTGCATATCCAGGCCGGTGGCTTCGACATGGGCGGCGGCAAGCTGTCGTCGCTCGAGCGCTCGGGCGTGAAACTTCCGGTGACCATGGGTCATGAGATCGGCGGCGAAGTGGTCGAGATCGGCCCGGATGTGAGCGACGTGAAGGTCGGCGATCGGGTAGTGGTCTATCCGTGGCTGGGCTGCGGCGAATGCCCCACCTGCCTCGGCGGCAACGACCATCTGTGCAACCGGGGTGCCCGCAACCTCGGTCTGCAGCTGCCCGGCGGCTATGCCGACCTGGTGCGCGTGCCGCACGACCGTTATCTGGTGCCGATCGGCACGCTCGATCCGGCCCGCGCGGCCACCTTTGCCTGCGCCGGCATCACCGCGTTCGGTGCGATCCGCAAGCTGCCCGAAGCCTCTGCCGACGAATGGATCGCGGTGATCGGCTGCGGCGGCGTCGGCATGACCGCCGTCGCCTTGCTGTCGCAGATGTCCAAGGCCAAGGTGATTGCCATTGACCCGGATGCCGGCAAGCGCGAGACCGCCCAGAAATACGGCGCGGCGATGGTGGTCGATCCGGCGGCAGCTGATGCCGGGCGCTCGATCGTCAAGGCCACGGGGGGTGCGGTGCGCGGGGTGATCGACTTCGTGGGCGCAGAAAGCACCTCGGCGATGGGAGTCTCGATCGTCGGCAAGGGCGGCACGCTGGTGATCGTCGGGCTCTTCGGTGGCGAGTTCAAATGCCCGCTGCCGATGTTCCCGTTCAAGTCGATGACCGTTGTCGGCTCGTATGTCTCGGGCCTGAACGAACTGCGCGATCTGGTGGCACTCGCCCAGCGCGTGCCGCTGCCCGAGATCCCGCTCACCATGCGGCCGCTGGCGCAGGTCAACCAGTCGCTGGAAGACCTGACCGCGGGTCGCGTGGTGGGCCGGGTGGTGCTGACCCCCTGATCAGAGGCGTTCGAAGACGGCGGCGATGCCCTGGCCGCCGCCGATGCACATCGTCACCAGGGCATAGCGTCCATTGATGCGATGCAGTTCGTGGATGGCCTTGGTGGCGATGATCGCGCCGGTCGCGCCGATGGGGTGGCCAAGCGAAATGCCGCTGCCATTCGGGTTGACCTTGGCCGGATCGAGGCCCAACTCGCGGGTCACCGCGCAGGCTTGCGCGGCGAAGGCCTCGTTTGATTCGATCAGATCGAGCTGCGCGGTGCTGAGGCCCGCGCGTTCGAGGGCCAGGCGCGAGGCCGGCACCGGGCCGATGCCCATGATCTTCGGATCGACACCGGCATGGCCATAAGCCATCAGCCGGGCGAGCGGCTTGAGGCCGGCTTTCTCGGCGGCCGAGCGCTCCATCAGCACCAGGGCGGCGGCAGCGTCGTTGATGCCCGAGGCGTTGCCTGCGGTGACCGTGCCGTTTTCTTTGACAAACACTGGCTTGAGCTTGGCGAGGTCGTCGATGGTGGCGCCATGGCGCACATGCTCGTCGGTGTCGAAAACAATCGTGCCCTTGCGTGAGGGCAGATCGATCGGAACGATCTGGTCCTTGAAGTAGCCGGCATTGACCGCAGCAGATGCGCGGCGATGGCTCTCGAGCGCGAGGCCGTCCTGGTCCTGACGCGTCACCTTGTACTTGGCGGCGACATTTTCAGCGGTCACGCCCATGTGGATCACATCGAAGGGATCGTGCAGGGCGCCGACCATCATGTCGATGGTCTTGCCGTCGCCCATGCGTGCGCCCCAGCGGGCCGACGGCATCAGATAGGGACCGCGGCTCATCGATTCGGCGCCGCCGCCGATGGCAGCGTCGGCATCGCCCAGCAGGATGCTCTGGGCGGCCGAGACGATCGCCTGCAGGCCGCTGCCGCACAGTCGGTTGACGTTCATGGCGGTCACGCCCTCGGGCAGGCCGCCGTCGAGCGCTGCCACGCGCGAGAGGTACATGTCGCGCGGCTCGGTGTTGATCACATGACCGAAGGACACATGGCCGATGCGATCGGGCGCAATGCCGGCGCGGGCCACGGCCGCGCGCACGACGGTGGCGGCGAGCTGGGTGGGGGGGATGTCCTTCAGACTGCCGCCAAAGGTGCCGATGGCGGTTCTGACCGCGCTGACGACAACGACTTCACGCATGGGGAGAGCTCCTTGGGTCGATGGTAAACCGCGATTATCCGTCAGCTTCGCGGGCTATCATCATGACAAATCTCAAAGGAGACGCCATGCAAACCGGTCCTCAGTCCGACGCTCAGTCTGGTCCTCAGTCGGGTCCTCAGCTCGATCCTCAGGTACGTGATCTGCTCGCCCTGTTCGCAGGCCGCCCCGCGGTCAACACCCTGCCGGTCGATGTCGCCCGGCGCGGTATGGCCAAGTCGATGGCCGATCTGGTGCCGGTGCCCCCCGGGCCGGTGGGCGTTGACCGCCTGATCGACGGACCCGGTGGCCCGGTGCCGGTGCGCGTTTATCGTCCGGCTGATGCCGGCCCGCAGCCCCTGCCGATCATCCTGTTCTTTCATGGCGGCGGCTGGGTGGTCTGCGATGTCCAGACCCATGACGGCACGGCACGCAGATTGAGTGCGGGTGCCAATGCGGTGGTGGTCTCGGTTGATTACCGGCTCGCGCCCGAGCATCGATTTCCGGCCGCGCCCGACGACTGTGTCGCGGCCACCCGCTGGGCGATCGACCATGCCGCCGAGCTTGGTGGTGACGCCTCGCGGGTGATCGTGTCGGGCGACAGCGCCGGCGGCAATCTGGCGGCGTCGGTCGCGCTCAGCCTGCGCGATGCCGGTGGCCCGGCGTTGGCCGGCCAGTTGCTGATCTATCCGGTCACCGCGCATCACACCGCGCAATTCGGCTCTTACAGCGAGTTTGCCAGCGGCTTTGGTCTGACCCGCGATGCGATGGCCTGGTTCTGGGACCTCTATCTCGGCACCGCGATGGACGCGCAGGCCGCACGCAGCCTGTCGCCGCTGGCAGCACCCCTGCTGGCGACCGACCTGCGCGGACTGCCGCCGGCACTCGTTCTGACCGCGGCGGTGGATGTGCTGCGCGACGAAGGCGAGGCCTATGGCGTGCGTCTGCGTGAGGCCGGTATCAAGACCGAGATGGCGCGCTGCGCCGGCATGCATCATGGCTTTTTCAGCTATGGCGGCGTGCTCGATGGCGCTGACCGGGCGATGGCGCAGGCCTGCGCCTGGATCGGCTCGCTGCCGCGCGCCTGACATGTCCGGCCCTACCGAAGCACGCGATTCGGGGCCGGCTCAGGCAGTCGTGCTGCGCGAAGAAGAGATCGAGTTCACCGCCATCCGGGCGCAGGGCGCGGGCGGGCAGAACGTCAACAAGGTTTCGAACGCCATCCATCTGCGCTTCGATGTGATGGCCTCGTCCTTGCCCGAGGCGGTCAAGGCGCGGCTGCTGGCGCGCGCCGATACCCGCATCAGCGATGAGGGCGTCGTGGTGATCAAGGCACAGCGATTTCGCAGCCTCGAGAAAAATCGCGCGGATGCGGTTGACCGGTTGCAAGCAATCGTTGATGCCGCGGCCACGGTGGCGCCCGAGCGCCGCGCGACCCGGCCGACCGCGGGCGCCAAACGCAAGCGGGTCGACGAGAAGGTGCAGCGCGGCAAGGTCAAGGCGCTGCGCGGGCGGGTCGAGGGCTGAGCTCAGGGCTGAGCTTAGGGCGAACACTCAGGGCCGGCGTTCGGGTTCCGAGAGCGTGCGCAGGAATGCAATGAGGTCGGCTGATTGTTGCGCATCGAGATGCAGCGGTCGCAGCAGTGATTCGCCGTCGGCATGCAGGCGTTCGAGGTCGATCTCCGAGTAATGGCGCACCACGTCGACCAGGCCAGGCAGGCTGCCGTCGTGACCGTAGGGCGCGGTCAGCATCGCACCGCGCAGGCCCGGCACCCTGAATTCGCCGAAATTGCGGTGAGCGGCGGCGAGATGACGGGTGCGGACGGCGGGGTCGTCGACAGTTGCATCGACGTATTGCCCGAGCCGGTTGTAGGGATCGGCCAGCACCGCCTTGACGCCAGCGTGGCGTCCCGGATCGGGCCGGCCGGCATCAACCATGAAGGGCCGACCGACGTCATGGAATTCGCCGTTGCTGAAGGCAGGCCCGACATGGCACAGATTGCAGCGGCCGCGGCCCACGAACAGCTGCAGGCCGCGCAAGGCATCGCTCGGATAGTCGGCGGTCGCGGCAAAATTGCCGCGCGCCAGCGCATCGCGCAGGGTGTCGAAGCGCGTGCGTGGCGAATCGAGGGTTTCGAGGTAGGCGGCCAGGGCTTTGGCAATGTCGATGCGCAGGCGGCTCGGATCGGGGTCGGGGTCGAGCATTCGATAGCGCGATGACAGTGCGGGGTCGCCGGCCATGAGTGCGGCCAGGGTCGCGGGCCCGGCGCCCATCTCGCGGTCATCGCCAAGCGGGCGCAGTACAAAGGCCCAGAGCGAATCGGCCGCGCCGTCCCAGCCGAACCAGTACTGCAGCCGGACATCGAACAGACTCTGGGCATTGCGGTCGAGCGGCCCGCCATGGGCGGCGACGCTTCGCGCGATGCCATCGGCAAAGCCGCGCTCCGGCTGATGGCAGCTGATACAGGCGCGCTTGCCGTCGGCCGACAGGCGCGGATCGGCAAAGAGCCTTCGGCCGAGTTCGATCGCGGCCGGCTGGCCCGAGAAGCGGTTGCCCGGATCGGGCGTGAAGGCGACCGGCCAGGGGCCATGCGAAACGATGGCGGCGATCTCGTCGGCGGTGAGCGTGTCGGGGATCGGCGCGGATGAGGGCGCCGAGCTCGCGAAGGATGAGGCTGGCGGCAACGCAGTGCCTGCAGATCGACAGGCCACCAGCGCGCACAGTACGAACGCGAGCAGCGTCGCTGGAATCAGCTGCCCCAGCCTGGCGCCCATCGCGTCAGCGCACCGTGAGGTCCTGGGTCAGGCGAAGCGGGCGGCCATCGGCCTGCAGTTCGAAAACCAGCTGCCAGCGCCCGGGCATGTGAAAGACCAGCCCGTCGGCCCGCATCAGCGTCGTTGGCCGACCGGTCAGCGAGGGGCGATAGTTCATGCCGTGCTGATGCTCGGGCATCCAGGCATCGACTTGCAGACGATCGATGGTTGTGCCGGCACTGCGCGGACACACCTCGAATTCGACCGAAAACGGCGCACCGACCGAGATCGCCTGGGGCTTGGCGCGCCAGACAATGTCCACGCTGGTGCCGGTGATCAGGCCGCTGCGCAGCCTGCTGGCCGCGGACTTGTCAGCATCGGCCGACGGCAGGGCGATCGTGGCCGGACAGCTCGCGCGCGGTGCGGCCGATGGGCTGGCGCCTGCGACTGCCGCAGCCGCCGCAGCCGGTGCGGTCACACCGCTGCCCGCGCTGCGCCAGGCATCGGGCTTGGGCCCGCTGGCCAGCATCGCCTCGGCATTGCGATAGGCGATGCGTTCGGCAAGCTCGGGGGGCAGCTCGGCCAGCCAGGCGCGGGCCCAGGCGGCATGCTCGGTGACATACCACCAGCGCTCGGGGGCGAAGGTATCGGTGCCCAGCATGAAGCGGTCGGGGAAGGCGTCGAAGGCGTCGCGCCAGGCCGGGTTCACCTTGCCGCCGCTGGCCGGGTCGCTGCGAAAGGCCAGGTCGGCCCACAGTGCCGGATAGCGGCCAAGCAGGGTCTTGACATCGGCCGGCGCCGCAAAGCCGCTGTGGGCCCACAGGATGCGGGCTTTGGGGTCCTGGCGAAAGACCCGCTCGACCGCGTCGGCATCGCCGTGCAGATGCAGCAGCAGACCGTTGTCGCGGGCGAGCTCGACCACCCGACGCATGACCGGCAGGTCGGCATCGGCACCGTAGACATGGAACTCGCCGATCGCGGCATAGCGGTAGCGTGCCAGGCGCGACTCAAGGTGCGCAATGATCGTGGGGTCGCGCACCCAGGTGCCGATCTCGCTGCGCGTGCGATAGGGCCGCAGCGAGGGCACGATCAGATCGGGCGCTTCGTTGAACAGCAGCTGCGTACCGTCGTCGGATGAGCTCGACACCATGGCGCGGCGAAGCCCGGCCTTGCGCAGCAGGCCGACCGCCTCGCGTGGCGGGATGGCCTGCACCGCGTCCTGGCTGTAATGGATATGGGCATCGAAGATCGGCAGCTCGGCGGCCCGCGCGGGGGGGCTTGCCAGCAGGCTGAGGATCGTGCCGATCGCAAGGAGCAGGGCAACAGTGATGCCCGGTGACGAACGCGGCGCGGCCTGTGCGTCGCCGGCAGGGGTAAAGCTCGGCGCAATAGTGGTCATGAGCGATGCCTTGGTGCAGGAAGGGTCGATGCGTCAGTGCATCGGCAGGGCATCTCCCGAAGCCAGTGACGCCGGCCAACGCCTGGCGATCATAAGGTACAGGGCCGGCAGCACGACCAGGGTGAGCAGGGTGGCGCTCACCAGCCCGCCGATGACCACCACGGCGAGCGGGCGCTGCGTCTCGGCACCAATGCCGTGCGACAGCGCCATCGGCAGCAGCCCGAGCATGGCCAGCAGTGCGGTCATCATCACCGTGCGCAATCGCGTCAGGGCGCCCTCGCGCACCGCCGCGCGAATCGCGCCGAAGTCGGTCAGACCGACCGCCCGGGCATTGAAGTCGGAGACCATCACCACGCCGTTGAGCACCGCCTGACCGAAGAGTGCAATGAATCCGATCGCGGCCGATACCGACAGCGCAATATCGGTGAGCCACAGGGCCACGATGCCACCGATCATCGCCAGTGGAATGTTGGCGATGATCAATGAGGCGCTGGCGATCGATCCGAAGGCATTGAAGAGCAGCAGGAAGATCAGCAGGATCGACAGCGGCACCACCCAGGACAGCCTTGCCATGGCGCGCTGCTGGTTTTCGAATTCGCCCGACCAGGCGATGCTGTAGCCCAGCGGCAGCTTGATATTGGCATTGACCAGTTTCTGCATGTCGGCGACCACGCTGCCCATGTCGCGGTCGCGGATGAACACGCCGATGGCGGCTACCCGCTGACCGTTTTCGCGCGAGATGTTCATGGCGCCTTCGGTCATGCGAAAGGTCGCAAGTTGCGCCAGTGAGACCGGCGCGCCGTTGCTGCCTGCCACGAGCAAT
>Ga0114972_10002891_pt1 | contig 12918 bp, 9 predicted proteins | sample M_140807_EF_Meta_FD_87354 | JGI IMG/M metagenome (GOLD analysis project Ga0114972, IMG submission 87354) | Freshwater microbial communities from Lake Montjoie, Canada to study carbon cycling - M_140807_EF_MetaG | ecosystem: Environmental > Aquatic > Freshwater > Lake | place: Lake Montjoie... | reverse complement strand
TGTGCAGTGTTGGTTGGCCAGTTCGCCGTGGGTCAGGACAAGTCCTCGCCGGGGCAAAGCGGTGCGACGTTAGGGATTTACAGGGCCGTGCAGCAACCCGACCGGGTTGATTTTCTGCGTGAAGGCAAGCTGATCACCAGTTATCACTTCCGATCCGGTTCGAAGCCCGTGCTTTGGCCGATCCATGCTGGTGATGGGCACCGGATGACACGCAGTTACCCGCTCGATGCGACCATTCCAGGAGAAGCGCACGATCACCCGCACCACCGCGGTTTGTGGATGACCTTTGGGGACGTCAACGGTTTGGATTGGTGGGCCGAGGGGGAAGGCAAGGGGTTGGTCGTACACACCAAGGTATTGGAAGTCAGCGAATCCGGGAAATTGGCCAGCATGATTGCCGAGCACGACTGGATGACGCCGGCCAAGGACGGTCAAACCTCGGTCGGCGTGTTGCGAGAGACATGCCGTTACGTGATCCACGGAAACGCTCAGGAAACCGTGATTGATTGCGAATATCTCTTGCGAGGTATCGACACGACCAAGCCGGTCGTTTTCGGTGACACGAAGGAGGGAATGTTTGCGGTCCGGGTTCCGGAATCGATGCGAGGGGATAAGCCGGGTGGGCAGATTGTGAATAGCGTCGGGGACCTAGCTGGCGATACGTGGGGCAAGTCCGCTCGATGGGTCGATTATTCCGGACCGGTGGCCCACAATAATTCCGATGTGCATGGGATCGCGATTTTGATCCACCCAACGAGTTTTCGGGCCAATGGACTTTGGCACGTTCGAACCTATGGGCTGTTTGCCCACAATCCTTTCGGGATCAAGGATTTTTTGGGGAATCGGACCAAGACGGCATCTGGGAACGCAGAGCCACCACATGCGGGTGGCTACGAATTGAAGCCTGGAGAAACGCTTCATTTCTTCTACCGTGTAATCTTTCATCCCGACCGTTGGTCGATCGAGCAAGGAGATGCGAGAATGAAGGAGTTCGAAACCGAGACTATGGGGTTAAAATAATCACGCGGTTTAAAACAGCAGAGGGGCTACAATGCCGCTTGCGGGACTCCCGATCACGGTCGATTTGTCCCGCCATGCTCGTCTCCCGATACGATGCTCGTCTCCCAATACCAGGCTCTTCCCTCACTACCTATTCCAAGAAAGGCGCCGTGCCTTTGACCGCGGACCCATCGAAGAACCTGACGTTTCAGTGCCCCCAATGCCAAACGCGATTGAAAGCGCAAGAGTCGTTCATTGGTAAGCGGGTAGCATGCCCCAAATGCCAAGCCAAGGTATTGGTGCCGGGGATTAAAGCGTCAAGCAATGATGATGACGATTGGTTCGCGCTCGATGCGCCTTCGGCGGCTATTCCGGAGAGTGTTGTAGCGTTGCCCGAGGACCTATGGACGGATAGCAACCGAGCAGACGACAACCGAGCAGACGACAACCGAGCAGACGATCAGCGAGCAGACGATGATGCCGCCGAGAAAGGGGCCGCCGCAGCAGGGCCGGTAGTGAGTGCAGGTTTGAGCCCGGCGGTGAGTCCATCCGAAAGCCCGGTTGCGGCCCGCCGCAGCGTGTTCGATGACGATCTTCCCGACCTGATGCCGTTTGAGCAGCCGGCCGCTCCTCAAGCGCCAAGCCTATCGCTCGATGGTTTGCCTCCACCGGCGACACCCACGAGCAAGCCTTCGGCGGGTGGTGCGGGCAAGCTACAGGGGTCGCTAGAGCAGTTGTCTCGCGAAGAAGCTTCGTTGAGTGAGTATTTCCAGCCCCCTTCGGAGGATATGTTTTCGTTCCCATGCAAAGTCTGCGGCACGTTGCTCGAAGCCAAAGTATCGCGAGTTGGAAAGAAAACGCGGTGTCCCGATTGCCATTCGGAGTTACCGGTTCCCGCTCCCAAACCAAAGAAGAAGCCGCAAGAGATCCGATTGGATGAAAATGTCGCCGATGTTCGATTCGCTCCGGTGGACGCTAAAGGCAAAGTGGACGAGGGGGCGGAAAAGGCAAAGACCAAGCAGATATTGGACAAAGCCCGACTCGACATGGAGCGCGAGCGCAAGGAAATCGAGCCGGTGAGCGTTTCGTTCGATACCAAACGGTGGTTTGGTTTGGTGTTCGGTTTTCTGCGTGATCGCGGGATTGCGATCCTCACCGGCATTCTCTGTATGGTGACGGCAATTTGGTTTTATGCGATGGATTTGGTCGAGCACCAGGAGGAGATGGGAAAGATCCAAATCCAGTTGCTCTTGTTCGCTGTTCTCGGGCTTCCCATCTTGACGCTGATCGGGATGACTTCGCTGGCGATCATTCCGATGGCGGCAAATCGCGCGAGCAAGGTGGATGAGTGGCCGTTTTCGCGCTGGTCCGAGTACGCTGGCGAGATCATGATGCTATTGATAGCGGTTGTGATAGCATCGGTACCGGGGCTTTTGATAATGGGATTCTTAACTTCCATAAGCGCCCCAGTGTTTGTTGGCTTGGCCGTTATCTTTCTTTCGATCTGGGGGCTCTTGCCTTTGATTCTGCTGGGCATGATGAGCAATGGCTTTGTAACTCAGCCGTTCTCGAAAGAGGTTTTCAAATCCATGGGCTCCAAGCAAGAATCGTGGGGGGCCATGTATTTTCAGACAGGGTTCGTGTTTGTGATGCTGCTGGTTCTTTTTGGAATCGCGCGCATGACTCCTTCGTGGACCTCCGCATTCCTCGGGATCTGTTTTCCTGTCATGTGTTTTATGATCGTGAACCAGTACGGTGTATTGGCAGGTCGAATTAGCGACGTGACAGGATTGGGATACGAAGGGGATTTCTCCGACGACTGATGGTCGTTGGGAGCAGCGAACACCACGACACCATCGAGAACCTCGTCCGATACACTGAGTGGCAAATTGATTTTCTAGCAAACATGAGCAAAGAGATGGAAACCGAAAAGCAACTCGAAGCGCGCGCTGTTCGGAAGCTGTCCGCCTATATCTTCTGGGTGGTGCTCGTGAGCATGGGATTGCTGCTGCTCAATGCCGGACTGGTCTTTGGGCTCGCCAAAGCGGTCGAGGAGGCTTTACCGAACGTCCCATTGATCGGTCCGCTATCCCAGTTTTCGATCTTCATTCTTCCGATCTTGCTTCTATACCTGGAATGGTATGTCTGGGATATCCTCAGTTCCGGACGGAATCGATCGTAAGATGGAACTGGTTTGCGCGCGATTAGACGCCATCATCGGATATGGCTGGTGGTTCGCAATTAAAAACGGGTTGGCCACCGGCGAAGCCACAACTCGAGGATCAATAGATTCCAAAGTCGATAGCCTTGATTGGCCCGGCCGCTCATGTGTTCATCGACCAAGTTTCGGATTGCGGACTCTCGGAAGAAGGCATGGCATTTGGTATCGCGACTCAGCAGAGCGTCGTACGTGCGATCTCGAAGCGATGTTCGAAACCATTTCGCGATGGGGACCCCGAAGCCCATTTTGGGTCGGTTCCAAATCGCGTCGGGTAACATGTTTCTAAACGTGTCATAGAGTAGCTTTTTGCCTCGTCCTCGCTGCATCTTGAGGTGGACAGGGAGACTCGCAGCCCATTCGACGAGGCGATAATCGAGCATCGGCTGACGGGCTTCGAGCGAGTGGGCCATGGAGGCGATGTCGACTTTAGTCATCAGATCGCAAGGAATATAAGTCTGCAGGTCGGACGCCATGGCGCAGCTCATCGGGTCACGCGCTGCCCGTTTCGTGTTGGTGGCGGCGTTTGACGATTCATTCCGGAGGCTGGCAGCGGACCATGCATTGCGCAGGAACGAAGCGGGATCTTTGTCCGGAAGTTGCGCGATGAAGGATTCGTCGTACAGCTCCAACCGACTGGCTTCGCCGAAAATCTGGATCCAGTTCATGTAGCGATTGGGGGAGCTTTGCCCGAGAGCTTCGCAGAACCTGCGCACACGCCGCAAGAAGGAACGTCGAGCCGAGGAATCCGGAAGTCCTTGGATCAAGGGATTATTTTTAAGCCAGTTGACAGGTAGCCATGGCTGAACGCGTTCGCTCAATTCGAGCGCCCTGTATCGCTCATAGCCACCGAAGAGTTCATCCCCACCATCGCCGCTGAGGGCGACGGTAACCGATCGACGAGTCATCTCGCACAGGTACCAAGTCGGTACAGCGCTCGAGTCGCTGAACGGCTCATCGTAGTACTGAACCAATTGATCGATAATCGCCAGCGCGTCTGGTTGGACCTCGAAACGTTCATGACGGGTTCCGACATGGTCGGCCACCTTCTGAGCGAATCCGGTCTCATCGTGATCGGCTTCGGAAAAGCCGATGGAAAAGGTACGTATCGGTTCGCTCAATTGCTTCTGTGCGAGCGCGACCAGCAACGACGAATCGATGCCTCCGGAGAGGAACGCACCGAGCGGCACATCGCTCCTCAGTCGCAATCGAATCGCGTCGTTGAGTAGTTCCTGGAGCCGCTCCCTGGCTTCCGGGAGCGTTGTAGGGACTTCGTGAGACCAGTCGATGTTCCAATACTTTTCGATCCGAACTCGGCCTTTTTCAAAAACCAAAAAGTGCCCCGGTTCCAGCTTCGATACGCCTTGATAGATCGTCTTTGGGTGAGGGATGTATTGGTAGGTGAGGTACGAGTCGATGGCTCCCGGATCGATCTGTCTGGGAAAGCCGGGGACATGGACGAGCGCCTTGAGTTCGCTCGCGAAGTAGAGTTGGTCCCCATGGTGCCAATAAAACAGCGGCTTCTTTCCGAGACGGTCACGAGCCAATACCAGCCGCTCATTGACAGAGTCCCAGATTGCGATCGAAAACATCCCATTGAAATGTTCGAAGCACTCTGTCCCGAGATCCTCATACAAATGGACGATGGTCTCGGTATCGCTGTGGGTGGCGAAACGGTGATGGGAACCTTCAAGTCGATGGCGCAGTTCGCGATAGTTGTAGATCTCACCATTGAAGACGACGTGGACAGTGCCATCCTCATTGGCCATCGGTTGTCGTCCGGTATCAAGATCGATGATCGAAAGCCGACGGAATCCCAATGCGACATTCAAGGTGGATTGGGTTTCCACCCAGTGGGGTTTCCGCTGTGAGAGCGAGAGCCAGTGCCCTTGATCATCCGGGCCGCGATGAGCGATCGCATCGGTCATCGTCCGCAGGATTTCTAAGGAGATCCCCGAAGGTATTCCCGAAGGCATCTCAGGTGCGTCGGCTGACCATACCCCACCTGCGATCCCGCACATCCGCCCCTCGATTTCCAAACAGTTTTAAAACAGTGTCGCTGCGTCAGCCTACGCCATAGTATAGCTCCCGAAACTATAGCACCTAGTTCATGGGGCGCAGATATCAATTTGATGCCCAATGTATTCAAGACTGCAGAGTCTCAAGACGCAGGGGGCCGGCAACCGTCGCTTGGAAATGACCGCCGGAAATTAGCGTCAGCCCAAAATATCGCATGGCTGTGGATGCTTTCGGGGGCCTAAGGATCCTGGGAAACGACTATACTCTGGAGATTGCCTTGCGATATCCCCCATTCCCAATGGAACACATTTTCTTGATACGGCGAATCACCATGAAATCTTTGCTTCGTACCTTTGCGATCGCTGCACTGTTTTGCGCCACCGTTTGGTCTCAAGCCGAACCATTGCAGGCTCAAGTCTTTTGGATTGCTGGATATGGGCCGGGAGTTTACGCCAGCCGGTTGCAGCGCGATGGATCGATGGCTGAACCCAAGCTGGTGGCAGAGCAAAAGAACCCATCGTTTTTGGCGCTCCATCCCAAGCTGGACGTGATGTATGTCGTCACGGAAACGATGCGCTCTGATCGAGATGCCCCCGCGGCGATCGTTGCGTATCGGTTCGACCGAGAAGCGTACCTCGATGGCAAAACGCCTGAGTTGGTCAAGATGCAATCGGAGAAGGTGAATGGGGATGTGCCGTGCCACGTTGCCATCGATCCGACGGGCAAGTTCGCCGTGGTTGCGAATTACGTGAGTGGATCCGTTTCAGTATTTCCACTTGGGGATGATGGATCCTTGCAGAGGGAATCGGGGACAATCCAGCATCGCGGATCGGGACCCAACGCTGAGCGACAGAAAGGGCCTAATGCGCACTGCAGCCTCTTCGATGCGACAGGGCGATGGGTATTGGTTGCGGATCTCGGAGCCGACCGCGTTTTCGTGTATGAGCTGGACAAGGATAAGAAAACGCTCAAACCGGGACCCAACCCTGCGTTTGAGCTTCCTCCCGGAAGCGGACCACGGCACCTTGCATTCCATCCATCGGGGAAAACGGTTTACATCATCAACGAACTCGGGATGACGTTGACCGCCGCTGCGTGGGATGGAGCCACCGGAAAGCTGGAAACGATTTCCCATGAGAGCACGGTTCCGGAAGGGAAGCCGACGCCGGGAGGCTCGACAGCGGAAGTGATCGTACATCCATCGGGTCGTTTCGTTTACGGAAGCAACCGAGGTCACAACACCATCGCGATCTTTGCGATCAACCAGAGTACAGGCGGTATCAAACGGATCGATAACTTTGACACGCTCGGCAAGACACCTCGCAATTTTCGTATCGATCCGTTTGGTCAATTGCTGCTAGCCGAGAATCAAGACAGCGACACGGTGTATTCCTTCCGGATCGACAGTGCGACCGGCATGGTCAAGCCGACAGGCTATTCCATCCGACCGCTCAAACCGGCATGCATCAAGTTCTTGATGGAGCCTCAGACATCGCTCCGTTGATGCATGATGCCGTTAATGCATGATGCCGTGTCGGTGGCGGGCGAGTCTGCGTCTATGAGGCGATAGGGATTTTCCAGAGCGTTGGGGTCCAGAAGTGGGACTTCCACGCATCTTTGGTGGAGCACTCGCGCACGCGCAGTTCTGTCGCGTCGACCTCGATATAAAAGAAGGCTTGGTTGCCACCGCTAAAGTGACTGGAATTGTCGACATTGAGGAGTTGTATGCCCGACTCGGTCTTCTCGGGTGTTCCATTCCACCGCTGGATATTTCGGACGTGGGTATGCCCGTAAAGGATCGCAACGATGTTGGCTTTTTCGATAGCCCGGTAATACGCTGCTACATCGCATGGATTCCATTCCATTCCAAGGTTTTTCTCATCGGTAGCATCACAGCCTTTGCTGTAGCGAGCCACATCGACGTGATGGGTTAGCCAGACAGGGCGACGGCTGTCGCCGACGTGTTGCTGGAGATCTCCGATGAGGAAATCAAAGCTTTCCATCGGATTGTAGCGGCGTTTTTGCGATACCGAGGGATCGTGACCCACAACGATACCGAGATGGATGCAATGAAGCGGCCCCCAATCCCAGGAGTAGTGAAGCCCATTGGCGGAAATCGAGGTGACGTTGCGGCGCCGGTTGCGTTCGATCAGGCCGTCGATGGCGAGTCCATCTCCGCCGGGGCTGTCGTGGTTGCCGTGGACTTCGAAGACTGGGAATTTCAATCGGCCTTCGGTTCCAGTCAAACCGTAGTCAGCGATGTAGCCATCCCATTCCGTCCGTTGCATGATCGACTGCGTGGCGCCTCGTTTGTCACCGGTGTCGATGATATCCCCGGCGTGCATCACACCGCGAATCGCACCAACGGTTCCACCTCCGGCTTCTTCGGGAATCGCAGTACCAGGAAGCCCGTTCATCGTGTCGATCAAACCACGGCAGACGGCCAAGGACGTTTCATCGAGCGAGTTGGGCGATTTCTCGTTGGCGAAATAGTGCGTGTCTCCGATCGCAAAGAAGGCGATGGTCGAATCCGAGGGAGCTCTTTGAAGAGCGCCAAATCCATGTTGGCAAACGGCGTTGCAGCTCGCGGCAGTGACAAGAGATTGCTGGAGGAAGTGCCGACGGTTGAGCGAGGGATTCATAAAGCGTTTTGCATTGCTAGAAATGAGAGGTCCGAGAGTTCCGTCAAGCGAGCCTATTGAAGCTGTTGCCGCTGCGGAACCAAGTCAATGGATTTCGTGATAGTGCTTGCAGATCGTCGATTGTACTCGCAAGTCATGAGTATTCTCAATGATGTCGAGACGATTGTTCAACTTCCGGCTTCAGTGGCTCTCATCAATGGGAGGCTGGCTTCCATGGGCTTGCCTAGATCGCCACCTTCAGCGCCCTCGGTGGCTTTCGATGTGTTGTTTAAGTTCCGCGATCGCTTTGTTGGTTCGACCTGTACGCAGCGCATCCACGATCCGCTGATGGCTAGCCACAGCCGTTTCCCATTCCGCTTTTTTGACGCTGTCGCGAAACTTTTGGAAAAAGACTTGAAGCATTTCCCCAAACGCGATCATGGGGGCCAGCCCGCTCGCTTCGAGGAGTGCGCGATGGAACTGGATATCCAGATCGATCTTGGTTTGGAGGTCTTTGGCTGTTTTCAATCGATCGACCAACATTTGCAGCGTATCGATCCAGTCCGGATGGTCTGTGCAGTGCTTGACGACGTGAGGGATGATCCCGGTTTCGACGATGACGCGCGAGTCGATCAATTCCTCCGGATCGACTTGGTGGAGCGATGCGTGGAAGCCTAGGTTTTGCGTCATCCGTTGCCAGTCGAGTTCGCCAACGATCAGCCCGACCCCGGTTTTCGAATGAACGATACCGAGGAACTCTAGGGCTTTGGTGGCTTCCCGCAAGCTGAGTCGGCTGACACCGAACTTTTTGGCCAGTTCGGATTCGGTCGGAAGGCGATCTCCGGGTTGCAACCGTTCGGAAACCACCAGTTCCCGGATCTGTTCGGCGACCTGGTCCCGGATGAGGGGGCGTGTGACCGTCGCAAGCGATTCGCCGCGGGTGGTCGTAGAAACTCTCTTTTTTGTGCTGGTCACTTGCGGCCCCTTCTCTCGATTCGTTAGATTATCTGACAATCGGACCTCAGGGTCAATGGTTGGGTTTCCTCTCTCTGGTTCGCGCAATCCATCAGGAGTACGCCGGCATGCCGACAGTCGCCATCACAGACTACACCTTTCCTAATCTGGATATCGAGCGATCGATTTTGGAACCGCTCGGAATCGAGATCGTTCACGGGCAGTGCAAGACACCGGAGTTGTTGATTCCTCTGGTGGAGAACGTCGACGCGGTGATCACGCAGTTCGCGCCGGTGAATGCTGCGGTCATCGACGCGATGAAGCGATCAAAAGTTATCGTGCGCTATGGAATCGGCGTGGATAACGTCGATTTGCAAGCAGCCAAATCGCGAGGGATCCCGGTATGCAATATCCCCGACTATTGCATCGACGAGGTCGCTGATCACACGTTGGCTTTCATTCTCGCGACGACCCGTCAAGTAGTCCCGAACTGCTTGCACATCCGAGAAGGGAAATGGGGTTTGGCTTCCGATTTGACCCAGATGCGAACGATGAGGGACCAGACCGTAGGGGTTGTGGGATTCGGTAGGATCGGTCGCGAGGTGGTTGCGCGTCTCAAGGCCTTCAAAACGCGTGTCTTGGTTTTCGATCCGGTGGTGGATGCAGCGACGCTTCGCGATTTCGGATGCGAAGGGGTGAGCCTTGAGCGATTGCTCGCGGAAAGCGACATTGTGACGTTGCATTGCCCATCGACGGCCCAAACGAAAAAATTGCTTCGCGAGGAAACGATCTCTGGGATGAAGCCGGGGGTGATTGTCATCAATCTTGCTCGAGGGGATTTGATTGACACCGCGTCCATGGTCGACGCATTGAGCAGTGGGAAATGGAGTGCAGCCGCGATCGATGTCTGCGATCCCGAACCTATCCCTGCCGACAGTTTGCTGCGATCCCTTCCCAATGTGATATCGGCATCGCATATCGCGTCCGCCAGTGTGCGAGCGGTGCGTAAACTTCGCGAGACGGCTGCCATGCATGCTGCCGCTGCGCTGACGAATCAACCGTTGCAGCATATTGTCAACGGTGTCCCTTCGCCGGTCTGATTCTGTTTCTGGTTCTATTTCTGAGAGTGGTTCCAGCCACTGAACAAGGGGTTGTGTTCCCAGGAGAATTGAAAGTGCCAAAGCCATTGTTTCATGGGGTATGTGCGTCATCGATCACGCCATTTCACGAAGACGGCTCGCTCTTTTTGGAGCGGTTGGGACCGCATTTGGATTGGTTGATCTCCGAGCGTGTCGATGCGATTTCTCCGCTGGGCAGTTCCGGGGAATTCGTGGCCATGGAGTGTGAGGATCGGAAGCGGGTGCTCGCGGCTGCGTTGGAAAAGATCGCTGGCCGCGTGCATGTTGTTGCCGGGACGCATGATTACTCAACCCGCCGTACGATCGATCTTTCGAAGTTTGCCGAGTCGCATGGCGCTGATTCCTTGTTGATCGTGCCCCCTTATTACATGGCTCCTACCCCGGGTCAGGTCATGGATCATTTCCGTCGCATCGCCGAAGCGGTTTCGATCCCGATCGTCCTCTATCACAACATTCCACTTACCTCCGTGGATTTGAGGACGGAGCATCTATTGAAGCTGTATGAAGAGAAAGCGATCGGCGGGGTGAAAATGTCGAACCCAGAACCCGACCGGATCTGTGAGTTGTTGCAAGCAACCCATAGCAAGTTCTTCACCTATGCCGGGATTGATACGGTGGCTTTTGAAGGGCTCTGCCACGGGGCACATGGTTGGATCTCTGGGATCCCGAGTACGGTTCCTGGGGCGGCAAAAGATCTCTATCTTGCGATTTCGGTCGAGAAGGACCTGGATCGAGCTCGAATGCTCTGGAGCAAATTGGCACCACTTATGAGGCTGCAGTTCCAAGCGTATCACACGCGAGGGGAAGGTGCTCATTGGTTCTCGACCATGAAAGCGGCCCTCAACATGATCGGTCCTCCTGTTGGGAATCCGGAACCACCGATCCGCCCGTTACCGGATTCGATTCGCCCAGTGTTGGCGTCGATGTTGCGAGATCTCGGTTATCGCGTGAACGACTCCGCCGCGTGATGGCATGAAAAAGCCGCGTAAGGGAATGAGAAAGAGGATCGACGATGGTCAGTGGATTGCGAATCCGATTTGAGGAGCTTCATCAATTCGTCGTCGACACTTTGGTTTCGACCGGGATGTCGGCGGAGCACGCGCAATGGAGCGCGGACACATTGGCGACCACCGATGCGCTTGGGGTCTTCACCCACGGCACCAAGCTCCTGATCGGTTATTTGAAGAAACTAAAGGCCGGGGGGTACCAACCGACGGCCGTTCCGACCATCGATCGGCAAGGACCTGCGTGGGGGATTGTCGATGGCCAATCGGCTCTCGGGATGGTCGGCTGCATCACTTCGATGCAACTCGCGATCGACAAAGCCAAGCAGTGCGGGATCGCGTATGTGGGGCTTAAGAACACCGGGCATGTCGGAGCGATCGGGTATTATGCATCGCTCGCGGCGCGACAAGGAATGATCGCGATGGTTTCTGGGAATGATATTCCATCGGTGGCTGCCCCCGGGTCCCGGAACGCGGTCTTGGGGAGCAACCCGATCGCCTACGGCATTCCTGTTGCAGGGGGTGACCCGATCATGCTGGACATGGCGACCGCTGCGACCGCGGGCGGAAAAGTTTACGCAGCGGTGCAACGCGGGGAATCGATCCCAACGACTTGGTTGATTGGCCCGGATGGAAAGCCTACCAGCGACGGCGGGCTTTATCCTGCGAGCGCATCGCTCGCTCCGATGGCGGGTCATAAAGGGTATGGCATCGGGCTCTGGTGTGAGATTCTTTCAGCGGTTTTGCCCGGCGGTAAGATGACTTGGCAAGTTGGTAGTTGGCTCTTTGACGATGCATCGCTACCGTCTCAGCATTCCGCGTACTTCATGGCGATCGATGTTTCTGTCATCACCGATCGAGCTCGATTCGATGCACAGCTTCGCGCGCTGATCGATGAAATCCATGCAACTCCCACTGCCGACGATGTCGATCGCGTTTTGGTTCCCGGCGAGCGGGAATGGGAGCGCTACCACGCCTCGAGAAAGGGCGGGATCCAATTGCCGAGCGACGTTGTTGAAAAATTGCAATTGGCTTCCGAAATCACCGGCATTGTTTCAGACTGGTTAAGGAAATAGATCTGCGCGTTATCGCTCGTTGCGATCCATCATTAAAACACTTGTTATCCCAATAAGACGAAATCAACACAGGAAGTTTTATTTCATGAAAATCATTCGTTATCAAGATTCTCGCGGGGCGATTCATTTTGGATCGTTGCAACCCGACGGCAAAGCATTTCGTATCGATGGGAACATTTTTGGGGATTCAACAGTCACCAACGAAGTTGCAGAGGTCGCAAAAACGTTGGCCCCGATCGAGCCTCGAGACATCATGTGCATCGGGCTGAATTATCGAAAGCATGCGGCGGAGGGTGGTCAAGCCATTCCGGAGTTTCCTGTTCTGTTCATGAAGAATAGCGGGACTCTTCAGAATCCAGGGGACCCGATCGTGCTCCCGAAGAAGTTGGCGAGCAATTCAGTCGATTATGAATGCGAGTTGGCGGTGGTGATCGGAAAGCCGTGTTACAACGTTCCCAAAGAGCGAGCGTTGGACTACGTATTGGGTTACACCTGTGCCAACGATGTCAGCGCTCGCGATTGGCAAATGAAGTACGGTGGAAGCCAATGGTGTCGCGGTAAAACGTTTGCAACGTTTTGCCCGCTCGGACCGGTGCTTGTTACCGCCGATGAGATCCCCAATCCTAATGAGTTGTCGATTCGAACGGTGCTCAACGGACAAGTCATGCAGGATTGGAACACCAATGACATGATATTTGATGTTCCGACCTTGATTGAGTTTCTCAGTGGCAGTACCCGATTGGCGCCGGGAACGGTGATCTTGACCGGAACACCGCATGGGGTCGGGGGAGCGAGAAAACCGCCGGTGTTCTTGCAGCATGGGGATACCGTGACCATCGAAATCGAAAAAATTGGTGCGCTGACCAATCCGGTGATCGGTGAACCTGT
>Ga0114972_10002890_pt1 | contig 12918 bp, 3 predicted proteins | sample M_140807_EF_Meta_FD_87354 | JGI IMG/M metagenome (GOLD analysis project Ga0114972, IMG submission 87354) | Freshwater microbial communities from Lake Montjoie, Canada to study carbon cycling - M_140807_EF_MetaG | ecosystem: Environmental > Aquatic > Freshwater > Lake | place: Lake Montjoie... | reverse complement strand
TAAGTAGATCCGTTGATGCTATACGTGTAGCCAGTGCAGGTAGGAGCAGTTATGGTTATTGTTCCGGTAGAAACACTGCAAGTTGGTTGAGTGATTGAAACCGTTGGAGCATTTGGTTTAGTTGGTGCAGCATTAATTGTTACTGATGTGTATTTAGATACACAACCATCGGCACTTTTCACATATACTTTGTAACAACCAGGAGCGACACTACTGAATACCAAACTTGTTTGATATGAAGTTCCATTTATGCTATATGTATTACCTGTTCCTGTAGGAGCAGTTACCGTAATTGTTCCAGTAGAAACCGAACATGTTGGTTGGGTTAAACTTACTGTAGGTGCATTAGGTACCACAGGATTTTGATTAATAGCCGCCGATGTTTGAGATGATACGCAACCATTGCTGTTTTTAGCAGTTACATAATATGTTGTACCTGGAGTTAAATTACTAAATATAGTAGACGATTGGTAAGTACTACCATTAATACTATATGTGTATCCAGCTCCAACAGGAGATGTAACTGTAATTTTTACAGAAGTTGAGTATGAGCATCCACAAGTTGGTTGAGTAATTGACACAACAGGTGCAGATGGTTTTGGATTAATTGTCAATGTCAAAATTACAATAGAATCGCAACCATATTGATTCTTAACAGTTAATGTATCTCTGTATACACCTGATATAGTATATGATCTACCATGCCAATTATAAGATTCACAAGCTGTAGCGGCTGTATCTCTAGTAGTTGGTTTAGGCTGACCTTTTATTATCACAGAAGTATCTGGAGAAACACAACCATTACTATTTTTTGATGATACATGATATGTAGAATCTAATAAATTATTAAATGTTGTGCTACTTTGATATGTTGAACCATCAATACTGTATGAATAACCACTTCCAATTGGTGAAGTTACTGTTATAGAGCCAGTTGTACCTGAACAAGTTGGTTGAGAAATATTTACAGTTGGCTTAATACTATTCGTTGAAATTGTTAGGTGTAATGTAACCACTGAATCACAACCAGAAGCATTTGTAAAGGTGTGAGTAGGCTCTGCAGATGCAGTATATTCAATTCCGTACCAATTAAAACTATTGCATGCAATAACTGTAGTGTCGCCAGTGTTTGCATTTCCGATAGTTAAATGTAAAGTAACCACTGAATCACAACCAGAAGCATTTGTAAATGTATGAGTTGGTTGAGCAGAAGCAGTATAATTAGATCCGTACCAAGTGAATGATTCGCAAGCAAAAGCAGTTGTATCGCCAGTGTTAGCGTTTCCGATAGTTAAATGTAAAGTTACTACTGAATCACAACCAGAAGCATTTGTGAAAGTATAAGTTGGCTCTGCAGATGCAGTATAATTAATTCCATACCAAGTAAATGATTCGCAAGCAAAAGCAGTTGTATCACCAGTGTTTGCGTTTCCGATAGTAAGGTGTAATGTCACTACTGAATCACAACCAGATGCATTTGTAAATGTATAAGTTGGTTCAGCAGAAGCAGTATAATTAGTTCCGTACCAAGTGAATGATTCGCAGGCAAATGCTGTTGTATCGCCTGTGTTTGGCAATGGTTGCTTATCAATAACAGTTACGGATACATCCGAAATGCAACTAGCATTCTTAACAGTTACATTATAACTACCTGTACTTATGGTATCAAAAATATTACTAGTTTGATAATTAGTCTCATCAATACTGTATAATAATCCAGCTCTTAATGGATTTGTTACGGTGATTTTACCAGTAGCAACAGTACAATTTGGTTGAACTAAATCAACGCTTGGTGCAACTGTTTTTACGCAATTGATAGTTATTACAACCATCGCTGTATCGCAATCGCCATCTATATCACATAGCTTATAATAGAAAGTATCTTGTCCATTATAATTTGAATCTGGAGTGTAAGTGTAAGTACAATCATTATTTAAAATAAGTGTACCATGTTTTGGATCTTCTGTTTTAGTCCATGTATTTCCTCCATCATTACTCAAACTATCATTAGCACAAACAGATCCGTTTAAGATATCATTTTCATTTGTTGAGATTGTATCGTTTTCTGCTAATGGTGTACTATTTAGTAGATCTATAAATACGGTATCTGCATTCAAACTTGATTTATTTGCGTTGTCAATATTTTTGAATGGTATTTTTATTTTTTTACTTCCATCCAATAGATCTACTTTGATTGTTTTAGTTGGATTGCCTGAAGGGTTTGTAGGAATTGTTACTTTACCTGGCCAATTAATACAAATAGCACTAGGAGGACAAACACCGCCATTGATGTAAATTACATCATCAATAGTTATTGAATTTACACCTGAAGGGAAATCCGTAATTACAATTGAATCAATAATTCCATTTGATGGATCAGTTCCATTGAATTTATTAGATGGCACTGTTAAGTTATTAAATCCGCCTGGATTGCTCATGTCGGTAATAGGATCAGCAGCAATAGGAGTAGGCAATTCTTCCACACCCCAATCAATATCTTTCACAAACAAATTAGTAGTAACAAACGATGTTCTTAATAACGGACTAGTATTAGTCCAAGCACTGTTGTTTAGTAAGGCATTTGGCTCATCATCTCCAACTTGAGCGTTTAAGCTAGTGAGTGTTAATTTTAAATCTGATCTGTTAGAAGGTACACCAGCAAGTGTATAAGTTCCATCTGGATTGACAGTTGAGTAATCAATTATTTTACCGGTGCTATCAGAACAATAAACATAAAGTGTATTTAAAATATTCGTTCCGTTTTCAGAAGGAGAATAAATGTTGTCGAATGTATTTGCAGCACTTCCATTGATATCATTCCAAACAGTACCAGAGATTTCAACTAGCGGGCCAGGATATATCATTACTGTGGCAACTGCTACATCATATTTTCTTACATGTGCAGGACAATCTTGATTTTCTGGCGCAGGCATTGAATCATACAATACATATTCAAAAGAGTCTACTCCTAAAAAGTTGAAGTTAGGTTTATAAAGTACTTGGCCATTGAATATACTAACGGTACCATGTAATGGTTGTAACAATCCACTATCATTAGGTGCAGGAGTTAACTGAATATTCAAGAAGTTTCCGTCTGCATCTGAATCATTTGAAAGAACATCTACATAAAGGTCTTCATTGATTGCTCCAACATTTGTTACAGTAGCACTGTCGTATCTGTCATCCACAGCAACAGGTGCAATGTTTGCGGGAGTTCCATTCACTCCTATAATTATTTTTTTGATGCTACTAATTAAAGTACCTGGATCAGTTACTTTATATTGAATGGTATCATTTTTAATACCTGGTATTCCAGGGAAACCCGGAGTAGGAGTGTAAGTAAATGAACCATCATTATTAGTAATTAAAGATCCATGTAAAGGCCCTGAAACAAAATCAATTGACAATGTTTCATTTTCCGGATCAGAGATATTGTCCTTTAAAGAGAATGTTTTCTCTTGACAAGCAAAAGTGCTAAGATTTACATCTGTTGCAGTTGGAGCTTGGTTGTTTACCGTTATGACGATGTAAGCAGTATCGCACAATCCAATTGGATTACATCCACTTGCAATTGTTTGACAACGTTCATAAATCATTGTGTCTTTTCCGTAGAATCCTGTGTTTGGTGTATATACCACATTTGTTTCGTTAAGAGTAAAGCTTCCGTTTTTAGGCTCTCTTACTATTGTTGGATTAGTTAATGATAGACTTTGAGGATCGCTATCATTTGTGGCAACATTTATTGTTTGTTGAACTCCGCTATTGTTTGAGCTATAATCAGTAACAAGGTTTGGTTTTGCCGCACCTACGCTTACAAAAATATATGCTTGATCTGTAAGTGAGCCATCAGTAATTGTATAAATTAATGTATCAACACGCGGTACAGAACGAGCTCCGTTTGGAGTATATTTTACTTTATTATTTACAATTGATACAGTTCCTGTTGAAGTAGTTAAACATGTTGCATTGCTAATTGATATTGAATTGGCTTCAGGATCTTTATCATTTATTAATGAAGAAATTTCAACGGAAGTTCCAACAACAGTAGTGGTGTCGTCAGGATTAGCAAATGGGTTTCTGTTTGAAATAGTTATACAACTTCCAGGAGTTAAATAGGTAATAACTAATTTAGGAGTATTAGAAGAACTTCCTTCCGAAGCAGTGATGTAGTATTTCTTGTCATATTCGCTAGAGGTAGTTGTTTGTTTAACAAGCATTCCATAGTTTGAATATGTTCCGTTAACCCATGATTGCACTAAGGATGTTACATTGAAATCTTTATATCCATTTGCATAAGTTGTATTTGCTGATGCAATTGGAGTTGAAGTATACGTTCCGCCTGAAGTTGTCCAACTGGTTGAACCATCGCGCTTATCCCATGTAACCCCAGATTCTGTCCAACTTTGTGTTAAACGATATACCGACAAATTTAAAGCGTAATTATCTCCACCTTCTTTGTAAATTGAAAATACTGCAGTTTGAATTACTGCATTAGAAGGGATTGTATTAATTGTATTGAATTGGAAAAGATCGCGTCTTTCTGATGATGTTTTTTTACCAAGTTCTAATTTAGCATAAGAACCTTTATTTTCAGATGTTTTATCTTTTTTGATATAACTATCAATCATGTTACTTGTAGTCCCTTGTATTGTAACAGTAGTAATTGTATTTGAATTTAAAGGCTTATACTGTCCAGCTCCACAACCATCATCAGTAATAGTCAGATAAATTTTTCCAGTAGAGCAATAACCAAGATTGTTGCAAATTTGGTATTCTATTGAATCTGAACCATTGCTGTTGGGAGGATAGTTTTCTGTACTAACATAACTAATTGTATTGTCAGTATTTACACTTACAATTCCGTGAACTGGATTTTTTACAACATTTAATTTCAACGCTAAATCACCTGGGTTTTCATCATTTGAAATCACGTCTATAATTGAAGTAATATCTTCTGTTACAGTTTGTTCATCTTCATTGGCAACAACTATAGCGGCTACACAACCCCAGTTTTCTAAACTAGCAGCATCTATGCGTAATTGTGGAGAGCCAGCTGTACGTTGAATTTTAAGATACTGCAAGCCTGATGCTGGCATTTTGAAATGAGCATCTGCAGCGTCATCTCCTGAAGAAGTTACAAAACTTCCTAAGCTAGTATATGAACTTCCGTTAGTGCTATAAGAGAATGCTGCAGTAACGTTTGTTCCGTCAGTTTGACTAGCTAAATAAACTACAATGCTATCATAATTTGAAGCTGTTTGTAAACTTCCAAAGTTCAATGTTAATACATCGCTATTATTGTCTAAAACTGCATAGGTTGTGTTATCGGTAGCATCATAATCTGCTTCGCCTGTCGCATTATCTCCATTTGTTACACTTGTATTTGTTTGACTTGCAGAATATATTGAATTTGCAACATCATAAACACTTCCAGGGAAACAGCCATTGCCATCAGCTGTACCAACACCTACACTTATGGAGCTAGTAACACATGATGAAGAATTATCGCAAACAGTATAAGTTGCTGTTGCAGTTCCAAAGAAATTAGCACTAGGAGTAAAAGTTACTGTTATGCCATTGGTTGTCCATGTGCCATTATTTCCACTTACACTCGTAACAGTTAGTGCGTTATTATCTGGATCGCTATCATTAGCTAGTACACTTATTGTTTTGCTTACTCCTTGCGTATAACACGTAGTTGGAATGCTTTCGTTGTCAGGGTTAGCTACAGGCGCTCTGTTGCCTGGATTGACAGTAACCGGAATGCTTTGGAATGTTTGACGGCCACAAGCATCAGTCATTTTCAAAGTAATAACTACATTTGTTGGATTTGAAACTGCTGAAGGAGTGAATGTTGTGTTAGCTGATGCAGTTGTTCCGTTTGGAACAAAAGATCCAAAATTATTTCCATTATCTGTTCTTACACAACTCCACGTAAAGTTTACGTTTGTTACTCCAGTTTGAAGTGTATAACGAGCAATTATATTAAGTGGTGTAGTTGAAGATATATTTCTATCTGCTGGAATTCCAGAAATTGAATCAATTTTTATTGAAGCTTTATCGGCAGTAGATAAAAAACTCCAGTTGAAAAAAGCTCTTTGTGCAGCAACATCACCCGTTGTTCCTTTATTGATACTGTGCCCGGCTTCCATCATAACATATCCGCGATTATTATCTCCAAATCCTTTACCATAGGCCATTATAACAGCAGGCCCTGCAGAATTAGTAGGAACATTGGCTTGTGTTGGATCGTAAGTGATAATTTTGGTAGAGCTTCTCCATCCTTGTCCAAGCACAGGTAAATAAACTTGTTCTGAACCATTTAAATGCGCAGCGTCTGTTGTTCCAATAAATTGAGCAACAGGATCTGATGCATTTGCTAGCGTTCCACTTGCAACAGTTCCAGTAAGTGTATTATAAGGGATTGTTGCATTTGAGTGATTACCCCATAGTATTAATGAGTTTTGAGCGTAACTAGTAGAACCGTTTGAAGGGAAGGTAATTCCTGTACCAGAATTAGTAGCTTTTGTAGTTAAAAAATTAGTTTGTTGAGTTGTGTTTGAAGGATTATACATATTCTCTAAAGCACTACCTGCATGACAACCAAGCCATATGGCTCCTTTATAAGTTAAGTTCCAATTGTATAAATTTCCATGAGTAGCCCAAGTAGGGTCGGCATGAGGCATAACAAAAATATCACTACACGCACCTAATTGAGAAGGGGCTAACCAGTTGTAACATGAAGACGGGATTCCGGCATTTGTGAAAAAGCCAGTAGCTATTGAACCATTTTGAGCGTCTAAAGTCCAGGTTGGTACTGAATTGTATGTTAACGTTACATTCAAAGTCAACGACGAGTTGGTATAATTACCCAATACTCCTTGTGTATTCCAATAGCTGATTCTTGATGCTACTGATGAGGAGATGTATTTTTTATCTATTACTAATGTGCCTCCTTTGTATGAAACACCATTATAAGTGAAATCAACACCGTCTTTTACTTTTGATTGATTAATTACAACATTTACAGGAACACTGTAGTTTTTTAATAAGTCATACACCATTCCATATGGCTTCAACTCATGCGAAATATCTGTTGATACTACATTTGCATGAGAACCCATGTTTACAATGTAGGAACCAGATTCAAATGTTGTGTTGCCTTGTGCAGTTGCAAAAAATTGCAAAAGAGAAGCAGACAGAACTAAAAACAATGTTTTTAAAGCAAAAAACGACTTGCGCGATTTCATTTGTATTTTTTTAATGATAAAAAACTTATTTGAAAAATTAATACAATAGCTTAATACCAATCGTTCAAAACGGTTGATTTTAGGCATTTTCTTGAGGAGTAAGAGGGGTTAAGCAGTTAGTTTAGAAGGGGTATTGAGGATTGACGAATGCAAATATATAAATTCATTTTTAATTTGAAAAAAAAATTATTTAAAAATTATCCCCAAAATCTAATAGATGTTGTTTTATTAGAAGGTGCATATAAAAATTTAGAATTCAATTTTACTGAATCGTTTTTTGTTCATTAAACCATGGATGTATCTCAATATACCCAACAACATAGTGACATTTGCAAGAATAATGATCGCTAAATTCGATTCTTTAGATAACGGTAAAAATTTTACAGAAAGTCCAGAAATGAATAATAATGTACCCATTAATTTGTGTTCACTTGCTTTTTTGATTTCTTTTTCAACATAAGAGGGAATCTGATTTAGTATTTCAGTCGCATCAATTTCGTCAAAGCCTCTTTCTATTAATCCTCCCAATAAATAAGCTTGATCTGTTTTTTGCTCTTTTGATTTGATTAGGAAAGAAAGTGTGTCTTTATTGATTTGCTCAATTTTAATTGTGCTGATTTTTTGAAAGCTATCAGACTTATTAGGATCATTTAATAAAGTGTATTCCATAAAGTGTCATTTCGAAATTTCAATTAATGTTTAAAGATATCAGACAATTTTGCATAAATCGTTAGGAACTTGTGTATTTTTTTTAATGATATTGAGATAATTTTGTGCCCGATGTTACAAGTAATAATTTTTTCATCTATTTCTTTATTAGTTGGGTTTTCTACCGCCTGGATTTTGCGCACCATTGAAATTGCAAAAATTAAAAGATTACACATTGGTACAGAAGGTTTATTAGAAAGTGAAAAATTAATTAAAGAAACGCTCCGAAAAGAAAGTGCCAGAGCCTTTCAAATGAAAGAGACTGTAGAGGCAGAACTTGGGAGAAAATTACAAAATGCCGAATCCATAATTAAACAAATGGATAATGATATTCTGCTCCTGCAAAAAAGTAATGAAGAAACTGAAAAGCTGCTTCAGACTACAGAGCCTGAATTATATAATCTAAAAGTTAAATTGCTGGATGCTAATAATACTATCTCTCGTCTAAAAGGTCAGTTGCAAAGTGTTAGTAAAGATTAATACTGATTTCAATTAGCGCTTTAGTCTCTTCGGTTCTATTTTCAACAATTAAAATCATTTTACTTCTTTCTACCAATTGAAAGTTTTACTTTCGCTCCGTTATATTTATTATACAATTTTTTATCTTTCAATTAAATTAATAAAATTAAATAATCATGAAAAAAGGGTTACTCTTAATTAGTTCAATACTGATATCTTTTTTTGCTTTTTCTCAAGTTGATAAAATTGATCAACAAACAGCTTTAACCTTGATACAGAATAATGCAAAAATGATTGGGTTATCTGATAAAGATTTGAGTGAATTCCAAATTTCAAGTACATACCTAAGACCAGGTACAAATATCAGAATGGTCTATTTATTACAAACTTATAAAGGCATTCCGGTGTTTAATAAAATGCAAGTACTTGCATTTAAAGACAATAAATTAGTATCTAATACTGGAGATAGAATATTGTTTATAGATCAGAAAATCAAAGGAGTGATTGATCCTAAAACTACATCTGAACAAGCAATTCAAGCAGCTTTGTTAGATCAAGGAATATATACAAATATCGATTTAAAATTAAACAGACAAGAAGGTGCTAAAAAATATTATGGAAATCTTGGTGTTGCAAATAATGATATTTCTGCAGAGTTAGTTTGGTTGCCTATTAATGATAAAGAAATAAGATTAACATGGCAGATAGAAATAGCGCCGTTAAAATCTTCAGATCATTTTTTAATTAGAGTAGATGCTGAAACAAATAAAGTATTGGATAAAAACAACTATACTGTTTATGAGCAATTAAATAACAAATCAGAATCTTCAAAAAAAAATTCTAACCAAACAGAAAATAAAAATATTACTTCAGAAAAAAAAATTCTTAGTCCATCTGTTGTAACAAATTCAACTTACAAAGTAATTGCTTTTCCATCTGAAAGTCCAAGCCATACAGGCGGAACACCTTCGGTTGTGAGTAATCCTTGGTTATTGGCTGGTACATCAAATGCAACTAGTTTAGGTTGGCATTTTGACGGCACTTCTTACAAAGACAGTACAAGAGGTAATAACGTTTGGGCACAAGAAGACAGAGATAACAATAATGCTACTTACGGAAAGACTGCTAAGTCTACAACAGCTCAACCCTCATTAACATTAGAGTACACTCCTAATTTTTCATTCGCCCCAACAGATACAACTTATCAAAGATTTGTAATCACCAATCTTTTTTATTGGAATAATATTACACATGATCTTTTATATAATTATGGTTTTGATGAAGTGTCTGGGAATTTTCAATTCAACAATCAAAGTAGAGGGGGCTTAGGAAATGATTATGTTATAGCTGATGCGCAAGATGCCGGAGGAACTAACAATGCAAATTTCGCAACTCCAGTTGATGGGAGTGCGCCAAGAATGCAGATGTATATTTTTAATTACACTACCCCTAACCGTGATGGCGATTTGGATAATGGTGTAATTACTCATGAATATGGTCATGGTTTAAGTAATCGATTAACTGGAGGGCCGGCAAATAGTTCTTGTTTGAGTAATGCCGAGCAAGGTGGAGAAGGGTGGAGTGACTATATTGCTTTGATGACAACTACTGATTGGACAACAGCATCAGCTTCTGATGGCCAATTGGCTCATCCAATCGGTACCTATGTTTTAGGTCAAGCTACTTCAGGTGCAGGCATTAGAACATACCCTTATTCAACAAACATGACAATAAATCCTTGGACATATGGTATGATGGCTGGTTCTGGTGGAGAAGTACACAAAATAGGTGAGATATGGTGTGCTGTATTATGGGATATGACATGGGAGTTGATTGCTATAGATGGAATTAATACTAATATTTTTAATTCATCTGGTGTTGGTGGAAACTCTGCGGCTTTAAAATTGGTGGTTGAAGGTATGAGATTGCAACCTTGTAGCCCGGGTTATATAGATGCAAGAAATGCTATTTTAAAAGCAGACACTTTGTTTTTTGGTGGCAAATATAGTTGTGCGATTTGGAAAGCCTTTGCCAGAAGAGGAATGGGAAAATTTGCTATGCAGGGTTCATCTAATAGTACAACAGATCAAACAGCAGATTATACAGATAATGGAAGTTTAAATATTCGTTTAACCCAAAACGTTACTAGTCAATATGAAGATGGAAATATAACTTACACAACTCAAATAAATGCTGGTAATTGTGGTGGCATTTCTAATTATGTTTTAAGAGATACTTTACCATCGAATGTTACATATATAAGTGGTGGAGTTTATGATTCAATAACAAGAGTGGTTAGCTTTTCAGTAAATATTGGAGTAGGGTTAAATCAGAGCTATTCATTTACTGTAAAGGTTAATAATGGTGCTTATTACCCATCTGTTCAAATAATCAACGAATCAGTGCCAGCTGCATCAATATCAAATTTCTGGACATTAACATCAAGTACAACAACAAAATGGGTTACTTCAACAGCTCAGTCAACAAGTGCTCCAAATTCTTTATTCTCCTCTAATTTGGCATCTTTATCCGATCAAAAAATTGAAACAACAAATTCGTTTGTGGTTCCCGCAAGTATGCCTTTGCTCAGTTTTCAAGGGTATATCAATTCTGAATCCGGATGGGATGGGGGCGTTGTTGAAATATCAAATAATAATGGAACTACTTGGACTGATTTAAGTGCTTCGATGATTGCTGGTGGATATAACGGATCTTTAGGAACAAGTTTAAGTGCTTTAAGTGGAAGAGCTGCATTTACAGGGAATTCAAATGGGTTTGTAAAAACTGTTATCAATCTTTCAGCTTATTCAAATCAATCTGTGAAATTGCGATTCAGATTTGCATCGGATGCAAGTGTGGCAGCAACTGGATGGTATATTGATGATATTAAATTATTTGATTCGGCTCAAATTAAAATGAACTCAATTCTATTTAATGGATCAAATGTAAAAATTGGATCAGCTGATACAGTAACAAGTATTCTACAGTCTATAATTTGTGTTCCTGCTAGCATTACGGCGCAACCATCTAATAAAACAGTCTGCAATTCTACCAATACTTCTTTTTCAGTGGTAACTTCTGGTTCATTAATTACTTATCAATGGCAGGTGAGTACTGATGCAGGCTTAACTTTTGTGAATATTGCAGGTGCAAATAGTGCAAATTATAATTTAACTTCTGTAAATATCAGTTCAAACAATAATCAATACAGATGTTTAGTAAATAATGCTTGCACAGTAGATTTAGTATCCTCAGTTGCAACATTATCTGTAGTTACAACACCTTCTGCACCTGTAGCGAATAGCAATGCTCGTTGTGGAACTGGCAGTGTAAGTATCTCTGCTTCTGCTGGTTTAAATGAAACAATTAATTGGTACACTATAGCAACTGGCGGAACAGCTTTATTGTTAAACAATAGTAATTATGCTACTCCTTCAATTTCTACCACAACAACATATTATGCTGAAGCTAATAATGGAGTTTGCTCATCATTAAGAACAGCGGTAATAGCAACAATTAATGCAGTTCCTGCCGTAGTAACAACTGTTACAAATTCTACAAAATGCGGACCAGATACTACAACTTTAAGCGCAACAGCAACTACCGGAAATACAATAGATTGGTATGCTGATTCTACTACTTCAAATGTTTTACAATCAGGAACATTAACTGGTCTGAATAAATTCATTACTCCTGTTTTAAGTGCAACAACAAATTATTGGGTAACAAATAAATCTATAACAAATGGCTGCTCTTCAACAACAAGAAAAAAGGTAATTGCCACAATGAATCCTAGGCCATCAGCCCCAACTGTAACTAGCGGCAAAAGATGCGGAACAGGAACAGTAGCATTAACAGCTACCTTGCCTACTAATCCTGCAGGAACTGTAATATGGTATTCGGTATCAACCGGCGGCACCTCTGTTAGCACATCCGCAAGTTATACAACACCAAGCATTGCTACAACAACTAGTTATTATGTTGAAGCCAAAACTACTGCGACGGCTTGTATTTCTGCAACACGTTCTATTGCAATTGCAACAATCAATTCCAATCCTGCAGTTGCTGTTGCAGTTAAAGGATCAAGATGTGGAACTGGAACAGTATTAGTTTCGGCTACTCCTGCTAGTGGGTTGACAATTGATTGGTATTCTGCTGCAACAAATGGAACTTTATTATTAAGCGGTAATTTAAATTATACAACACCAAGTATAACCTCTACAAAATCTTACTACGCTACTTCCCGAAATGCAGGAACAGGTTGTATTTCATCAAGCAGAACTGCTGTAGTAGCCTCGGTTATCGCAGTACTTGCTGCACCTTCTACATTAACGGGCACAACTAGCATTTGTCCAATTGTAGGCACAGCTACAGGCGCAACTTATACCAGCGCTTCAGTAATTGGTGCTACTTCTTATGCATGGACTATACCAACAGGTGCAGTTATTGACAGCGGCACTAATGGATTGAAAGTAAAAGTTAGATTTGTTACAGCTGGAAC
>Ga0114972_10002889_pt1 | contig 12921 bp, 9 predicted proteins | sample M_140807_EF_Meta_FD_87354 | JGI IMG/M metagenome (GOLD analysis project Ga0114972, IMG submission 87354) | Freshwater microbial communities from Lake Montjoie, Canada to study carbon cycling - M_140807_EF_MetaG | ecosystem: Environmental > Aquatic > Freshwater > Lake | place: Lake Montjoie... | reverse complement strand
GACAGGGTTTTCAACGGCACGGTAGCCGAGTTCATCGGTGGCACCGTAAACCGTTCCGGCTTTCACGCCACCACCGGCCATGAATACGCTAAAGCCAAGAATATGGTGATCGCGGCCTGTACCCTGCCCCATCGGGGTGCGGCCAAATTCGCCACAAACGACAACCAGGCAATCCTTGTCCATGCCCCTCGAGTGAATGTCTTCAACCAGAGCACTGATTCCCTGGTCCAATGTTGGGAGGTGCTGCTTAAGGTGTCCGAAGTTGTTTCCGTGCGTATCCCAAAAGCCATAAGCAACCGTCACCAATCTTGTTCCCGCCTCCACTAGGCGGCGCGCCATGAGGAGTTGGTCATTCCAAAGTGGCGCACCATCGCCCAAGTGTTTTGGGGAACCGCGTCCATAGCGTTCGCGAACGCCTTGGGGTTCGCGTTCGACATCCAGGGCTTCGACCAGAGCCGAAGTGTTCAGCACATCAAAAGCCCTTCGGTATTGAGATTCCACCCCAACCCGATCCAGTCCGGCGGAGACAAGGTCTAGCCGCTCCCTCAGGGAATTCCGGTCGCCCAATTCCAATTTGGTTAAACCTCTCAGCTTCATTAGCTCGATGTCCTGGCCGTCAACCCGGACGCCTTGAGCTTGTCGACCTAGGTTACCCGCTCCTGGAGAGTTGTAGGGGCGGTGTTGCATGGTGGGAAAAAGGTCAATAAACGGGGGGATAACCGGGTCAACAGGGCCAAGCATTCGTGTGGTTACAGCCCCGATGTGAGGCTTGCCGTCGCGCTTGGCTTCATCCATTGGATAGCCGGTTAGATTATGAAAGCTAGAGTGCTCATCGCGATATCCTACTAGGGAACGGACAAGCGCCATCTTGTCCATGTTCCGTGCTAGCAGGGGCACCATATCGGTGAAATGAACCCCGGGTACAGAGGTTGGCATGGTTTTGAATTCGCCACGAACCTCCGAGGGGGCATTCGGTTTTGGGTCAAAAGTGTCCTGGTGACTCAAACCCCCGGAAAGGTAGACAACGATAACGGATTTGTGTGTGTTTGTCGCAGATTTTGCTTGGAGGAGGGAGCCCATGTTGAGTCCGCTACCCACACCGGCAAGGGCACCTACACGCAGGAAGGAACGCCGGGAAAGTCCATCACAAAACGAACCCGGTTGGTTTTGAAGCTGCATGAAAAGTCATCCTGAAAAACGCCGCAGGTGGGATTTTGTAGCGGCCAGTGGACTCGGTTTAAAGAATACTATACCACGAAAGTGTCTTCGCGAAACCGCAATATGATCGCATGATTGGCGTTTTTGGATTACTTCCCGGTTTGCGCTTAAGAAATTCAGGGCCTTGACCATCCCGACCATTTTCCAGATGCTAAACTCTATCTGTCCATTGGTTTATTTGGATTCGAAGAAGGGGCGTACCATATTGTGCGTTTCAATTCGGTCTCAGCTATTCCCAGTGGCGCTTAAATCCCCTTTAAGCCAAGGGATTTGAATCCTTTTGAGATACTCAGGTTCCCCCCCAACAAAGCTTTTAGAACGCAGCTTTCTGTGTTACAAGCTTTTCAATGTTTTTCCTCCGGAGCAAGATCCATGAGCAATCCCACCTCCACCACTCGTCGTTCTTTTTTGGGTAGCGCGGGCGCCTTGGCGGCTGCCGCTTCTATTCCGGGTGGCGTACACGCCCAAGGTTCGGATGTAATCAAGATTGGTCTGGTTGGTTGTGGTGGACGGGGTACCGGGGCCGCAAATAATGCCCTGCGGGCAGATCCCCATGTGCGTTTGACCGCAATGGGTGATGTGTTCGGTGACAAAATTCAGATTAGCCTGAATCAATTGAAGGCGGAAGCTGAAGTTGCAGGCCGTATCGAGGTCAAACCGGAGACCTCATTCACCGGTTTTGATGCCTTCAAAAAAGTTATTGATAGTGGGGTCGATGTTGTCCTTTTGACGACTCCGCCTCATTTTCGGGCGGAACAAATCCGTTACGCGATTGAAAAAGGCAAGCATGTTTTCGCCGAGAAACCGGTTGCGGTGGACCCTGCGGGTGTGCGCAAAGTAATCGCGGCTTGTGAAGAAGCCAAAAAGAAGAATCTGGCTGTCGTTTCGGGTCTTTGCTGGCGGTACCACAATGGTAAAAGGGCCACCATGGCGCAAATCCATGAGGGCAAAGTCGGCGACATCATGGCGATGCATACCAACTATGTTGTTGGTGGACTTTGGAATCGCCCCCGCCAACCGGGTTGGTCCGACATGGAGGCCCAATTGCGCAACTGGCTATATTACTGTTGGCTTTCGGGCGATCACCTCGTTGAGCAACACATCCACAGCCTGGACAAGTGCATGTGGGCGATGAAGGATGAGCCACCGGTGTCGGCTTATGGTTTGGGTGGCCGTCAGGTTCGAACCGGCAAGGATTATGGCCATATTTTTGACCACCATGCGGTAGTTTATGAATGGAAAAATGGGACCAAATGCTTTAGTTACTGTCGTCAGATCGATGGATGCTTCAATGAAGTCAACGACTTCATTTTGGGTACCGAGGGTCGTTGTGATGTGATGAAGCATCAGATCACCGGCAAGCACCCATGGCGCCATAGTCCTGAAAAAAATCGGGCCGATGACATGTACCAAAACGAACACAATGAACTGTTTGCCAGCATTCGCGCCGGCAAACCAATCAATGACGGCCACTGGATGTGCCAGAGTACCCTGATGGCGGTTATGGGCCGGACGGCTAGTTACACGGGCAAAAAAATTGAGTGGGCCAACTTGGTAAAGTCGACCGAGGACCTAACCCCTGATGAAGTTAAGAAGTCGGGAAGTTACGCTTTTGGTCCACTTGCCGAACCGGCGGTGGCGATGCCTGGGAAAACACCGGTCATCTAAAGTCGTCATCAGGAAAATTTCTTTTCAAGCCGGGTTTTCCCGGCTTGGTCCCTTTTTAGGCCTAACGGAAACACTTGCGTGAAGGTCAACGGCATCGAGGTTGAGGATACATTTGCCGAGGCGTTCACCATGCGCGCCACCCGGGTGATTGTGACCGCATCCCGTCCAGTTTTGGTCGATGCTGCCATAACCGCCATGACCGGGTATGCCACTTCGGTGATTGGTTGTGATGCGGAGGCGGCCCGAGAATCGACCCTGGACCGATTCAGTACCCCTGATGGCCGACCCGGCGCCTCGGTTCTCATATTTGCTTTCGATCGCAAATCCCTTGAAAAGGCTGTCGTCAACCGGGTTGGTCAGACCATTATGACCTGTGCCAGCACCGCTTGTTTCAGTGGTCTGAAGTCGACTGATGGGGTGGAGATCAGGGTCGGGGGAAGCCTTCGCTACTTTGGCGACGGGCACCAAATCAGCAAAAAATTTAACGATAAGAGGTTTTGGCGAATCCCCGTTATGGATGGAGAATTCGTTTGCGAGGATCGATTCGGAGTGGTAAGCGGGGTTGCCGGGGGGAATCTGATTTTTGTGGGAAACGACCCGGAAATGGTTCTTGATGCGGCGCTTTCGGCGGCATCGGCGGCCGCGTCTGTCGAAGATCTGATTTTACCATTTCCCGCGGGTGTGGTTCGTAGTGGGAGTCAGGTCGGTTCGAAATATCCCAAACTTCGGGCAAGCACCAATGTGGCCTGGTGTCCCACTTTGGCTACCCGACCTCAAACGGCACTCCTTCCTGACGAAAATTGTGCTTATGAGCTTGTGATGGATGGTCTGTCGCGGGAACCTGTGGAAGAGGGTATGCTGAGGGCGCTCAGGGCGGCCTCCCGTTTTCCCTTGAGTCGAATCACCGCGGGGAACTATGGTGGAAAATTAGGAGCACACCATATATATCTTAAAAAACTTTTAAATGGTGAGGAATAGCCTAAATGCTTACTCTCCGTTTGGAATATGGGGACAGTGTGCCGCTCGAGGCCCCCGCAATTCGGCCTGATCAATTTGCGACCCAATCTCTGGCGGAAATCCAGCAAATTCCGATTTGGAAAGGGAGCATAACCGTTCCCCTTGCCGAAGTGGCGAAGGTATTTGGTGATCCTTCCGCTGGATTGATCACCCTGGAAGGCGATTGGTCAAGGGTTCGGCGTTTGGGTGAGGGAATGACCGCTGGGAGCCTTAGGGTTCGCGGGCCTGTTGGAATGCATTTGGGTGCCCGGATGAAAGGTGGCCAAATTGAGGTGGATGGTGATGCATCGGATTGGGTAGGCGCGGAAATGCGGGGAGGAGTGATTCGCATTCGTGGAAATACGGGCAATCTGTTGGGCGCAGGGTACCGGGGGGTTCGCTCCGGAATGCGGGGGGGCACGATCCTTGTTGGGAAAAATGCCGGGGATGAGGTTGGTTCGCTTATGCGTCGCGGCGTCATTTCCGTGTTGGGGAAAACAGGCGACCATGCCGGTACCGGAATGATTGCGGGAACGCTGGCCCTTTGGGGAGGCTGTGGGATTCGTCCCGGGGCTGGAATGCGCCGTGGTTCGATCATTTGCGGGAAACAGCCTGACTCGCTATTGCCTTCGTTTTCACGAGAAATTCCTGTGATTCCGGCCTGGCTGGAACTTTTGGCGGGTTACATTCGGGGTTTGGGCCAGGACCTTTCCAGGGTGAAACATTTGGGAAGGGATCCCTATTTGCCTGACCCGGCCTGGAATCTTTGCCGGGGAGACCTTTTGGGGATTGGCATGGGTGAAATTTTGTGGCCCCGGGATTAATTAATATTAATGATCAGAATTGTACATGAACCGATCTTGGGGGCCATCTGAGCATGGACTGGTTCCTTCCCGAAAAACTGGAAAAACTCAAATCAATTGGTGGTGGTGCGAGCCTTGCCGTATTGGGTTGTGGACCGGCGGGGCTCGAAACCGCAATTTACGGATCGATTTTGGGTTTTAAAGTCAGGATTATTGAAAAAGCCAGATTGGGCGAAAATTTGATGCGCTGGGGCCATGCCCGTTGTTTTACCCCCTGGGGTGAAAACACCTCGAGTCTCGGGCGCGAAATCCTTCATAGGTTACGGCTGGAACAGGCCGGACGGTCCATGGATACCATTCAAACTGGTCGAAGCTTCACGACGGATTACATTGAACCCCTTTTGGCGTCCCAACTTCTTCAGGGGGCGCTTGAAACGGGGAAATCCGTATTGCGCATCGGTTTGGTTGAACCTACTCCCGCAGTTGGGCAAACCTCCGCATTTCTGCTTCTTACCCGCCTTCAGGATGGTAAGGAAAAGATGGAAGAGGCCGATTTTGTCGCTGATTGCACCGGAACCTATGGAAACCCGAGATGGTTTGGTCCGGCTGGCCTTCCCGCACCAGGAGAGGCAGCCGCCAGGGGAAGAATTGTTTACGGTCTTGAAGATATCCTTGGGGAGTCAAAAGCTTATTTTTCCGGAAAATCCACGATTGTTGTTGGAAATGGACTGATGGCGGCAGCGACGGTGAGTCGCCTTGCACTTTTAGCCCGGGAAAATCCGGCCACCTGGGTGACCTGGATCTCTCACAAGCCGTCCGCGCTTCCGATTGCGCGGGTTCCAAATGATCCTTATCGTGAGCGGGATCAATTGGCGGCCGAAGCCAACACACTTGCCTCCCGCGGGGAAAACCATGTCGAGTTTTTTCCCGGCATGAAAATCCAGCAAGTTGATTGGCTTGGGGAAGATGCTGGTTTTCGTTTGGTTTGCAATGGTCCTATGGGTGTCAAATCCTTTGAGGGGGAAAGGCTGGTTTGCCATAGGGGATTTATGCCTGATACCGTGCTCTGGAGGGAATTGGGTGTTCCTCTGGATCCGGTCCGTGAAGAATTTGGGCGAGAGCTTTCCCACCCTCCCAGGCTTTCGGGGTTTGATGTAATCGGATCCAAAAGGAATGGGCGTCGCCCGGGGTATCTGATGAAAAACGCGCAAAATCAAATTCGCGCTTTTTTTTCTCGCATAACTCGTCAACCCCAGCTTGACCTTTACAAATTATGTGAAGCCAAAGGGAATTTGCATTCATGAGCCGGGGTATTGCGGTTGTCACGGGAGGCGCGGGATTCCTTGGTGCCAATCTGGTTCGGGAATTGCTCCAGCAAGGCTGGCGCGTGCGTGTATTGGATTTGACATCATTACCCCCTGATTTGAAGGCGGATGTCGATTTTTTTGAAGGAAGCATACTCGATGAGTCGGTGGTGGAAACGGCCCTCAAGGGCGCGGACGAGGTATATCATCTTGCCGCCAACCCTCGCCTTTGGACTTTGAGGAGAGGGGATTTTGACCGGGTTAATCACCGGGGAGCCAGGGTTGTCCTGGATAAAGCCTGTTCGCTTGGAATTGCAAAAATCCTTCACTGTAGCACCGAAAGCATCCTTACCCGGAGTCGTCAGAAGGAAGCGATTCGTGAAAACCAGCTGGTTTCAATTTCGGATGTGATTGGCCCTTATTGCCGGTCAAAGTTCCTGGCAGAACGACACGCCTTTGGTCTCGCAGGCAAAGGTTACCCTGTTTATGTGGTTAACCCAACTCTTCCGGTTGGCCCGGGCGATGGTCGCCTCAGTCCTCCAAGCAGGTTGATTGTGGATTTTTGCCTCGGCAAAAGGCGAGAATACCTAGATGCAACCCTCAATTTCATGGATGTCAGGGATATGGCAACGGCAATGAGGTTGACGCTTGAAAAGGGAGTCCCGGGGAGAAGGTATATTCTGGGGGCCCACAACACAGAAATCCTTGGGGTTTTTCGCCTCCTTTCCGGAATCACCGGGGTTTCGATGCCCCAATGGAGGGTTCCCTATAGTTTGGCTTTGACGGTTGCTTGTATCAGCGAAATCATTGCGGACACACTTACCCATTGCGAGCCCCAGGCAAGCATTACCGGGGTTTTGTTGACTCGACGGACGATGCATTTCGATTCCACATCAACCTTCAAGGAGTTGGGGATCACACCTCGTCCTCTCGAGGAAACCCTAAGGGATGCAGTTGCCTGGTGGAAAGAAAATAGCATTCTCTAGCCCACACAGGGCCTGCAAATCTTGCCGAAACTTCCGGTTTTAACATGTTTTAAAAAACTCTTCCTATCTTCAGCAAACTAGCCTTGCGATCTGGATCAATCTTCCCCAACATGGAAGAAGTTGTGAATCCATTGGCAGGAAGGAAGGGAATCCGTGCCAGCCGATCGCTTGGAAGAATTGGTTTGGGCGGGAACAGACCCCTCGCCGGTTTGCTTCATTGAGCAACCTCCTCGCATCGACCGATTTGGTTTGCTTGCCGAGCGTGCTGCGCGCTATCTTGCTTCCCTTCAAAAGAATGATGGTCATTGGGTCGCCGAGCTTGAAGGCGATTGCATACTCGAATCTGAGTATATTCTGCTCATGGCGTTTCTTGGCCGTGAAAAAACTCCAGACTCTCTTGCCGCTGCCAGATACCTTCTTGATCATCAAAACCCGGAAGGTGGTTGGTCCCAGTTCCCTGGTGGGCCAAGTGAAATTTCCGGGAGTGTCAAAGCCTATTTTGCGCTCAAGCTGACCGGGATAATTCCAGAAAATGACCAAAGAATGGTTCTTGCCAGGAATCGATGCCTTGAGCTTGGTGGGGTTGCCGCCTGCAACAGTTTCACGAAATTTTATTTGGCCCTTTTGGGGCAACTCGATTACCGGAGTGTGCCGAGTGTACCACCGGAAATCCTGCTTTTACCCAAGTGGTTTTACATCAATTTGAGCGCGATGTCGGCGTGGACGCGCACGATTGTCGTGCCTCTCTCGATTATGTCGGCCCTTAAGCCCATTCGCAAATTGGAAAGTAACGAAGGGATTGCAGAACTATTTGTTGGTGATCCAAACGAAATCGCACCACCTGCTACTTGGGACAAAAAGGTATTTACCTGGCGTAATTTCTTCCTGGTGGTCGATCGATGTTTCAAAGCGGTTGAGCCTTGGCTTGGCGGTGTGCGGGAAACCGCGTTGGGGATGGCGGACCACTGGATGCGTGAGCGGTTCCAGGAAAGCGATGGATTGGGCGCCATTTTTCCCCCGATGATCTATACAGTTGTTGCTCTCCGGGCCCAGTGTGTGTCTGATGATGCGCCCGAGATGAAGTGGGCAATGAAGCAAATTGAAGATCTTAAAATTCGGGAGGGTGACAGGGTTCGACTTCAGCCTTGTCTCTCGCCTGTTTGGGACACCGCTTTGGCGCTCAATGCTCTCGCTGCGTGTGGCCACACGGTGGATGAGCCTGAAATTGACCGCGCAGCCAAATGGCTGATTTCCAGGGAGGTAAGGCGTAAAGGAGATTGGGCGGAAAATATTGAAGGGATTGAGCCTGGTGGATGGTTTTTCGAATACAACAATGCCTTTTACCCAGATACGGATGATACCGCAATGGTGCTCATGGGTCTGGCACGGGTCAGGGCCCACCTTACCCCTGAGGGCTTCGCAGCATGTCAACGGGCCATTCGCTGGACCCTTGCTATGCAGAATTCCGATGGTGGATGGGCAGCGTTTGACAAAGATATTAATCGCGAAATTCTTACCAAGGTTCCCTTTGCCGATCACAATGCAATGCTCGATCCGAGTTGCGCTGACATCACCGCGCGAATACTCGAGGCACTAGCCGAATTCGGCTTTAAAAAGGAACATCCAGCCTCAGTTAAGGCGCTTAAATTTATTGCGGAAAATCAGTACCCGGATGGATCCTGGTATGGAAGATGGGGTGTGAATCACCTCTACGGCACATGGCAGGTATTGGTTGGTCTCGAAAAGATCGGCATAAATTCCGAAGATCCGATGGTTAGCCGCGGGGCCCAGTGGCTTGTTTCAACTCAAAAGGCGGATGGCTCATGGGGGGAATGTTGTTCCACCTATGATGATCCCTCAAGCGTTGGCAAGGGTGAATCGAGTCCTTCCCAAACAGCATGGGCTGTCCTTGGCCTTCAGGCGGCACGATCTACCAATGGTGCCGTGCGGGAGGCAATTCAAAGGGGTATCGAGTGTCTGGTTCGCCATCAGGACGCTTCTGGCGGCTGGCCAGAACCGCAGTTTACGGGCACTGGATTTCCCAGCGTGTTTTACCTTAGCTATCACTATTATCGGCTTTACTTTCCTTTAATGGCAATTGCGCGTCACGCAAGGGAATCGGGATGCCCCGCCAGACCTTATCGGCACATCCATGGTTATGTGGTGCCATCCCAAAGCCAGGGAATACCTAATCCGATAATGCCTTCTTCCATTAGGGGCGTTAAACACGATTGAATTTCCACAATTTTTGGATTTTATGGACTAGGCTTGGGGAATTTACCCCAGGCCATTGACTAAGGAAGGTTTCCATGCGTTTTCCACTTTCGCTAACGACCAGCATGATCGGTTACATGGCTGGCAAGGCTATCAGGCGGGAGAAGAAATTCCCCCTTGTTTTGATGCTTGAACCGCTTCATGCGTGCAACCTTACCTGCACCGGTTGCGGTCGAATCCGAGAATATTCCCAGTCCATCAAGGAAAAACTGAGCGTTGAAGAATGCCTTCAAAGTGTGGATGAAGCGGGGGCACCGATTGTTTCGATTTGTGGTGGTGAGCCTTTGATCTATCCGGAAATCGGTAAGCTTGTCAAAGGCATCCTCAATCGCAAAAAACACATTTACCTTTGCACTAACGGCGTATTTCTTCAAAAGAAGTTGGGGGAATTCACCCCAACCTCACGCTTCTTCTTCAATGTCCACCTTGATGGTTTGAAAGAAAACCATGACAAGGCGGTCGAAAAAGAAGGGGTATTCGATCAAGCGATTGAGGGAATCAAGGCCGCCAAGGCAGCGGGTTTCCTTGTTTGTACCAACACGACGATTTACAAGGAAACAGACATCAATGAGATTGATGCCCTGTTTGCCATGCTGACAAAGTTGGGTGTTGATGGTTTCATGGTTGCCCCTGCCTATGGTTACCAGGCGGTCCAGGATACCAATCCTGAAGGTGCCGAAGAAATGTTCATGACCAGGGCGGATATTCGGGCCAAGTTCTCCGAAGCCCAAAAGCTTTTTGCCAAGTACCGTATGATGAGCTCACCGATTTACCTCGACTTCCTTGCCGGCAAGCGGGAATTAACCTGTGCTGCTTATGCAAACCCGACCCGCAATGTAAAGGGTTGGAAAGGGCCATGTTATCTGATCACAGATACCCATCACAATTCTTACAGTGACCTGATCAAAAATACCGATTGGGACAAATTTGGATACGGGAAGGATCCCCGCTGTGAAAATTGCCTAATGCACTGCGGTTATGAGATCTCCGCCGCTTTGGGAGTTAATGCAAAACTTGGTGATAGCCTCAAAATGCTTATGTGGCAGTTGGGCTAAATTATGGCCGAAGAATTCCCGGTAAGCAAAGAACCAAGCCCCGTTTCCAAGAGGAGACGGGGCCTTTTGTTTTTTGCCTTGGAAGTTGAAGCGGCAGCGTTTTTTAAGCAAATCTCAAACCTGGGTGCCGAGCATTACCATGCGCCCTGTTTTCGTGCCCCCACATCTTTTTCCTTTCCACCGTTAGCCGGAAAGGATGATTGGGAGAAAAGCAGGTGGGATTGGACGAGTTGTGTTCTGGGGCCAGGAAATGGCTTTGAAAAGCACCTTGGGGACTATTTGTCCAATCTTGGGTATATACCGGATTGGGTCATCCTTGCAGGTTTTTCCGGTGGTCTGGGAGAAGGCGCTCAATGTGGCACCCAATTTGAAATCAGGGAGGTGCGGCAATTTTGCGTGGGACCGAATTCGGTTAATGATAGTGTTCGAACCCAATGGGCTGGAACCACTCCCCTGGGTTGTTCTCCTTTTGTATCTTCGTTGCATGTGCCAAGCGTGTTGTCAGGTCCGGATGACAAAAGGCGGGCCCGGCTTGAAAGTTCGTGCGATTTAGTGGATATGGAAAGTCTATATTTTACAAAGTCCATGGAAAAATTTGGGTTTCGTCATTCGATTCTGCGCGTGGTATCGGATGGGCCAACCGAAAGCTTGCCGCGGCAGGCCATGAACTGGATCAATGAATTTGGGGCTTTGAGGGGAGGAAGCTTGGCTTGGGATCTTTTACGCAATCCCCTGTTAATTGGGGATCTTTGGCGAATGGCGCAAGGATCGTTTCGAGCGGGGCCAAATTTGGGCAAGCTTGTTCTTCAAGCACTTGAGGTGTTATCCGACTCGTGAATTACAGCCCGATTTCGCCCCTGATTTTTCGCCTCGCGCAGAGCAGAGGAGGCTTGTTGATACAGCTGGCATTTTGAAGCCAATGGTTCAGGTTGAATCACTGCAACCCCAACACTAACAGTCATTCCAAGAAGTTGCTCGCGAACGGAAAATTTGTGTTTACAGACGGATTCGCAAAGGCGTTGAGCCAAAACCATTGCGCCTTTTCCATCCGTTTCCGGGGCAACAATCCAGAATTCGTCACCACCAAGTCTTCCAACGGAATCCCCGATTCGGAGTTGAGAGGAAAGGTGTCGTCCAAGTTCGAAAAGGACGGCGTCACCGCCCGGGTGCAGGTATTTATCGTTTACACTTTTGAAGTGGTCGACATCGATCATTATTAGCGCCAAATCCGTTCCGTTTCTTTTGCTCTGTTCCCATTCCGAGCCCAAACGATCCTCGATTCCCTGCCGATTCAACAGGCCTGTCAAACTACAAACCTTCATGGATTGACGCATCGATTCCACTTCATCGAGCAACTTGGTTAAATCGAGTTCTGTTGCAGATTTGAATCGTTTTTTTTGTGCTGGATCAGGAGTTTCCTGAAAAGGGCGGACAAGGGAAAGGCCCAGCAGGAATCTGCATTTGTCGGTAGGCCACGCAAGCCAACCATCAATAAGCCCATAGGAATCCCCATCAGGGCCAAGTTCCCATGCCGTTTGATCAGGAACCTCGCCCAGAAGAATCCGGAGAGCATTGGGGGAGTCTGCCTTGGCGCGAGAAAAAATCGCGGAGAGGCTTGTAAGCGGAATCGAACCAGCTGCCAAAACCGCATGAATTGCTGTCTGGGGATTGGGTGAAATTGATTTTGGTAAAGCAATTCCACCAGGTAAGACCCGCACCAGATAACCACCCCAATCCGCACCATCAATTACCCCATCGTGTGGGGTGTCCATGTGAAAGCGGAGTTCAGGTGCGGTGTAATTCCTCATATTGAGTAATGTTAACCAATTCGGGCTGATCCTTGCAAAATCCACTTTTATTTTTCTTGACGCTGACCCAGCCGGAAGACTTTCACGACAACTTTTCACACCAAGATCCCTTTTCCCGCTTGCTTGGCGCTTTCCATCGCTTTACAATTCAGCGGACCGGACGACACCGGATCTTGAAAACTGAACTGGGAGGCTTGTTCGAATCCGGATTTGGCCGTTCGCAAGAACGTGCTCAAGTGACTTCCTTGGGACTTTTTGAGTCCCGCCTTTGCATGAAGCAAAGTTGGCTGTCATACTACTGCTTCTGATACTGGTTCACGGATGTGCCGGGTCAGGACAATGGCAAGGTTGCCGTGTCCGTGATTTGATTCATCCAGGAACCATTCTCTATGAAAACCAAAACCCGTGATACCTCGATCGACCTTGATGACCCCAACGGCGGTCCTCCTCCGACGATCTTCTCGTCGGATCTCCTTACGCCGGAGGAGGAGCGTGAGCTCCTAGCAGATTTCTGGGAAGTCAAGAACGAACTCTTGCGCACCCTTGTAAAATATTTCCCAAAACTTCGTCAAACCCGTCCTGCCGTTGAACCTTGGCCAATGGCTCAGTTCATACGGGACAATTGTACACCTGATACCCGTACAGTTCCTACGATTCGTCGTTTGCACGATCAATATGTGCATCTCAAGCACCGTCTTGCCTCTGCCAACATTCGTCTTGCTGCCCATGTGGCCAAAAGGTTTCGTCACCATGCCTTGAGCTATGCGGATCTCCTTCAGGAAGCCGTATGCGGGCTCATGCAGGCACTT
>Ga0114972_10002888_pt1 | contig 12924 bp, 10 predicted proteins | sample M_140807_EF_Meta_FD_87354 | JGI IMG/M metagenome (GOLD analysis project Ga0114972, IMG submission 87354) | Freshwater microbial communities from Lake Montjoie, Canada to study carbon cycling - M_140807_EF_MetaG | ecosystem: Environmental > Aquatic > Freshwater > Lake | place: Lake Montjoie... | reverse complement strand
CGCCTCCCAAGGATCTCTCCATTATCACCCGCACACCTTCCATGGTGAGCGATCCTACCTTGCGCAGTTCTGCGCGCAGGGCATTGAACACTTTTTCAGCTTGATCCACGGCTTCTTCGGAACCACGGATGAGAATCTGGTCGCCTCGACCGATCACCTGAACACCCAGAGTCTGCCTTACTTCCTTCAAAAACTGGTCGCGGCCGCCAAAAAGCAGCTGGGCTTCGTCTCGGCTATCAAGTGGAACGACTGTTTCCTTCATGGTCACGTTGTCCTCGCCGCAAACATTTCCACGGAAACAAACCAAATATAGGCGACCGGGCCAGCCAGCAGCAGGGCATCGACCAGATCGAGTATTCCGCCAAACCCTGGCAGCAGTGTTGAGGCATCCTTGGAACCCTGATCCCGCTTGATGAGCGATTCCACCAAGTCGCCAAGAACTCCCGCCAATCCCACGGTAACACCAAACATGGCGGCAACCCATGGGCCAGGCAGAGGTGTGCGCCCCGGCGTCAGGAATTCGTTGAGGACCACAGCCACGATGACAGCCAAAGCCAAACCTCCGGCAAACCCTTCCCAGGTTTTTCGGGGGCTCAGGAGGGGCGCCATCTGATTGCGTCCGGAATACTTTCCGACAAAATAAGCACCCACATCGCCCGCCTTGGTAACGGCAAGTGTCAGAATCAGGGCGGACAAACCGGGTTGGGAATGCTCTGTCCCGCCCAGCCAGCGGAGGTGAGCTAAAGAAGCTGGCAGAAGTCCCAAATAGGCGCCTCCCCATCCGAGCAGAGCGAGGTGAACCACATGGTGCCCTGGCCCTTTGTAAAACGCCATGCACAGAAGGAAGTGGCCTACCAAGACCGCCAGATAAACACCTAGCAAGATCTGCCAACTCGCTGCCGCGCCATCCTTTGAACCAAATGCGCGCGTGGCCCAAACCGTGCACAGGAGAATGGCAACAGTAGCCGACATCCCTATTCGGGAAGGTCTGAAAGGTTCCGGTATCAGCGACGCCAATTCCCAAGCCGACGTGCAGAAAACCCCGAGGGCTAGAACCAGCAGGAATGGGCAATACGGATAGAATTGGTGATCAATAATCAGGGTGCCTACAAGGGCTGCCAAGAGCAGGGCGCTGGTTGCCAGACGGGTTCTCATGCCACACCACCTGGCGCGGCAAGACCGCCAAAACGCCTCTCACGGCCTGCGTAATCACGCAACGCCATGTGCAAGGTGCCAATGTCAAACTCGGGCCACCGGCACGGTGTGACCCATATTTCCGCATACGATATCTGCCATAATAGGAAATTGCTCACCCGCATCTCGCCCGCTGTTCTGATCAGCAGGTCGGGATCGGGCATGCCCGCTGTCTCAAGGGCGCCAGACATCGCGGCCTCATCGATCGACCCTATCGAAAGTTCGCCACGGACCACTTGCGATGCCAGTCGCTTGCACGCATCGAGGATTTCCTGCCTGGCTCCATAATTAATGGCGAGGCACAGGCCCATGCCGCTGTTGTTGCGCGTCAGTTCCTCGTTGAAGCGGATCTCCTCGAGGACCGCTTCTCCCAGATCGTCGCGATGCCCAATCACATGGAAGCGGATATTTTCGCGGCTCAGCATCTCCCGTTCGGAAACCAGATATTCCTGCAGCAGGGCCAGAAGGAAATCGAGCTCTTCCCGCGGGCGCTTCCAGTTTTCGCTGGAAAGGCAATATAACGTCAGCTGGCTGAGGCCAAGCCGGCAGCATTCCTCGATAGTTGTCCGAACGCTCGTAACGCCATGGCTGTGGCCTTCCACACGACGCTGTCCCCGTTGCTGGGCCCAGCGGCCATTACCATCCATGATGATCGCGACATGGTTGGGCAACCGATGAGGGTCGAGACCCACACTTCGGGCATACTCTGCCCTTTCGGATTCCATCGGTTTGATCCGGTTCAAACATGCCCCTCCGACATCGTTCCCGTCATCAACAATTATCTCATTCTACCGACAGAGTCTGCGCGCGATCGGGGCCGACGGAAACATGGCGGATCGGAACACCAACCAGCTGTTCCACACGGCGCACGTAATTGCGCGCCTGCACAGGCAGTTCCATCCATTTTCGGCAGCCTGTAATGTCTTCTTCCCAGCCGGGAAGTGTTTCGTAAACAGGCTCGCAACGGGCCAAGGTCACGGCATCGGCCGGGAACCAGTCGCGTTGCTCGCCACGGTCTAGATACGAGGTAGCCACTTTCAGTTGCGGCAATCCGCTCAATACGTCGAGCAGCATCAACGCAACGGTATCTGTGCCGTTGATCTGCGCGGTTGTTCGCGCTGCGACAGCGTCAAACCAGCCGCAGCGGCGAGGTCTGCCTGTTACGGTGCCATATTCCCGGCCAATCCGGCGAATGCGCTCGCCGATGCCGTCTGGGCCGTCGTTGAGTTCGGTGGGGAATGGACCGCCACCTACCCGGGTGGTGTAGGCCTTGATCACGCCGATGACCTGATCCAGCCAGCGGGCTGGAAAACCACTGCCGCTGGTTAACCCCGCCAAAGTGCTGTTGGAGCTGGTCACGAATGGGAAGCTGCCATGGTCGATGTCCAGAAGGCTTCCTTGCGCTGCCTCGAACAGCATACGCTTGCCTTGCTGGCGCGCCTTGTGCAGATATTCCACCGTATCCACAACCAGTGGACGCACATAGTCGCCATGGGCCCGGTATTCCGCCACCAGTTCGTCTACCGAGAATTGCCGCGCTTCTGGGCTCAGGGCTGCCAGCATGGAATTTTTGCGAGGCACTACTTCGCGCAAGCGGGCAACGAGGCGATCCACCTCAAGCAAATCGAGAATACGTACCGCCAAATGGCGCCCAACTTTGTCGGCATAACAAGGCCCGATACCCCGGCCTGTGGTGCCAATACGGTCGCTTGAGGCGGCTTCGCGGAGTCGTTCTTCTTCTTGGTGATACGGGAAGATCACGTGGGCCCGGTCGCTCACCTTCAGGCGGTCGAGCACATTCAGGCCAGCTGCCTCGAGGCTGGCAACTTCCTCGGCCAGACGCGGAGGAAACACCACCACACCATTGCCAATAATGGCTGTCATTTCCCGGCGGACTAGGCCCGTGGGGAGAAGGGAAAGTTTGTAAGCCTTTCCTTCCACCACAACGGTGTGGCCAGCATTGGCGCCGCCGTTAAACCGCACGACAATATCGTGCTGCCCGCCAAGCAGATCCACGATCTTGCCCTTGGCTTCATCACCCCATTGCAAACCGACGACGCAACTGTGCATATGACAACTCTGATCTCGCCGGTGGTAACCGATCCCGCCGTGCAAGAGATTGACCTACCTGCGGAGAGGGTTTTCGGCAAGCATGACCAGCATTCGTTGCTTGCCTCGTTTCAGGATGACACCATCTTAAACAGTACTTTCCATTAGGACACACACTCAATGATCAAGGCTGAAATCATTTCTATTGGAAGTGAACTCACATCCGGCCGAAACCTCGATACCAACAGCGCTTGGCTCAGCAGGGAACTGGCTGAACATGGAATCGAAGTGGGCTGGCACACCACTATTGCAGACGATCGTGCTGCCAATCGGGACTGTTTTGCCATAGCGACCCAGCGGGCAGGTCTAGTGATCAGCACTGGCGGACTGGGGCCTACCCTCGATGACCTCACTCGCGAAGTGCTCGCTGAACTGGCTGGAGTGCCACTGGAATACCACGAACCCTCCTGGCTGCACATTGAAGGTATTTTCAAGAACCGAGGCCGGCAAATTCCCGAACGCAACCGTGTTCAGGCTATGTTTCCCCAAGGCTCGGAAGTGCTTTTCAATGCCCGTGGTACCGCGCCCGGAATCTGGATGCGCGTGGGAAGCGCCATTGTCGCGGCTCTACCCGGGCCGCCCCGTGAAATGGTGGGAATGTTCAAGGATGAAGTAGCACCTCGGCTGGCAACTTCCGGTCTGGCGCGTGGGGTTCTCGTGCAGCGTCGTATCCACACCTTTGGCGAAGGTGAATCGGCCATTGAGGCTAAAATTTCCGACCTCACTCGCCGGGATCATGTTCCTGAGGTGGGTATCACCGCCAGCGACGCCACCATCACATTGCGCATTTTCGGCAAAGGGCCCGACCGCGCCGCAGCGCTCGCGCAAATTGCGCCCATTGAGGAGGTTATTCGCGAGCGTCTGGGAAACCTGATCTATGCCGCCGACGACGAGGAATTGGAGCAGGCGACTGCTGATGTCCTTGAACGCTCCCACTTGACATTGGCCATTGCCGAGGGAGTGACCGGTGGGCAGGTGGGAGCCATGCTTGATCGAGCCCATTGGCAACGGCGGTCTTTTTTGGGGGGAATCATTGCTCACGGCCAGCCCGGGGAAGTGTTGGCCGGATTGCCCGAAACCACTCGCATGGCGCACGGGTCACGCTCATCCGCGGCAGCCATCGCCATGGCGCATGGTGTACGTCTTCTCATGGGAGCGGACCTTGGATTGGCCACGACGGGCATTGCCCGTGCCGAAGAAGCTGGACCCGGGCAAGAACCCGGACAGGTATGGATTGCCCTGGCCTGGGATGGAGGCGAAGCGGTTTTTGAACACCACTGGTTTGCCTCACCCGGTGAAGTTCGTTCGCGCACTGCCAAAAAAGCCATCAATCAGCTTCGGCTGCATCTTCTGGAACATTTGACATGACGTTCAACTACAACCATACCGATACCCACCACCACAGCTTGGCGCGTTTGGCTGGAAATCTCATCATCCTCATCGCTGTGGGGCTGGTGGCCGGGCGTATGGCTCTTGTGACACGCCTGTACGAGCCCGCAACATTTCGCAAGGCAGCCGACCCAGGATTTAGCCCTGCTTGGCCCGCCACGCGTCCGGATGCCACCCCGTTTATCAGCTCCAACGACCGTAGCCGCTGGGCCACGGTGCGTTCGCTTGTGGAAAATGGCACATTTGTTGTGGCTCGTCGAGACCTCGACCTTGTTCGCGCAACAGCACTGCTGCCACTATTTCAAACCACTTGGCCCGGCGCGCTGGCATCGTCTGGAGCGGCCCATCGTTTGCGTCTGGCAGCCGACCGAGGCTTCCTTTTCGAGGAGGAAGGGTGGCGAACGGTTGATCGCGTATTAGATCCTAAAACACTGGAATACTATTCGAGCAAACCGCCACTGCTGCCCACACTTGTGGCGGGCCTTGCCAAGCCGCTTCATCTGCTGTTCGGCTGGAAGCCTTCGACTCATCCTTTTGAAATCACCCGCTTTGTTTTGTTGCTGATCAACCTGCTTCCATGGTGGCTTTACTTAGCCGTCTTTCGCGATCTGCTCGAGCGCCTTCCAGGCACCGATGCTTCCCGGCTGATACTTCTATCCATGGCTGGTCTTGGCACTCTGGTCCAGCCATATTTGATAGTTTTCAATAATCATACCCCGGGCACTTTTGCCGTGCTCTTTGCCACCGCAGGCATGGCTAGGATCTGGCTCGCGCAGCCAGACCATCCTGCGGGTTGGATTTGGCATCTGGTTACGGGCTTGTGCGCCGGGTTTGCCGTCACCTGTGAACTTCCTGCACTGTCCTTTGCCGCCCTGATAGGTCTGGCATTGGTGATTCGGTCTCCACGCGGCGCGCTAACAGGCTATTTGCCCGGTTTTGCGGCGCCACTTGCGGCCCTTGTGGCCCTGAATGTTATTAGTTTAGGACAAATCAAGCCCGCATATGCGGAATTTGGTGGCCCATGGTACGAATACGAAGGCAGTAGCTGGTACGACCCGGGGCATCTCAAGCGAGGTATCGACTGGGCTCGACGTAATCTTGGCGAATCTTTGGGTTCCTACGCATGGCACCTAATCATTGGCCACCACGGACTTTTTTCACTCACGCCGTTCTTTCTGCTGGCAATTCCCGGAGCTTGGCTGGGCCTACGCCATCGCCAGCAGGGCTCTGGCCAGGGTTTGCAGGCTTTGCTGGGTGCCATGGCAATGGTGCTTACTATCATTCTGTTGGCATTTTATCTGTATAAAAGCGATAATTATGGGGGCAATTGCTGTAGCGCCCGCTGGTTGCAGTGGCTCACACCGCTATTACTTCTGGCTGCCACGCCTGCCGTCACATCACTGATGGGATCGCGCTCCGGCCGCTGGTGCATCATGCTACTTGTGGCGATATCGGTCGTATCAGCATCGGCAGCGTCTGGAAATCCGTGGCGCAGGCCTTGGCTTTACGATCTCATGAAATGGTGCGGTTGGCCCGGATACGAATGATCCTGCCGTGCAGGAGTTTTTTCCCATGAGCGAATATCCCACAACGGGCCGGTTGCCACATCCCAGCCTGCCTTGGGCTCTGTTCTGGATTGCCGGTTACATTGGTTTCACGCAGATTCCCGCAGCCATGCTCGCGGTGGTTTGGGTTGTAGCACTCATGCTGCTGGTTCCACCCAGCGCGTCAGAGCTGCAAGCGAGTGAATCCAATCCCCTGATTTTACCAGGTATGTCATCGGGTCTTGCCATGGGGCTTGCCTTGGCCCAACTGCTTTCGTGGGTTTATAGCATCATTCTGTTACGGGTTCTTGTAGGTAGGAACTGGATCCGTGAAATCGACCTTGATCGCATTCCTCGCCTTGCCGATACCATTGCCGCCTGCGCTCTTGTGCCAGGCATGCTCCTTGTGGGCAACAGCCTGGTGGCACTTCTGCCCGCAAATCCCAAGCCGGGTGATGCCATGCTGGGGAAAGAGACTTTAGCTCAATTTGAATCTCTTATCCGGGCTTGGCCGTGGTGGATGGCTGTGCTCATTGTTGCTGTTGGGCCTGCCCTTGGTGAAGAACTCTTTTGCCGGGGATTTCTGGGCCGGGGGCTGGTGGCTCGTTACGGCACCGTTGCGGGTATTGGCCTTACCAGCATTCTGTTCGGCGTGATGCACATCATTCCAGCGCAAGCCATGTATGCCGGGCTATTGGGCATATTATTGCACGGCCTTGCGTTGTCGGGCCGTAGCCTTTGGCTGGCAATGCTAGCGCATTTTCTCAACAACGCCCTCAGCGTGATGGCCGCCTGCGACGACAGCCCGCTGAAACCGATGCTGGCCGCGGCACAGCAATACATTGAGGGGCAGCCCGGGCTTTTTCTGGCTGTAGGCGTTGTCATGTGTGCAGGCGTGATGCGGCACTTGCAAAAAGATCGTGGTCGGTGATTCCCGCCTGCCTTTGGTCGGTTAAACTAATAATTACAATCGAGATTTTTGCCAGGCGGAGCCCATGTCATGTTGTTTTTCTGTGCCATGCTCATGGTTCCCTGTGCCACCGACGGGGCTTCCATTTACCGCACGCAGTGTCAGTCGTGCCATGGGGCCATGGGGGAGGGAACCAAGCGGTACAAAAAATCGCTTTCCGGCGATCTTGCTGTGCCTCAGTTGGCCCGTCTGATCCGCGAAACCATGCCAGAAGGCAAACCGAACACCCTTTCAGAAACTGATGCGAAAGCGGTTGCTGCTTTCGTTCATGGAACTTTTTATTCAACAGCCGCCCGCGAACGCAATCAGCCCCCTCGCATTGAATTGGCACGCCTCACAGTGCCGCAATACCGCCAGTCGCTTGCCGACCTGCTTGGTTCGTTCCGCTTCGGACCCAAACAGGAACCTGCCGAGGGTCTGAAGGGCGAGTATTTCAAAAACCGTGGTTTCGGAAATGGCGACCGTGTGCTCGAACGTGTCGATGCGGGTGTTAACCTGCCGCTGGGTGCGGAGAGCCCTGTGCCGGGTAAAATTGAACCGCACGAATTTTCCATGCGCTGGACCGGTTCAGTGGTGGCCCCGGAAACAGGTGATTACGAATTTATTATCCGAACGGAGCATGCCACGCGCCTGTGGGTCAACGATGTGCAGACCCCAATCATCGATGCCTGGGTAAAATCTGGCTCCGACACGGAATACAAGGGAAGTGTGAGGCTTTTGGCGGGAAGGGCCCATGCGCTGCGCCTCGAATACTCCAAGGCCAAACAGGGCGTGAACGATTCCAAAAAGACAGACAAACCGCCTCCCCCTGTTCGCTCATCCATTGCCTTGCTCTGGCGCCGCCCCGACATGCCGCCCCGATTGGTCCCACCCCATGTGTTACGGGTTTCCGGGGCGCCTCCCGTCTTTGTATCTTCCGTGGCTTTTCCTCCCGATGACGGCAGTCTTGGATGGGAACGCGGATCGGCAATTTCAAAAGCATGGGACCAAGCGGCAACGGATGGTGCGCTTGAAGCCACAGCCGCCATCATGAACAAGATCGATGAATTCTCCAAATCGAAACCAGCCGATGCCAACCGTTCCGACAAACTCAAGGCATTTTGTAGCCTGCTTGCAACACGGGCGTTCCGCAGACCCATCAGCCCGGAGATTCAGGCGCTTTACATCGATAGGAATTTTGCCAGATCGCCCGACCCGGAAACCGGCACACGCCGAGCCGTGCTTGCCATTCTGAAATCTCCTCGGTTCCTCTATCCGGAACTCGAGGGACAAACCGATAACCATGCCATCGCGGCCCATTTGGCACTCACCCTGTGGGATGGCCTGCCCGATCAAGCACTTAATGATCTGGCCGCTGCGGGCAAACTCAAACAACCCGATATTCTCGAGCGAGAAACGCGCCGGATGATTGCAGACGCCCGGGCCCGCACCAAAATGGCCCGATTCTTCCAGCACTGGTTGCGAACCGACCATGCCAGCGACCTAGGCAAAGACGCCACCCGATTCCCCGGTTTTACCCGCGATCACCTAGCTTCGCTGCGTGAATCGTTGGAATGGCAGCTCGATCGGTATTGGTCTTCCGAATCCACCGATTATCGTTCCCTTTTCGAAGGCCACAATGTGCCTCTCGATGGTAAACTAGCTCCCTTTTACGGCGCCACCCGGCCTGCCGATGCTCCCTTGGCCGACCTCCCACTTCCCAACCAAAGCCGTGCCGGCGTAATAACCCATCCCTATGTTCTTGCAGTGCATGCTTACGGATCGGAAACATCGCCCATTCACCGGGGCGTTTTCATGGCGCGTAACTTGTTGGGCGTGGGGCTCAAACCGCCACCCGAGGCTGTCGCTCCTCTCGCGCCAGACTTGCACCCTTCGCTCACCACACGCCAACGCGTGGCTCTGCAAACAAAACCAGCTGCCTGCATCTCGTGTCATAGCCTTATCAACCCCCTAGGATTCACACTTGAAGGGTTCGATGCCATTGGCAGGGTACGAACTCTCGACAACGGCAAGCAGGTGGATACCTCAGGCGCCTACCTCGACCGGACCGGTACCAATCACAGTTTTAAAGATCCATTGCAACTAGCAAAATTCCTGCGTGAAAGTCCCGAGGCGCACGATGCCTTCGCGGAACAGGTGTTTCACCATCTGGCTGGCCAACCGGTACGTGCTTACGGCGCCGACCGCCCCAAAGCCCTGCGGGAACGATTCGCAGCAGATGATTACAGCGTGAAAAAACTATGTGCAGCCATTGCCCTAGCTACGCTCACTACTGAAGCGCCGCGCGTGGCGGGCTCGGCTCCGGCGCGATCAGGGTCTGCCAGGTAGTTTATTTTCTTGGGCATAGGTGTCCCATTTTTTGAGGGCTTCCAGTCGCTTGTCCTCGGCAAGGAAACCCATGTTGTAGGTTGATCCTACCTGAAAAGCCTGCCCTGCCGTGGCAAAACCGAAACCGTAATCCTTGTGAGATTGACCAGTTAGGTGCACCAGAATGGCCAAGGCGACATCGCGGACCTGAACGGTACCCATTTCCCTTGGCCGCACTTGGAAATTGTTCATATGCGCTGAATCTGATAAAAGAGGCGCAATATCGGGTATATTCTCCCGTGTACCCAGCCTGCCAATCAGGCTGCACGCCACACCGCGGCCGTGCGGTTGCAATCGACCGCTTTTAAGCAAGTCGCGTGCCAGCAACACTCCTTCTTTCAATTCCAGATTTTGGCACAGGTACAGGCTCTGCATCTGGGCTTGAATATCAACCTGAGAGCGCATCCAACTTGTCACCAACGTTCGCAATCCCTCATGCACTACCGCGCCGTTCTTGCCGCTTAGGGCGCCCTGAATGTTCTGCCCGTATAAAAGGCTGGTGACCAACTGTAACCGGTCAGACTGGACCCGCGCCTTCGGATGCTGCGCCGCAAACATGACCGCCGCTACGTCGTTGACCGTATACGGATTAACCATGGGCGAGTTAGCTCTGATTATCCTTGGCGAATTCAATTGCAGTGACTGGACTTTGGCGAAAATGGTGATGGCCGCTCGGTCCGGGTTTAATTCTACCTCTTCGATAAAACCGGGATCAGAGGCCCAAATATCTGCATAAAATTTACGTGTTTCCTGCCGCTCTTTCGGTAGCAACGTGCAAAAGCGATCCCACCCCGGTAGAGTGCCCATCCCCTTCTGGAATTTGCCAAGCTTGTTTTGATGATCTGCTTCACGCAGACCCTGAACCAAATTACGGCAGCGCCTGCGAATCTCTGGATCCGCATGGTTCAAACCAAATTCAATGGACGATAGAGCCGGAAGGCCAAATCGCGATAACTCCGACTCGGCCAATTCGCGCGTGGCAAAATCATCGGAGCCCAACCGCTGCACCCATGTTTCAGGCGTGGATTCGGTATCGGCCAAGAAGACCAGCAGCAGCCATCCCGCTAGGATCATGTCACACCGCCCATCCTTCTGTTACCACACTATTTAGTTTAAGGTGGCTGTCTGCATGTCGCAACTCACCGCCGGGAATCTATTGCCATGAATACCCAACATCTCTTCCGCGCCCGTCGCCAAAGGCTGCTCGCCGCTATCGGTTCTGATGCAACTCTCTGGTTCGCCCATCCCGATACCTTGCGTTACCTAGCCGGTTTTCACGTGGATCCTTTTTCACTTGGCCACGGCTTTGGCGGGGTTCTGGCTCTGAAAACCGACGGCAGCACGACTCTCTGGTACGACGATCGGCTTCCCGATTCGGTCGGAGCAGCCTGCGTGGATCAGGCATTCATCGTTCCGTGGTACGACGGCATCACGCCTGCGCGGGGCCTTCGTTCGCAAGCAGTGTTGAATCACCTACCCAACGAGTGGCCGGGCTGCTTCCACGACTTTCCCGCCCGTTCCGACAGTCTCTTCAATTGCGTCGAAATACTTGCCAACCTCAGGCGCTGCAAAGACGAACATGAAATTGCCGTGCTGGAAAAGTGCTGCCGTGCCGGCGAGGCTGGCCATGCTTGGGCACGCGCCCACCTTGAACCGGGCATGACTGAATTGCAGCTGTATGCGGGCATCAATCGCGCCTGCACGCTTGCGGCTGGTCAAGCTGTGATTGTCTATGGGGATTTTGCGGTCTCGCCCGGACCTTCTCGCAAAGGTGGCCCGGCCACCGACAGGGTTATACGACCCGGGGATCTCGTTATTGTCGATTTTTCCGTGGTTATTGGCGGGTACCGCAGCGATTTTACCACCACCCTGTGCGCTGGTGTTCCCACATCAGCACAAAAACATCTGCACGCCACGGCAATGGAAGGCATGCGTCGGGGCGAAGCCAAGTTGTTTCTAGGTGTTTCAGCCCACGACGTGCATGCTGCTGTATTTTCAGCATTTGCAGATGCTGGAATGCCGGAAGCGTTTCCCCATCATGCGGGACATGGAATAGGGCTGTCGCATCCGGAGGCGCCGTTTTTCGTGACAGGTTCCACGGAAATATTGGTGGAAGGCGATGTGGTGACGCTCGAGCCGGGAGCCTATGTGGCGGGAGTGGGTGGCTTACGTATCGAGCACAATTATCTGATCACAGCCAATGGCCCCAGGGTGCTGAGCGGGCACGACCTGGGGCTATGAACCGTTTGGTCAGTCGAGCTTTTCCATGGTGATGGCCCGGAAGTGGATCTCGTGGCCTTCGCTTTGGAATCCTACGGGGCCTTCTTTCAGGGGTGATGAGCCTGAGGCAACGCGCTCGTTATTCACAAACACGACCACGCCGCCGTTCTTGTCGCATTCGATACGGGTGGTGTTCCACTCGCCGAACGGTTTGCGCACCTTTTCAAGGGCTTTCACGTCAAAAACGTTGTCTGTAACTTTGACTCCCATGGGGAAAATCTTGCCATGGTCTTTGTACCTGCCCTGTGGTTCGAGGCTTACTGGCCAAATCTTGTTGAGTGGTTTCTGCATGTGGATGAGGGCGCCGGAATTGCTATCGGGGGTGCTACCCACGGGATAGCGCCAATCGAACTGGAACTTGTAGTTCGAGTAGCTGGCTTCGGTACCAAGGTAAGAGAGAAGTTTTCCTTTGTTGACGATGATGCCATCGGTCACAACCCAGTTTTCCAAGGGTTTGATGGAAACTTTTGACTTGGGGTCGGCGAAGATGGTCCAGCCATCGAGGTTCTTGCCGTTGAAAATCGGCTCGGGTTTGGCGGCGCGGCTAAATCCGGCGAGGCCGACAAAGACAAGGGCGAGCGCGGCGAGGCGCAGCATGGTGAAAACTCCGGTGATAAGGGTTGTGAGGCTTGTGGAGCCTTATCGTAAAGCCTGATGGATCCATACTCAACAACCAGCGAGCGTGAATTGACGAAAGCCAGTCATTCCCCTAGCATCGAGTATTGCAGGAGAGGTGACAGAGCGGCCGATTGTGCAGCACTGGAAATGCTGTGTGGGGGAAACTTCACCGGGGGTTCGAATCCCCCCCTCTCCGTTTACTTTTTATTGTCGCCACAAACCCATACACAACAACGACTTACATCCATAAGACTTGCCTAATATGACCTCTGTGTCAAAACTGTGCCAAAACAGGTCTGCTTCTACTCCACGGGCCCTCCACAAACTCGGGATTTCAAGCCTCGCTGCCAGACACACGCCGGCAGAACCTCAAAGGCCTTCCATCCCCCTCCAACATCAGTTGTCAACTGCTCCCGGTTTGGTAAACGAAAAATTGCTTGGAGCTGCCTGATT
>Ga0114972_10002887_pt1 | contig 12926 bp, 4 predicted proteins | sample M_140807_EF_Meta_FD_87354 | JGI IMG/M metagenome (GOLD analysis project Ga0114972, IMG submission 87354) | Freshwater microbial communities from Lake Montjoie, Canada to study carbon cycling - M_140807_EF_MetaG | ecosystem: Environmental > Aquatic > Freshwater > Lake | place: Lake Montjoie... | reverse complement strand
GGAGCTGATGTACGACTACCCCTTCCGCGTGCCAGCGCGCTTCGCCCTGATCATCCGCGCCGTGGTGAGCCAGGAGGGTCTGGCGATGCGGCTGGACCCCGACTTCCGCATCATCCGCGTGGCCTATCCCTACGTGGCCCGCCGTCTGCTAGCCGGCGACACCGCCGAGATGCGCGAGAAGCTGCTGGAAGTGATCTTTGATCGCCAGGGCCGACTGCGACTGGAACGGCTGGAGAACCTACTGGCGGTGGTCGAGGGTGACGGCCCAGAGGTGGATCTGCTGCCCGTGGCCCGCGATGGCCTGCGGCTGCTGCTGGGCCAGCAGGGGAGCAGCCTGCGCCAGCGGCTGCTACTCAGCCTGGTGGCCAACGACCGCCTCCACACCGACGACCTGCAGGCCCTGCTGGCCCTGGTGCGTCGCACCTTCTCGCCGCGACGGCTGGCGGGCGGCCTGCTGGCCCGCCTCAATCCGCTGGCGGCATAAGCGGCTGTAGCGGCCCGCCCCCAACCCTCAATCTCCAGGAGCCGGCCTGGATGAGGCGAGCGATGTGGTGGGGGATCTTGATTCAAGAGCAACGCACGGGAAGATTCTCTGGCCAGTCGTCACTGAGAAGATCGCTGAAACCAAAGAGCCGTTTTACCTCTTGCCGGGGGAATGTTTTGCCACAGGCCTCATACAACAGTCCGAGGGTTTCCCAAACTTTTCGATCATCAGGGCTTGGATTGGATGGCAGCAACAAGGTCAATGGCGGCGGTTCGCTGCGGGAAACAAAGAAAAGGGATTCATCACTAGGTACTGGACTATCGGGGCAAGAATAAGACGATGTCCAGCTTAACGGTTTTGTCAGTTTATCCAGTAAGATCAACCTGACTCCTTCTTTCTCAGGCAACAAAGTCCGCTGGAAGACAGGTTTTGCATTGGGATCGGGTAATCCATTTGCACGCACTGAGCGCAGTTCAATGATCACGGGACGGGGCGTCTTGGCGGGGCCTTCCAGTACGGCAATCAGAGGGGGGGATCCGGGGGTATAGACACTGTTGGCAGGCACAAGGTGGGCGAACAGACGGGTCCAGCATTCGCCCCGGGTACCGCCGCCGATGCGGCGACCGGGAAAACTATTGCGAATCCCGATATCAAGCTGGGCATCGGCCGCAGTGGGGGCCAAGCCAACAACGCAAAGCGTGAGAACGGTGATTGCGAGGCAGGAAAGCCGCGAGGTCCGAAGGAAGGCGAGGCAACGCGGAGACCACCTGCTGACGAGCCTCACCATGCTGAACCCAACATCGAGACCCCGGCCCAGTAATAGGGATGCTTCATACCATTGAAAATGCGTGCCCTTTGGTCGGCTGTCAGGCCGGAAAGAAGTTCGCCGGTCTCACCCACAACCCGATCGCCCTTCAGGTGCACCGTTCCTGTAGCGAATGCCAGACGCGTGGCTTGCAGCGCCTCAGCCTTGGGTAGGCCGAGGTCAAGATATCGATAGAATTGCACAAAGAATGCCGATGTAGCCACATCATCGAGATACCAAAGTGTTCCGATAGCTGTGCGTGCTCCGGCCTGTAAAGCAAGGCCCGCAAAACCTAATTCACTCTGGCTATCCCCCAAGGCGGTACGACAGGCGCTAATCGTAAAGATGTCTAGAGGATTGCCAAGCCGACGTTGCCTCAGCGTGGAAAACTCAGCCAGGGTTATTGGACGGCTGCCCGTGTATATTTTAGACTGGGATGGTCCGCCAGGCAGAAACTCAGCGTGAGTGGCTAAATGAACTCTTTTAATCGAAGGATCCGCGGCTGCATTGAGCAGCAACGAGGGTGTAAATGTAGCGTTTAGAAAAAGATCCGGGTTGGCCGGCCTTAGTTGATTCATCTCCTGGGGCACTAGGGGCAAAGGAGCCAAATCGGCAAATTTGGAAGCGCCAGCCACCAAGGTTCTCAGGCGTCCGCGGCTCTCAGGGGCCTGTAAGGGGGTAAGACGAAGGGATGGAGTGAGGGAAAAAGCATATTGTTGACCAAAATAGCGCTGTCCATCCGTGAGGGCGGCAAAGGGAATAGCCTGCAGAGTTGTGTCTGTGGAAATCAACAAAGTAGTGACACCAAGACGTTGCAATTCAGGTGCAATAGGTGCAATCAAAATCCCATATAACTGGCGGGCCGGCAGCTGGGGGTCAGCAAGATTAAACTCTTCCTGGGCAGCAAGTTGAGTGTAAAATTTACTTAGAAGGCCTCGAAGTGATGGCGTATGAACATCAACACGCTTGGCAATCACATCTCCTTGCAATGGAATTAAAACAAAATCAAGAATACCCTTACTCTTATCTCGTGGATCTGAAGTAAAAGTTAGTCTTAATCCGGCAGGAGTATAAGCTGGTGGCCGAAAAACTGCAGAAGGAGGCGAGGGCAGTGCTGCCATAGGAGCCTGGTTTGTCCTGGCGGGATTGGCTTCCAGGGGGACGGCTACAGCAGGGAATCGATCCAAGGCCAGGCATGAGAAAGCAACAAGGGGATAAGCAAACCTGGTCAAACCTAAATAAATGTTCAAGATAACCCTCATGGATTCAGCATACGTACAGGGTATCTACGAATCAGGTCGGCCGCACTTTGCATCAGCTGCTGAAACCTGGCGGCGGACATGGCCTCTCCAGCACCGGCATCGGAAAGGTCCAAACCGATGATGGCCTTCTCAGCGGAACGTTGATCAGATTCCAGCAAACCTTGTGCGGCCGAATCGGCAGACATTGCAGACTCGGTGGGAGTAGATGGAAATAGATCCGGACCAGACAAAGTGGCAATTGATGCTTTAGCCACAGAAGCAGATGGTGAAAAATTGCTGCTATCTATCTTAACCGGCCGGAGGTTTGATAGTGAGCTTATTTTGGCTGATTGCAGCCCAACACCAGGATTACCGTGATTTTTTTTGATCGGCTCCTCATTGGGCGGAACGATGGTCCTTGCCGTAATAGAAGCAGCCGCTGTGGCATTGCTAGAAGAAAGCTGATAATTGTTTACATCAGAACCAGACAAAGGAAATCCATCTATGGCTACAGGCTTGTTCTTTCCAACGGAGGCATTATCAAAAGCAGCTGACGCTTTCGCCATGGAAACATCGTCTCCAGCAAGAACGCCCTGCAGGTTGTAGCCAGCAATAGTGGCTACAGAGTTACCATCAAACGGCTTGTCCTTGATGGTAAAAGATGGCGTTAACGGTGCCCTGCTGATGCTATAGTTCTGTGCTGAGGTGAAGCCCGAGAAGGAGTAGTTCCCCGCATCAACGCCTGTAAGTGCCGATGCGCTCTGACTGTAGGTGCCAACAATCGGTTTTCCACTGCTACTGAGCGTGGAGGTGTTGACAATGGCGCTCGCGATTACCTCATCACTGCCGACGATGTTGCCAAAATTCACCGCACCAGGCGTGAGAACTGAGCCATAGATCGAGCTGCCAGGTGCAATGGCCGAACCGGTGAGGGGGAGCGGGGTGATCGTGCCAATGGCACCAGAGGCTTCAGTGCTGGAAAGGTTGTAGCCATAAACAGCAACTCCTGAGGCGCTTTCAGTGGCACTGGCAATGGTTAATCCTTTTACAGAAACAAGTTTGCCAGTGCCCGCATTTTTGTTGTCGAAGGCGCCAGCAGCGGTTATAGCCACCAAATCTCCCGCTAAAACGCCAGTTACATTATAGTTTGATGCACTCAGAATGGCCTCAATTTTGCTGTCGTAAACCTTGCTTACTGGCATCAAACTCACCGAGAGCATGGGGATATTTGCTAAAAAGAGACCATTGCCAGAACCCAGAACTGGATTTGATCCCTGGTTGGCATCGAAGGTCTGGTTGTATTGCTTGAAGTTGTAGGCCAGGCCGCCCAGATTGGCTCGAGGAGTGGAGGTTGGGTTGTCGGCATAGATCGCCCAGGTGGCACCGGGTTGTTTCGAGAGAGCCGCAGGCCCTGCGGAGGAATTATTCGAGAATGGTCCGCTGCCGGCATCAAATGTTATGGCCCTGCCTAATGGAGCGCTGGCGGTGAGGACGGCAGCGCTCGATAGGGTGATGCCGGAAGAGCCGCGAGCCAGAACTGTGCTGGCGGAGATTGGCGCATTGAGATTGAGCTGGCCATTTTTTGCCAGAAGCGCCACCGGCCCAGCGGCACTTAGGGCACCTGGGATGAGGGAGCCGCTGGCATGATTAATGGCCAAATTTGAAAAGTTACCGGCTATTGATCCACCAGTTCGCATGAAACTCTGGGTGATCTGCAGATCGCCGCTACCAGTGATGGAACCAGCACTCAAGTCAAGCGCCTTGATTATTGCCTTACCATTGGCTTGCAAATTACCACCATTTAGCCTTAAACTGTCTACATTAAGATATAAATTATTTTCTAAAATACCACCATCACTATTGATCGCTGGAGCAACAATCTGGGCGTCTTTAATCATGGAGTTGGCGGCCATGTTGATTGGGCCGTTGGCGGTGGCGGTGCCACTATTGAGGCTCAGCCTTGCCCCAGAAGCCAGGGAAGTGGCACCCGAGCCATTGGCATCGATATCAGCATTCAGATTCAGATTAAGGGCAGCGCTGATGCTGCTGATATTGGAGTTGAGGGCGATGTTGTTGTGGGCATTCAGGCTGAGGGAGGCCTCGCCGCCAGCCGTTTTGTTGATGGGGGAGTTGACGGTGATGTTGCCAGCCTGAGATCCCAGCGCGTTGGTGGTATCTACAATTACATCACCACCGGCATTCAATGCCGATTGGATCGTGGCGGTTGACACATAGGAATTGGAATTCGCATCAAACGCATAGATGGCCCCTTGGCCATTGGGGGCGCCATTCTCGGTGGTGCCGTAGTAAAGGCCATTGCCCGCTGCGGTCAGCGCGGCTGAGGGAAAGGCGCCATTCGTTTTGTCCGTGAAGCTGCCCTTGAGGGAGATGGATGTGGCCGGATTCGGATTCGCCGAATCAAACGCATAGATGGCCCCTTGGTCATTGGCGCCGCCTCGATAGGTAGTGCCGTAGTAGAGGCCATGGTCCGCTGCGGTCAGCCCGGCGAAGGGAATGGCGCCATTCGTATTGCCCGTGAAGCTGCCCTTTAGGGAGATGGATGTGGCCGGATTCGGATTCGCCGAATCAAACGCATAGATGGCCCCTTGGCCATACTCGCCGCCATACAAGGTGGTGCCGTAGTAGAGGCCATGGCCCGCTGCGGTCAGCCCGGCTGAGGGAGATGCGCCATTCGTTTTGTCCGTGTTGTCCGTGAAGCTGCCCTTGAGGGAGATGGAACCGGTGACCGAATCAAACGCATAGATGGCCCCTTGGCCATTGGCGCCGCCACCGTAGGTAGTGCCGTAGTAGAGGCCATGGTCCGCTGCGGTCAGCCCGGCGTAGGGAAAGGCGCCATTCGTATTGCCCGTGAAGCTGCCCTTGAGGGAGATGGAACCGGTGATCGAATCAAACGCATAGATGGCCCCTTGGCCATACTCGCCGCCAGTCGCGGTGGTGCCGTAGTAGAGGCCAATGCGGTCAGCTGCGGTCAGCGCGGCTGAGGGAAAGGCGCCATTCGTACTGTCCTTGAAGCTGCCCTTGAGGGAGATGGATGTGGCCGGATTCGGATTCGCCGAATCAAACGCATAGATGGCCCCTTGGCCATTGGCGCCGCCACCGTAGGTAGTGCCGTAGTAGAGGCCATTGCCCGCTGCGGTCAGCGCGGCGAAGGGAATGGCGCCATTCGTAGTGTCCGTGAAGCTGCCCTTGAGGGAGATGGAACCGGTGATCGAATCAAACGCATAGATGGCCCCATGGCCATAGTCGCCGCCATACGCGGTGGTGCCGTAGTAGAGGCCAATGCGGTCAGCTGCGGTCAGCGCGGCGGCGGGATAGGCGCCATTAGCGCCCGTGAAGAAGGCCTGACGGGTGGTGGCATCAGGAATCGTGCTGGTAATCGTGATATCGACCGGATCAATCAACCACGTGCCTCCCTTCCCCAGTGGCGCCGCCAGATCCGGGCCCCGGCTGAGGGCCACGCTGGCCCCGGAGGTTTCCACAAAGCCGCCATTGCCACCGGCCGGGCCGCCCCGCACGCTCAGCAGGCCAGCCACCTCCGTGCGCTGGTTGGCATAGGCCACCACCGTGCCCCCATCGCCCTTTGCCAGCGCATCGGCGCGCACCGTGCTGGCCCCATCCACAGTGGTGGTGCTGGTGTTGGGCATTGCAGGGTTGGCGCCGTGGGCATCGCCGCCCAGCAGCACCGTGCCCCCGCCGGCCGGGCCGCTGGCATCAAGGGCGGCGCCCGTTAGCGCCACCCGCTGGCCCGTGACCTCAATGCGGCCGCCCTTGCCAGCCTGGACACTGGCCACCGTGCCCCTGGCCGTTGCCGCAACACCCTGAGCCTTGAGCTGGCCCGAGACGAGGGCCTCACTTACGGCACTGATGCGGATCACACCGCCATCCAACCCGGCAGGAGTCTGGGCTGGAGCAGGGGACTTGGCATCCGGCAGTGGTGCCGCAAGAACCACCGCCGCAGGGGCCTGCTGTGCAGGCGTTTGAGGGGTGGCGGAGGCGGAATATGCGTCGGAAGTTGCCATGGCCACTGACGGCAAAGCCACAGACGGCAAGGCCGCTGGCACCAAGGGCGCTGTCACCAAGGGCGCTGGCGCCGCGGGGGCTTCAGCAGCGACGGAAAGGGCCGGGGCCGAGGGATTGGCTGTGCCCGTGGCCACGACCGCTGGCGTTGGCACCACCGTCGCTGGCGCCGGAGCCGTTGTCGGCCCCGAGACCTGGAACGGCGCCGCAGGCGCCTGGGCACTGGTGGTCACCAGCGCACCAGCAGCCACCGTCACGCTGTTGCCGCTCATTTCCACGCTGCCGCCTGGAACCGCCAGCTGGCTGCCGGCCTGCAACAGCAGATGGCCGCCCTGGGCATCCAACAACAAGGCCGCATCCACCTGAATCAAGCCGCCATCAACCACCAAATCGCCGGCGTTAGTGATGCCGTTGCGCTGGGCCTCGGCTGGATCGCGGCTCAAACCCTCTGTGCCACGGATCGGCATCCCCGTCAACAGGGCCGCCTCAGCCGCCGTGGTGCGAAACACATCGAAACGGCCACCACCCAACCCCAGGGAGCTGGCCGTGCTCAAGGTGAGTTGGGGGGTATTGAAGAACTGGGCCCCCGCTCCCACATGCAGACCCCCGGGAGAAAGGAAAAACAAGTGGGCCGGCGAGCTCAGGCTGATGCCCTGGTTCAAAAATGATCCCAACGGGTCCAGGACCCCCAGCACCACCGTGCGGTGGAGGCCATTTTGGATCGAAACACCGCTGATCTCCCCACGGGTGTCGAAGCGGTTGAAGCGGTGAAACAGGTTGGCGCCGGCCGCTGTGCCGCCACTCACCTCACAGTGGCCCGCCTGGCAGCGGCCGCCCGCCACGCCATTCACCCTGGTGCCCAGATCCAAAGGGCCTTGGGTGGCGGAAACCTCACCCGCCCTGGCCCCCGAGGCCAACAAAAGGGCCACTAGCGAACCTGCGGCCACCACGGGCTGGATCCAGGCCGCACGGTCGACCGGCCTGACCTGGCCCATACCAGCAAACTCGGGAAGGCGGAGGCGGGACATAGGAGTGACGCTTTAACCCGTTTTTAGTGTGCCAAACATACCCAGATTCAAGGGAGGATGCGCTGAAAACCCTTAGAATCGATAATACCAGCCGTTGCTCCCTCCAATCAAGAGTTCCGCGTGCATTTTTCGCCGCCCCTCAGGGTGTCCCCCGGCTAGTAGGGGCTGGCTTGATACCAAAATGCAGCGTTAACATCACAAAATCATTGCTTTCCCTTTTGCTTGCCATTTCTCCTGGCCCAATTGGTGGCCCCGCCCCTACAGAACAGCCCTGTACGACTCCCGACTCCGGCTCTGGAACAACCGCAACGGCGACCAAACCAGCCCGCAGCCCCCATTCTGGAGTCACCGATTGAGGCGAGCCCACCAGATCAGCCCCCGCCGTCCCGGCCGCCCACCGGCCCCGTCGATCCCCGCAGGCTGCCGGCTGTCCAAGGCAAAGTTCCCTACACACCACAGCAGCTGGCCGCCATCCTGCAGCCTTGCAGCTTGATCAGCCCCGAGGCCGAAAAACTGCGGGCCTGCGCTGCCGCCCTCACCTCACGCCTGGTCCTCGATGGCTACGTGAATACGAGGGTTTTCGTGTTCGCGGATCCGCCTCCGGCCTACCTGCAGGTCATTCAAGGGAAAGTCGTTGAGCTGCGGGTACAGGGCCCAGACCCACGCCTGAATGCGAAGCTGCGCCGCTGGCTGGGGCCAATCCTTGGCACCACCTTGCACCTCCCCTCCCTAGAGCGCACACTCCAGCTTCTCCAGATGCGCCCAGAGATTGATTCCGTGCGCAGTCAGCTCACCCGCCTCGGCGGCGACCCCAGCCAGGCCGTGCTGGTGGTCAATGTGAAAAGCACCCGTCCGGCATGGCAGGGTGACCTCAGTCTGCGCAACGACGGCAGCATCGGCAGCGGCCAAGCTCGCGGCACCGCCACCGTCCTGCGTCCTTCCCTGCTGCGCCAGGGAGACAGCCTGCTCTTTTCTGGCGAACTGGATGGCAGCGACGCCCCGCAGCTGGGTCTGGCCTCCGGCTCATTGAGCTACACCTACCCCTTGGGCGAAAGCCTCAATCTCACCGGTGCCTTCGGCTCCAGCTGGCGCCAATCGATCGAGTTGCCCCCACCCGGCAATGATTTTTCCACCACCCAATGGCAAGGATTGGGACAGATTGAATGGCTGCTGCAGGAAACCCTCAACCAGCGCTGGAGCGCTGCCCTGGCCTACAGCGGCAACCAGTCCACCAACCAGCTCAACGGCGAGACCCTGCCGAGTTTCCTGCCCGATCGGCTCCGCCAACCCCGCAACGGCTACCTGAGGCTCGAACTCAATGGTTCCGGATCCGCTCCAAATCTTTTCTGGTTCGGTCAAATTTATGGCCTCCAAGGCCTCTCCGCCGCCACCCCCTCCCAGCAACTCGAGGAACTCGCCCCCTTCGACATCGTGCCTGGCAAAGCCAACGCCGTGGGCGCGTTCCTTTCCCTGGGCTGGAGTTTCCTTCCCGATTGGCAGCTCAACCTGAGGGGAGGTGGCCAGGTGGCACTCCATAAACTCACGGAACCGATGCGTTTCAGTCTCGGTTCCGATGTGGGACTGCGCGGCTTGCCCTCACAACTCATCAGTGGTGACAACGGCTGGCTAGGCACCGCAGAGCTGAGCTGGACCTTCTGGAGTAGGCGCAACCAGGGACTTCAACTGGTACCATTTATAGGCTCTGGCGGAGTCAGCACCACCTTCCAAAATCAAGGCTTCCACGACCGCTTCTCTGACAACGTGGGTGCAGGAGGCGTGTTTGTACGATGGCTGTCAGGCCAGCACTGGATCACGGAAATTGGCTGGGTGAAACAGTTTTCAACCGAAAACAATTCTGATGTATGGAATAACTGGCTACTTGGCAATGGCCTTTACGCAAAGTTGAATTACCGCTTTTAATTCGGATGGCTCCCGTGCGCAAGGGTAAACCCTCCAACCAGAACGAAAGCCATAGTTTCTACATCTCCAGTCCCTATCTAGGGCTCGTCAAAGAAAGAGAGCGCGTCAAGGATCTGATCACTCGGGCTGGCCACGCCTATCGAGACAGCTACAGCGGATCCAGTGATCCTGTCGTCACCACCTGCCAAAACGACGTCCGCAGCTCCGATCACTACATCCTGCTGCTTTCCTATCGCTATGGCTCCCTTGCTCAAGACGGCAGTGGTCTCTCGATCACGGAACTTGAGTTTGAAGCCGCCCTGGAAGCCGACAAGCCAATCAGGGCTTTTTTCCTCGAATTCACCAGTGATCTCAAGAATGCCTTTGAGCGCGATCCCCAGGCCCAGGAGGCCCTGGATCACTTCAAGGCAAGGGTGGGAAGCCTTTGCACCCCGATGCTCTGTGTCGACGAACCCGGTGGCGGGGCGACCGGACCGGAACTGTTCGAGCAGGCCATCGTCCGGCTCGCCGCCAATCCTCCCCCACGCCAGGGAGAGCAACATCAAGCCCAACCCCCAACTTACGGGCAAGCCCAAGTCGATGCCTGGCTGGATGCCCATTTCCAACCCCTTGCCGATGCCTTTGCCAAATTGCCCGCCGTAGCCGAACGCAGAATCCATGTGCCCCTGAACCTGCGCATGGAGGTGGCCGGCGGGAAACCGCAATTACTCCTGCTCGAACCCGCCGATCTCAAGCAAACTGTTGAAGGGGCGGAGGCCCACTTGATCCTGATCGCGGCCGAAGGCGGCTCAGGGAAAACCAGCCTGGCCGTTCGCATTGCTTTCTGGGCCCTCGAGGGCCAGCTGGGGGGGATCAAGCGGCTGCCCGTTCTGATTGACCGCGGCTTGGCAGCAGAAGAAACCCTGAGTGAACGGGTTCGTCTCTGGCTGGAGCAGAGCATTGGCAGCGCCCAGCTGGAACCGGAGCTGGTCGAAGCCCTGCTGCGCTACAAGCGGGTGCTGCCGATTGTGGATCATTTCTCTGAACTCCCCGAAGTTGCTCGCCAAAGGGTGCGAGAAACCATGCCAGCGGGTCTGCTGATGCTCACCACCCGCCGCAGTGGTTTGGAAGGTTTCAGCGAAAGAGCGATCACGCAGATCACACCTTTGCAAATCGCGACAGATCGATTGCAATCATTTTTTCTCGAATACCTCTCCAATCTGGGACTCGACGATCGCCTCAATGACAGCGAACTAGTGCCTGCCCAGAATCAACTGCGCCGCATCGTCGCCGACAAGCCAATCTCCGTGATGCTCGCCCAGATGTTCATTGACGACGTGATCGCCAAACGGGAGTTGGGACATGGATTATTGGCAGGCTCAGTTCCCGAACTGATGTTGGGTTATGTCAACCGACTCGATCGCAACATCGATGCCGCCCAGCGACTTCGTGCTGGTTTAGAAATTAATCCATCGGTGGTACAAAAAAGCTTGCAGATCCTTGCACTTGCTAGTCATAAACAGGGCCTTGAGGGTCGGCCGCTTTATCAACCCCTGGCCTTCTCCAGTGATTGGGCCGATCAAGCCCTCAACGCTGACCCTCCGAATGGGATGGGCCTGGCCAGTCGGCGCCAACGCCAATCTCTGATCAACTATCTACTAGAACAAAGACTCCTGCAAAATCCAGGCGCCGATCTGGATCAATTGTGCTTTCCCCTCGATCCTCTGGCGGAATACTTAGCGGCCATGCGGCAACGGGACCTCTTTGAATCAGGACAAGACTGGCAACCCTTTCTGGAGGATCTGGAGCAGCGCTCCAGCAGAGAGAAAGAGGGCATGCGGGGCTTTTTGCTAGCCCTTCGTGATGCCTGCCACGATCGCCTCAAACGCAATGAAAGGGCTGGCCTGATTCCCCAGGAACTCCCCGATCGACTCGGCCATCTCGCCGATCTGGACCCGGAGGAAGAGCGGACCCGACTGGAAGAACAACGGGCCCACAAATGGATGTGGGAGCTCTCTGTCCCCGTGGACAGCGAGCGACAAGACGCCATCAGGAAGCTTGCCGCCATGGCGGCACCGGATGCGCCCCCCAGCAGTCGGCGGGCCGTCCAGCTGGTGGCACCCACACGCCTGGCCCAAATGGTGGACGACCGGGAGTTACCGGAAACGGAGCGCCAGGATGCGGCCACCCTGCTGGGCATGCTGGGCACCCCTGATGCGATCGATGCTCTTCTGGCGGTGGTAAAGGACGATGCAACCCATCCGGGAATCAGGCGGGCGGCCTGCGAGGCCCTCGGCCTGCTGGATCCTGCCAAGGAAAGGGACCAGGACATCGAATCGACCCTCATGGACCTGATGGAGCAAGCGGAGCTCAAACAGGAAAAGAACCGGGAACGGATCGAGGCGCTGTTGCCCCTGGCGCAGGCGGCCAGCAGGGCCTTAGCCATGCGGGCTGCCAATGATCTTCCGGTGTGGGGCCGCGCAGGAGGCCGGCCCGTGGCCATGGTCACCCTCACCCATGGCCATGGAGCCGTCACCACAAAGATTGTGGTGGTGAAGGTGTGGCGACTTCCCCTACCCGAGGGCCAAAACCTTGAGCTGGTGGAGATTCCCGGCGGCACCTACCAACTCGGTTCCCAGGTCAGCGAAGCGGGCCATGACGACTACGGAGCCTTCCCCGAATGCACCGGCTGCGATGTCGAAGCCTTGCGCACCGTTGCGTTGTCGGCCTTTGGCCTGAGCCGCCACCCCATCACCCACCAGCAATGGGCGGCCGTTGCCCGCCTCAAGCCGGAGGGTTCCGAGCCGGAACTCAACCCAGCCCCTTCCGCCGCCATGGCCCATGGAATCTGGCCCTGTTTTGCCCAACCAGGATCATTGCCCGTTGACTCGGTGAGCTGGAACGATTGTCAGGCTTGGATCCGGCGACTCAACCGCTGGTTGCTTGGCGAACTCGGGGACAGCTCACCCCAACTCAGCCTGCCCAGTGAGAGCTGCTGGGAGGCCGCCTGCAGAGCCGGAGCCAGCACGCCCTTCCATTGGGGTGACACCCTCGATTCCAGCTGGGCGAACTTCGACGGCAGCTACGTCTATGGAGATGGCGCCCTTGGGGTGTTCCGGCAGACACCTGTCGCCATTGGGGAACTTGGGCTGGTGAATCCCTGGGGCCTCGCCGAAATGCATGGCCAGCTCTGGGAATGGTGCCTGGACCGCTGGCACCCCATGCCCCTAGGCTGCCCCCCAGATGGCAGGGCCTGGGAAGATCCGGACCCCAACCTGCAGGGAAATCCCAAACAGGACGACCGCACGGCCCGTGGCGGTTGCTGGTGCAGTGACCCTCTCCAATGCCGATCAGCCTCGCGGGGCGGCATTGCTCCGATCTTCCGCGACAGTTTCGTGGGCTTCAGGGTGGCCTGCCTACCGGCCGAGTGG
>Ga0114972_10002886_pt1 | contig 12927 bp, 10 predicted proteins | sample M_140807_EF_Meta_FD_87354 | JGI IMG/M metagenome (GOLD analysis project Ga0114972, IMG submission 87354) | Freshwater microbial communities from Lake Montjoie, Canada to study carbon cycling - M_140807_EF_MetaG | ecosystem: Environmental > Aquatic > Freshwater > Lake | place: Lake Montjoie... | reverse complement strand
TTTCTAAAACTCCATGCGGTCGAGAGCGCGGCGGCCACGGTCCAAGGCCAGGAAAGTCGCAAGCGCCCCCAGAATCGTCGCCAAAAGCAGTCCTCCACCGACCACATACCAGACACCCCGTGGAGGCCCGTCGATCCCCGCCACCGCCTGGGACATGTGCCAAGGCATCGCGCCGAGTCCCAACATGAATAGCAAAAACGCCAAACCCACAATCAGGTTGAGTGTTCCGCCAAAGCCTACCGCGATCTTGGATGGATCGGTCTCGCGAAAATTTGGCATCAGGGTTCCCAGGCCCACGCTAAGTGCGGAAAGCCCCGAGCTGATCAGGATCAGCAGATAGAGATGGAGCACCATGCCAAACAGGGGAAGACTAAGCGAGAGGTCCGAGAGGACAATCAGGGGCAATGTGACCAATAGGGATCCATAAAAGGCAAACCAGTATTTTGCCATAAGCATCCGGCGCCGTTCAATGGGCATCAGGCCCAAAACCCAAAATCTTCGCCCTTCCAGTGAAAGTTGTGGAAAGACAAATCGCCCGGTGTAGGTGCACATCAGGAGACTAAGACTAAGCAGGTTCAGGAAACCGAGTCCCACCTGAAACGGATACTCGATTTCTTTGGGAAACATCCGTTTCAGATTGGAAAAGTAGAGCGCCAAAAGCCCAAGAAAAAGCACCACCTGTCCCCATTGTCTGGGGTCCCGGCGAAAGGTGCGAAAATCCTTTAGCATAAGAGCCGCAAGCCCCCGGTCCCTGGGTGAAAACCACTGGAATAGGAGATCGATCCATGCCGGTTTTTTCGATGGGGCGGTTTCGGGATTGATCGAAAGCCTGTCCACGCCACGGCGATAGGTAAGCCTTGCCAGGGTCGCGGCCAACAAGTAGACGAATGCCCCATGCGACCAAACCAGGGTCAAATACCACCCCGAGGAGGAATAATCCCCAAACGCCGCCGCCCGAAGTCCCCTGGAGATCCAATAGCTTGGGAGGACCGGTGCGCTGGCGATCTGGACCTGTCCCAAAGTTTTTTGGAGCAGGTCCTCACCCATTTGGATATCCCCCTGGCGCAGGCCCCTAAGTGTTCCGCCGATCCAGAGTCCGCCGATCACAATCGGCAAAATGACCCCAAGGGCCACGATGAGGGTTCTCCCCCGTGGAAGGAAATTGACCATCAAAAGGCAAAGTATCGCGCCAACAGAGGCGGGGATCAGCGAAAATCCGATAAAAAAGAGCGGCATTATGAGATAGAAGAGGGGGCCCGCCCCCACCGAGATCGAATACGCCACCAGAATCGGACCACCCATAAGCAGAAACGCCCACGAACTGAACGATCCGGCCACGAAAAATTTGTACGCGAATACCTGGTCCTCATCGACCGGTTTGCTCAACAGAAACGCGGTCTCCGCCGAATCGAAAAGACTCGCATGGAGGATGAGGCCCGTGGAAAACACGAGGAGCCCAGCAAGTGAAAGGAACAAAAGATCAAAAAGCAGAGCGACAATGTTGCCTCCCAGTGGAAGCTTTTGATCGACAAGGAAACGAAACCCGCCAAAGGAGACCGCGAACACAAACAAAACGACAATCAGACTGCAAACGAGGATGACAAGCGGTCTCACCAACGAGACGGCGGAAAAACTTTTCCAGGTGTTCCAGCCGATCCTGGCTCCGAGCTTGAGGAAAATATCCGCCCCAACAGAGCGGTCATGCGCGCCACCCGTGCGGACCGGACCGCCCGGGCTTTTTGTCGGTGGTTGTGGAACCATGGACGCTATTGGTGCGGGGTCGGTCATCGCTTGGCTCCCGCCGAGGCATCCATGGCGGTTTCGGTGGTCGATTCCTCCTCGGTAAGTCGGAGAAATACCTCCTCAAGCGATCCCTGATGAGACGCCTGGGTTTTGAGGTCAGCCACTTTGCCTACGCCGATCAGCTTTCCCTTGTTGATGATTCCGATCCGGTCGGCAAGTTCCTCGACCACATCCAGCGAGTGTGAGGAGAGGAAGACCGTCGTGCCGTTATCCGCATGTTCGCGAAGGATGTCTTTAAGTTGTCTGACGCTGCGGGGATCGAGTCCCACGGTCGGCTCATCGACGATGAGCAGGCCGGGTTCGTGGAGCAACGCCGAGGCGAAGACGGTCCGCTGTCTCATGCCGTGGGAATAGCGCTCGGTGAGGTTGTCAAGAAAGTTGTCGAGCCGGAACAATTTGGAGACAAAAGCGATCCTTTCGGCCGCGCGGTCTTTTTCCATGGCGTGCATATCGGCGACAAACTGGAGGAATTCACGGCCGGTGAGTTTGTCATAAAGATAAGGAAGATCGGGTACATAGCTCATGGTTGCCCTGGCCTGGCGCCCTTCGTGGACGAGGTCGAAACCACCCACGCGAATCGAGCCCGTGGTTGGACGCAAAAGTCCGCAGAGCATCTTGATTGTGGTGGTTTTGCCGGCTCCGTTGGGCCCAAGGAACGCGAAAAGTTCGCCACGCGGCACAACCAAAGTCATGTCATCCACAGCGGGTCGTCCGCCATAAACCTTGGAAACCCCGAGGATTTCGATCATTGGGCCGGCTGGTTGGCCCGCTTTGGTTGCCAGGTCAACGGCATCGCCGGGTTTGTTGACCGGACCATTCGCTGTGTTCATCATTTCTCCAGCCATCGGTTCTGTGGCCATCATTCCTCCCGCTCAAGGACCCAGCGGTGGCGAAATTCCAGCACCACTTCCTGTTTCATCACACGGCCAGATTCGGGATCAATCCAAATTTCCATTTGACACTCTTCGGAAACCGCGCGAAGGCGCCGACAGATGACCGCTTTGGGATCTTCCTTTTTCCAGGATTCCTCAAGGGAAAGGACTTCCACCTTCATCGGTTTGCCCGATAGGCGGCTTCCCGCCGATCCCTGGGTCAGGTCGCCCAGCGCGTCCACACAAGTCACCGTCCAGCGGGATCCGGGGGTCAATCTGCCCAAGCGCCAAATCGGCATCAAAGGAAACCAGACCATCCCGGGTTTGCCCAGTTCGACGATGGGAAGTTCGCGGCGGGTTTCTTTACCCTGGAAGGTTTCCCTTAGCTTGCGATAAAGTTTTCCATCCGTTACAGACCCTTCCATGGAGGCTTGAGCATCCAGAGGAAGGTTCAACGGGGGCTGAATTTCCAACTTTCCTGCCACACCTTTAAGAAAGCCGGACCTGCCGGTCATGTATTCGCTACGAAAGGTTTTGAAAATTGTCCCCACTCCCGCATTGGGAAGTGGAGTCAAATCCATCCAGAAAAGAAATTTTTCTTCCGGTTTTTCGATGTAATCAAGGCCCGAGACGCCCCGGTAAATCTCCTTGCCATCCATGGAGACCTTCCACCGGGTCGAGGTGCGGCTGCCTATGGTTTCATCGGAGAGCGCGATGAGTACCGGTGCAGGGAGGTCGGTCGACCAAAGAGGCACATATTCAGCCATTAAAAGCCAAATCGTGGTCAAGGCCCAACCAGCCAAAATCAGAAAAATGGCCCAGCGCGGGGGCATCAGAAGTGGTCTCCCAATTCGGGAATGTCACTATCATGTTAAGAACCAGGCTACGATCCTCAAATTCCTCTCCGCCAACTTTAGAAGGTGATTTATGCAAAGATTGGTGGTGGGTGTTCCGCGCGAAATCAAAAACCATGAATATCGCGTGGGAATGACCCCGGTGGGGGTGGAGGAACTGACCCAACGCGGGCACAAGGTCCTGATCCAGGCGGGAGCCGGTCAAGGATCGGGTATCCCAGACGAGGCCTACAAGACTCATGGTGCCGAGATTGTGGCGACCGCCGAAGAACTTTGGGCCGCAGCCGATCTTGTTGTCAAAGTGAAAGAACCACTCGAAAAGGAATGGCCCCACCTTCGGCCAGGGCAGACCGTTTTCACCTATTTTCACTTCGCCGCCGATCGTCCCCTAACCGAGGCGGTTCTCGCGTCGGGAATCAGCGCGGTCGCCTACGAAACCATTCGTGATGCCAAAGGGACCCTGCCTCTGTTGACGCCGATGAGCGAAGTGGCCGGGCGTATGAGCATCCAGGAAGGGGCAAAATTTCTAGAGCGCCCCTTTGAAGGTCGGGGCATATTGTTGGGCGGCGTCCCTGGTGTGGCGCCTGCCCAGGTTGTTGTTTTGGGAGCGGGTGTCGTGGGAGCCAACGCGGCGCGAGTCGCGGCGGGTCTTGGCGCGCATGTCAAACTTATCGATGTCAACCTCGATCGTTTGCGCTATCTGGCCGATGTGATGCCCCCGAATGTGACAACGCTATTCAGCGACAGGCACAATATTCTGGATGCCCTTTCCACGGCGGATCTTTTGATCGGATCTGTGCTCATTCCTGGCGGCCGCGCGCCGATGTTGGTCCGGGCCGAAGACCTCAAACGAATGCTTCCAAGGTCGGTTATCATCGATGTCGCCATCGACCAGGGCGGCTGTGTGGAGACGAGCCGCCCCACAACGCACGAAAAGCCGACCTATATGGTGGATGATGTGGTTCATTATTGTGTTACGAATATGCCGGGTGCCGTTGGACGGACCAGCACTTATGCGCTGACCAATGTGACTCTCCCATATGTTCTTGAGCTTGCCACCAAGGGTTTGCAAGGCGCGGTTGGCACCAATCCTGGCCTTGCTTTGGGTTTGAACATCCATGCGGGCAAAGTGATCCAGCCACTTGTCGCGGCGGCCTTTGGTCTCCCCTGTGAAGGGCTCCCGTTCTAATGCAAGGCGACCTTTTCGACACGGAGCCAAAGGCCCTGGAGGTCTCTGAACTCCTTTTGGGAATCAAGCAGCTTTTCCAGCCGATGCCCCAGGTGGTCGTCGCGGGGGAGGTGTCCAACCTGACCATCGCCAAAAGTGGCCATGCCTACCTTACGCTCAAGGATGACAAAGCGGCGATCAAGGTGGTGGCGTTTCGGGGCGTGGTCTCCCGGGCCAAATTCCAGATGGTCCAGGGGATGCGTCTGCGGGTCACTGGCAAGCTTGATGTCTATGTCGAACGGGGCGATCTTCAGTTCAACGCCCAGGACCTAAGCCCCGAGGGAATAGGCGCTCTGGAGTTGGCATTTCGCCAAAGGCGCGAAAAGATGGAAGCCATGGGCTGGTTTTCGCCCGAGCGCAAACGGCCCATCCCCGGATTTCCCCTCAGGATCGGAATTGTTACCTCGCCTACCGGGTCCGCCATTCGGGATATGCTGGAAACCATCCGGGAACGGTGGCCAATTGCCCGGGTGATTTTGGCCCCCTGTCTGGTCCAGGGCACTGGTTCCGCCGACCAGTTGGCCCGGGCGCTTGGGCTTTTGGCGAGCATTCCCCCCGAAAAGGGTGGCCCGCCTGATGTGATTTTGTTGGGAAGAGGCGGGGGAAGCATGGAGGATCTCTGGTCCTTCAACGAAGAGGTCCTGGTCCGGGCAGTTGTGGCTTGTCCAATACCGATCATTGCCGGTGTGGGGCACGAGGACGATGTTACACTGGTTGATTTGGCAGCGGATTTGCGAGGCCTGACCCCAACCCATGCGGCGCAGTGCGCCACTCCAAGGCGGGCTGATTGGGCAGCCCGTGTGGACTCCCATATTGTGAGGATGAGGCAGATCGTTGAGTCAAAAAAGGACGAACTGGGCCGCCGCCTGGATAACCTTTCCCGTCGTTCGGCGTGGCAAAGGCCGAGGGATTGGGTCCGGGAAAAGCAAAACCGGGTGGGAGAGTTGGCCGTTCGGCTTCGCCAGTCTTGCCTACAGGCCCTTACCGGCAAATTCTTCCAACTCGATGCTCTCCGTGATCGCCTATCTATCCTTAAACCCTTGCATGTGCTTGAGCGCGGGTATAGCCTGACTTGCAAAGTTGAAGGCAACGCCTCTCCCGCGCTTTTGAGAGATGCTTCCCAGGTTGCCCCTGGGGACCTCCTTGAAACCCGTCTTGCGCGGGGAGTCCTGTTGAGTCGGGTGGAGCGCGTGTTGCCTGGTCAGGATCCGGATTCTGAGGGCATACCTTCTTTGGGGGGTTGCGCCTCCCCTTCTGGAAATGAAGCATGAGTAAAGCGGAAACAAAACCTGTTGCAGATACGATTCCTCTGGAACAGGATCTGCTCAAACTGGAGGAGACCGTCCGCGCCCTGGAGGGGAGCGGGCTCCCACTTGAAAAGCTTCTCGAACATTACGAGGAGGGAATCCGCGTTTACAGGCGCTGTCACACCAAGCTCAAGGATGCCCAGCTTCGGGTTGAGGCAATCAAGGTCGATGCGGAAGGGCGCCCAATCCTTGAGCCATTTGACCACCAAAGCAGTATCGAAAGCGCTCGCGGATCCCTTCGGAAATCTCGCGTCGAGGAGGATTAGACCCATGGAATCCCCGAATCTGTTTGATTCGCTCAAGGAGAGGGCCCAACGGGAACTGGATCAGCTTCTTCATTCGCGCCCGGGCTTTCCGGCCAGCCTTCACGAGGCGATGCGCTATAGCGCTCTGGCGCCTGGAAAAAGGATGCGCCCGATCCTAGCCTATCTGGGGTATGACCTTTGCAAATCGGCAACCAACATCGAAGCCAATCCCTGGCCGGCCGGTTGTGCGGTGGAATTGGTCCATGTGTATAGTCTTGTTCATGATGATCTCCCGGCGATGGATGATGATGATCTCCGCCGTGGTATTCCCACTTGCCACAAGAAATATGGCGACGCCCTTGCGATCCTCGCGGGGGATGGGCTACTGACATTTGCGTTTGAAGTTTTGGCCGAGGCCTATCCCGGGACGCTCGGGACCGATTGCGTGTTGGAATTGGCCCGGGCTTCGGGAATGTGCGGTATGGTGGGCGGCCAGGTTGTCGATTTGACCTGGGAAAACAAAATAGCTGCGGTAAATGGGGAGAATAGAGAAAAAACAGTTGTGGAGCTTGAAGCGCTTCACGCAAGGAAAACAGGGGCACTGATTCGTGGAGCTCTTCGCCTTGGCGCGATGGTTGCTTTGGGCGAGACCAAATCCCCTCGGGCCAAAGAGACTCTTGAGCGACTTTCCCGATTTGGAACCTGTTTGGGCCTTGCGTTTCAGATCACGGACGACCTCCTGGATGTCGAGGGCGACGCCTCCAAAGCCGGGAAGCGCTTGGGTAAAGATGCGGCCCGTGGCAAACTGACCTATCCCGGGCTTGTGGGCATAGAGGCCAGCCGCAGGAGGTTGGAACAACTTGAAGCCGAGGCCATCATGGCCATCAAACCATTTGGGGACTCATCGCAGACACTTCGGGCTGTGCTTGAAAAAGTCCTCCGGCGGGACCACTAATTCCCTATAATAATTGTTGAGACAATGGGACCATGGAAGGAGCCAAACTTATGGATTTGCTGCTAGGCGGGATCAAATCGCCCAAGGACCTTCATCAGCTATCCGATGAACAGCTCACAAATCTTGCGCAGGAAATGCGTGACGAGCTGGTAAGGGTACTCAGGGTTCGGCCCGCTCACTTTGCCAGCAATCTTGGTGTGGTGGAGCTCTGTTTGGCGCTCCACTTGAGCTTTGATTTCACGAAGGATCGCCTGATTTGGGACACCGGTCACCAAATTTATCCCCACAAGCTGATCACAGGCCGCTACGAAGATTTCGGTTCGATCCGGACCAAGGGTGGCCTTATGGGCTATCCCAACCCGGCTGAAAGTGAATACGACCTGTTCATGACCGGTCATGCCGGCTCCAGCGTTTCCACGGCTCTTGGCCTCAAGATGGGCGATGTTGTCAATGGACACCCGGAACGGCACAGCGTCGCCGTGATTGGCGATGGGGCGCTCCCCTCGGGAATCGTGTTTGAGGCGCTCAACAATGCCGGTGTTCTGAAGAAGAACTTCCTTGTGATTCTCAATGACAACGCGATGTCGATCTGCCCACGGGTGGGCTCCCTGGCCAAGTGTCTCGATCAGGCCCGTATGTCCGATCTCTACACGGGATCGAAAAGACAGATTCGGGATCTTTTGAACAAAATCCCGCTCGTAGGCGGAATGGCCAAGCAATTCCTCGAACAAGCCAAAGACGCCGTAAAGGCCTTTGTCAATGGCGGGCTTTTGTTTGAAGAGTTGGGTTTCCGGTATTTTGGTCCAATTGATGGCCACAATATCCCTGAATTGCGTCGCTGGATCCAGGATGTCAAGCAGCTTGATGGCCCTGTGTTGCTTCATGTTCTGACAAACAAAGGCGAGGGTGTTCCCCAGGCGAGCGCCGATCCCGTCACCTATCACACTCCGCCCGTATTTGAGGAAGTCGGCCCCCAACGGACGATCCTCTCCCTGAAGAAGGGTGGAGCCAAGGCCTACACGGACGCCTTCAGCTCGGCGATCCACGAAAAGATGAAGACCGATCCCAAGGTTGCCATCATCACCGCCGCGATGTGCCAGGGGAACAAGCTCGAAAAAATTCGCGAAGATTTTCCGGAACGTTTCTTTGATGTGGGCATTTGCGAAAGCCATGCGGTCGCGTTCGCGGGTGGAATGGCCAAAGTCGGAACAAAACCGATTGTTTCTATCTACTCCACATTCCTGCAACGCTCCTTCGACCAGATTTTCCAGGAAGTTAGTCTCCAAAATCTGCCGGTGGTTTTCTGCATGGATCGGGCGGGCTTCACCGGTCCCGATGGCCCGACCCACCACGGCATGTACGACATCCCCTACATGCGCATGTTTCCCAACATGGTCTGCATGGCTCCCGGGGACGAGGCGGATGTCAAGCCGATGCTCGACTTTGCGCTTTCGCACAACGGGCCGGTCGGAATTCGCTATCCCAAAACCGCTCTTGAGTGGCACGAGCGAAAAGTCGCCCCGGTGGAAATTGGAGTTTCCGAGGTCTTTGAATGGGGGGAGGACGCGATTCTCTTCGCGTTTGGGACTCTGCTTGGCAATGCCCAAAAGGCCGCCAAAATCCTTCGCGATGAGGGGTATTCCGTCGGTGTCGTGAACGCCCGGTTTGCAAAACCTCTTGACGAGTCCACCACCATCAAGGCAATCCAGCAGGCGTCCGTCGTCGCCACGATCGAGGAAGGCGCGCTGGAAGGCGGCTATGGCAGCGCGGTGCTTGAGGCCGCAAACCGTGCCGGAGTCGATTCGAGCAATCTGATCCGTTTGGGGCATCCCGACAGGTATGTGATGCACGCCGAACGCACCGAGCAACTCCAGGAAATCGGTGTGGATGTGGACGGCATCGTTCGGGCCGTTCGTGAGAAATTGATTGAACGCGCTCCGGTTCCGGGTGTGCGTCGTGGCCACCAAAGTAGTGTGACGGAAATCGCATAGTTCCTTTCTGGGGTGCTCCTCGTTTGGGCGCCAGTTTCCTGCCAGGTCAAAGAGGGGGCGTGATGAGGCTTGCCGTTTTGGGGAATGCCCGACGCCCCGGCGTTCCTGAGGCGGCGGCAAAAATCATCCCGCAATTGCAATCGCGGGCCGATGTGCGGATTGTGGATCTGCATCAATCGGCAGACCTGGGCAAAGTTGAGGCTGATTTTGCGATTGTGCTTGGGGGCGATGGTGCAATTCTTCGTGCCGCCCGCCAAATGGGCTATGGCCAAATTCCCGCTCTTGGGATCAACCTTGGGCGACTGGGGTTTTTGGCGGATTATCAGTGTTCGGAAATCGACCTGATTCTTGATGCCCTGGAATCGGGTTCCTTCACCATGACCCGACATTTGATGCTCGAATGTATCGGACCCGGCGGCCAAGTGCCGGTTTTGGGCCTCAACGATTTGTGCATCAAATCGGCGAACCCCTTCCGGATGGTTGACCTGAGTATTTTCATTGATGGGATCGAGGTGGGCCAATACCGCTCGGATGGAGTCCTGGTCAGTACGCCTGTGGGTTCGACCGCCCATAGCCTTGCAGCTGGGGGCCCGATCCTGGGGCAGGAAATCGAAGCCTTTGTGATTACACCAATCTGCCCCCACGCCCTGACCAGCCGACCGTTGGTGGAGTCCGCCAACCGCGAACTAACCCTGAGACTTGGCAACGACCGGGACCCTCTTGTGGCTATGGTAGATGGTCAAGTTGAGGTCCCTCTGGGCCCTGGGGAGACGGTTTTGGTACGCAAAGCTCCTGTCGCATTCCAGCTGATTCGTATTCCTGGTCGCTCTTTTTACCGGACTTTGCGGGAAAAACTGGCTTGGGGCACCCTTCCAAGCTATCGTGTTGAGCCCGATGGTGGTTCCTGCTCGACCGGGCCCGGGTCAGTCTCATAGAATGAAGTTATCGAACTCTTTTTCTTTGATCCCAGTTTCAGGCCACACATGAATATTTCCGCCGACTGGTTTGTCCCCGGATTCCTGCTCACACTTTTACAAGTGGTGTTGGCGATTCCTTGGCTACTCGCCTCGGGCCTGATCCAAAGCCCCCGTAAAGGCGGGATTGGCGCGATATTGCCTCCACTTTTCGCCGGGCTTATCGCTTGTGTTGTCCTTCCGATATCCATAGTCAATTTTCTTGAGGCCGATGTCACCGAAGGCATGGGACAATGGTACGCGGCAATTGCTCAGCTCCAGCTTGTTTTGGACGCATTTATTGTGGGTGTGCCTATTCTGGGTATCCTTTGGCCCAAGGGTGGGGCTGTCGCCCAGGCTGCCTTTCGTGAGGGGATCCGCCAGCCGATGTTTTGGTTGCTCGGTGGGCTCGGTTTCCTGATGATGCTTGCGGCGCCAATGGTTCCCTACTTTACCTTCGGCGAAGACGACAAAATGGTAAAGGAGATCGGCTATGACCTCCTGATGCTTTGTGGCGCCATTTTCGGGGCGTTGGCCGCAGGCTTTTTCGTAAGCGAAGAAATCGAAGGGCGCACAGCCGTAACCCTCCTGAGCAAGCCTGTTTCCCGCCGCCAATTTCTTATTGGCAAATTTGTGGGGATCATTTTGGCCGCTTTGCTGATGATTTCGGTCCTGGGAACATGGTTTGAAGTCACCATCTTCCTGAAGCGCCATATCGAACGCATGGACCCACTTCCCGCTGTGGAATGGCTGACGGCCCTGACCACCGCGGGAAAGATCCCCACGAGCGCGCTGGGCCTTCTTCGGGGAATCAGCCTTTGGTTGACCATCCTTTACGAAGTTGGTCCCGGAGTCATTCTTTCGGGTTGGCAGATCACCCTTTTGACCGCAATCGCAGTTTCCCTTGCGACCCGTCTACCCGTCACGGTGAATATGCCTGTGGTTTTGTCGATCTACCTGATGGCGCACCTAACCCCGGTTTTGGTCAAGATTGGTGCCAATGCAAGGGCCACCAATCCGAACAATCCGGTTTCGACCCTCCTGGAATTTACGGGTAAGGTTTTTGATACGATACTTCCCTCGCTGGAATTCTTCCGGGTGGGCCCTGCTTTGATCGGTGACGCCCCACCGGCTCCGGGGCCATTTCTTGTCTATATTGGGATGGTCAGCCTTTACGGAATCATGTACACCACCGTTGCTCTTTTGCTTGGTCTTATCCTGTTTGAGGATCGTGACCTTGCATAGGGACCTGTCGCTATACCTGTCCTAAATCATTATGGACGGGGAGGTTAAAGCGGCAGACCAAAGGATTGGGAGCCGTTGATGAGCACTTCCCCTTTCCCGGCATGGGCGATGCGCCGAGCCAGGAACCAGTGCTGGATCCATCCGAATTCCGGACGGTTGAGCTTAATTGGTTCATTTTTTGCTTCATTGTTTCTCTCTTTGCTAGTCTTCCCAATATCCTTGGGTATGCTCCTGCTATGTCAATTTGGGACGATTGCCCCCCAAGCCGCCGGGGACCCCCATCTTGCCAATGGCCTTCTCCGCATTTGGAGTCTTGATCTGCCCCAGGATCGCCTTGAGGCGCTGATCCTTATTGGTCAAAACCGAACTTCCGCCGCGACATTGGCTTATGAGATCCCAACCGATGTTGCCTCGATTCAGGCCGAAATCTGGAAGGCTATGGTTGCCCGATTCGCTCTCCAGGTTGGCATAAACCCCGCTTCGACCAACCCCGGCACCGATGGCGGTTTACGAAGCATCCAACTGCGGCTTTCCGCATCCCGGTTTAGTGCCCTATCGATGATTTCCGGATGGTTTGCCCTGCTTCCCGGAGCGGGCAAGACCGAGGCCGCTTTGGGGTGGATGTTCCTTTTTTGCGCTTCACTTTTTGCATTGGCGGTTTGGGCCTGGTTCCTGGCTCGGGTTGGAGCCCTCCGGGCGGCCTCCGAGGGTGGGACACGGATGGCTCTAATGCTTGCGGGCCAATCCCAAAACCTTCAACGGATGAGGATTTTGCCCGGGGCAGTGGGAAAGCTTGCCCGTCTCGAAGACAACCTTGGTGTTCTAACGGGGTTTTTGGCCCAGGAAATCTCCGGTCTGTATGGTTTGCCTATGGTTTGCGCCGGACTGTTTCTGGCTGGGTTGTTGGCAGGGGCCTGGTCCTTTTTGGGTCTGTTTGGTTTGGCCTTGTTGGTCCTTGCGGCGCGCCTGGGTTGGGACCTTCTTGGAAACGAAACGATTGAGAAATCGCGGTCGACTATTTCCTCTATGGCCGATCTTCTTCGTGGAACACTCTTGCCTGTGCGGATGACCCATAGCCTGGGCATCGAAGGCGCACAACTTGCCCGGGCCGAACACTGGGTGGACCGTTTGGGAGCCGCCCGGAGGAGAACGGCATGGGTGGTGTGCGTGTATGCAGCCACAGAAGCCCTCAGTATTTTGTTAATCGTGGGGTCCGGAGTTGTCCTGGGTTGGTTTGCCCTTCGCGGATCGGGTATCGGGATGTTGCTTGCCGTTGGTGCCGGTTTTTGTGCTGCGGGGATCCAGTTTGCCGCCATGGAATTGGCTCGACTGGCCCGCCGAAGCGAAGGGGTTTCCCATCTGGCTGCCGAACTTTTTGAATTCCTGGACGAGCGTGATCCTCCCATGAGGCCCGGAACACGGGCCCTCGGACCAATCCTCGATAGTTTGGAACTCGATGATGTCTGTTTACGCG
>Ga0114972_10002882_pt1 | contig 12933 bp, 9 predicted proteins | sample M_140807_EF_Meta_FD_87354 | JGI IMG/M metagenome (GOLD analysis project Ga0114972, IMG submission 87354) | Freshwater microbial communities from Lake Montjoie, Canada to study carbon cycling - M_140807_EF_MetaG | ecosystem: Environmental > Aquatic > Freshwater > Lake | place: Lake Montjoie... | reverse complement strand
TACAACTGCCGCTAACCTATTCCATGCACTTAGAAGACAATTGTCTTGGAACTTCAGGAAGCCTATGGTGAATTTCTCGCCAAAAGCTAACTTGCGTCATATACGCTCTTATTCTGCTATGGAAGAATTCACTACGGGTGGCTTCCAGGAAGTATTGGATGATCCTTATATAACAGATGCCAAAAAAGTGAAACGCGTATTGCTGTGCACTGGTAAGATGTATTTTGACTTGAGCGAAAAGCAAATGGCTGATCAGCGCAGCGATGTGGCCATAGTGAGATTGGAACAAATATATCCTTTGCCTCAAGCACAACTAGAAGCATTATTGCAAACCAATTACAAAGGTGCGAAGTGGTATTGGGTACAAGAAGAGCCTAAAAACATGGGCGCCCTTCCTTACTTGAAATTGAATTTAGAAAATATAGATATCACTTACTTGAGCAGAACTGCAAGTGCTTCACCAGCCACTGGTTTTGCTAAGATGCATACTATAGAACAAAATAACATCATAGACGCTGCTTTTGCTTAGTAGTTGTTAAATAAAGTAGAATCCTTAATTGATATAATAAAAAAACAGTAGCTGAAAGGCTACTGTTTTTTTGTGTATTCACCTTGAGATATACACTATTATTCAAGAATAAACTTCTGGATTTATCTCTGATATTATGGTAGATTATTAACCATACTAACCTAAACAAATACATTTAGTAATTACTATAACTCCTTAATCTCCAAACTCTTGTTGCTCGCTGTACCAAGGGAAAGAAGCATAGTTTTTGCTACGCTCCCAATAAAACTTTGGTCTTTTGCGGTTGTAGTTGCCCACTTCATTCATCGTAGCAGCATCGTATAATCTACCATTCACCATGGTATAAGATATAAACTCAGTGTTATAGATACTTTCTAACGGATTTTTATCCATAATGAGTAAGTCGGCTAGCTTGCCTTCTTGCAGGCTACCAATTTGATTGTCTAGACCCAAGCTTAGGGCCGGGTTGATGGTAGCAGCCTTAAGCGCTTCATATGGGGTCATGCCGCCTTGGGCCAACATCCAGATTTCCCAATGAGCACCTATACCTTGAATTTGTCCATGCGCACCCATATTAATAAGAACGCCAGCATCATTCATTTTTTTCAAACTTCTTGAAACTTGCATATAACCTTGCTCATACTCCTCTTCAGGCGCCATGACTCTATGTCTGCTGCGGGTGTCCACTATAACCCTTGGGGTGAATCTGAGCAAACGCTCTTTCTCCCATAAATTGGTATGTTGGTACCAATAGTTCTCGCCACTCAAAGCACCATAGCCTACAATCAATGTTGGGGTATTAGCCGTTTTACTTCTAGACCATAGTTGCACTACATCATCGTATACTGTAGCAATAGGAATGTTATGTTCAATAGTGGTATGTCCATCCAATATCATGCTGAGGTTATGATAGAAGAAAGAACCACCTTCTGGTACTACTTCCATATTGAGTGAGCGCGCGGCCTCTATTACCATTTGGCGTTGCTCTCTGCGGGGTTGGTTATAGCTTTTTACACTGAATGCACCATAGGCATTGGTGCGTCTAAGGGCACTCTTGGCATCATCCAAGCTATTGACAACCGCTTTGAAGTCGCCATCGGCGCCATAGAGAATGGTGCCTGTACTGAATACTCTTGGGCCCACCATCTTGCCGCTCTTCACCAATTCGCTCAAAGCAAAAACCATTTCACTATTGGCAGATGGGTCGTGCATGGTAGTAACGCCATATGCTAGGTTGGCATAATAAGGCCAATGCTTCTCAGGTGTAATGCCTTGGCGGAAGTGGTTGCCATGGGCATGTGCATCAATAAATCCTGGTGTAATAGTTTTACCCTTACAGTCAATGACTTGTGCACCTGCTGGTATGGCCACTTGTTCGAACTTGCCAATTTTCTTAATTATGTTTCCTTCTACTACAATGGTACCATCTTCAATAACCTCATTGTTGCTTTGCATGGTAAGGATACGGCTATGCGTGAAGGCAATGGCACCTTTGGGCTTATCGGTAGTGAGTTTCAATTCAAGTGTAATGCCTTTTTCTGGCACTTTGAAATTGCTATCTGGCTTGCCTGCCACAAACTCAAATCTATCTTCGGTATTGATTGTAAAGTATTGATTACCAAGAGTATAGTGCAACTTCTTGCTATCTGAACTCCAATGCAAATTGATACCAGCATCCTTAGAAACAATCTTGGTTGGGAAGTCGGTATTGTCTTGAGATAAATTGATGGCTTTACCTGTATGAGGGAAAGGCGCAATATATACTTGGTGCAAATGCACAAATGCTACCCACTCATTATCAGGAGATACGGTGAATTGATTGCCATAGGTGCTTTTGAAAACCACCTTATTATCCAAACCTTGTAGGTTGCAATGGTTGAAGCTTTTATCTAAAGAGCCCATGGTGTTACCACCAATCTGATAGTATATGCGATCATTGTCTGCACTGAAGGATGGGTATTCGCCGTCTTCTGTTACAAAGTGCTCTGCCCCACCAGTGGCCGGCATATAATAGATACCTGGCTTTACAGTATATGAAAATCCTAACACATCGCTGCTGCCTTCTTTTGAGTATACGATATTCTTACCATCGTTAGAGAACCTAGGCGTTCTGTAAATACCTTTAGCACTTGTTATTGTGCTGATTTTGTGAGAGTTAAGGTTCATTACCTTAATACTTCCTGTAGCACTATCGCTCCAAGAAACAAATACCAATTGCTTACCATCGGCTGAAAATGAAGGCTCAAAGCACATCATATCAGGGCCTGTAAGTGCTTTAATTTCACCATTTGGGAGTTGCTTTTGCCATAGTTGACCTACTGCGCTGAACACCACACTTTGCTCATTAGGGGCTGTAATAGCATTGCGCAAAACCTTGGCATTAAATGTAGGCTCATCTATAGATTGCTGAAACCTAACTGCATCGGTAATTCTGGTTTTGATATTACAAGTAAAAGGTATTTCTTGCGCTGCATTGAAGCCCTTTACATTCACCTTCATTATTTTACCCTGGCTCCATATTACTATATGTTGGTCGTTGGGAGTCCAAGCAAAGCCAGTATAGATACCAAAAATAGTCCATGCTTCTTGTTGGTCTTTACTTAAGTTTTCATAAATAGGCCATTCCTCACCTGTGGCTAAGTTTCTAAGATAAAGAACACTCTTGGTGCGTACGCGGCGCACGAACGCCAAAGTTTTACCATCATGACTGATTTGAGGACGTACTGCACCACCAGGGCCTCCCGTAACGCGCTCAATAGTGCCTAGCTTGCGGTCATATTGATTGATTACAAATATTTGCTGATTCGGATCCTTGTTATATTGGAAGTTCCCTCCGGGATACATATCCTCGCTATAATATATATAACGACCGTCTGGCGAGGAGCAAGGCTCATTCAAATCTTGCTGATCGTTCTTCTTTGAAGTCAATTGCAAGCCTGAGCCACCAGTGATATGATACATCCAAAGCTCACCAGCACCTAGACTACGCGTGCTTGTAAAGTGCTTCCTAGCAATGATATACTTGCCATCGGGCGACCAGGTAGCATTGTTCAGTAACCTAAATTTCTCTTTAGTAATAGGTTTGGCATTGGTACCATCGGCATTCATTACCCATATATTATCTCCTCCACCTGCATCGCTGGTGAAGAGTATTTTTTTACCGTCGTAGCTGTAACGAGGTTGTACTTCCATGGCCATGCCTTGGCGCAATGGTTGGGCAGTGCCACCAGTAATTGGCATCACATAGATATCGCCCAATATATCAAATACTATCTTTTGTCCATCGGGAGACACATCTAGATTGAGCCAAGTGCCCTCATTTACAGTGAAGCTATGCTCTTTATAAGGGCCAGGAGGATTGTTTACATCCCACTTATCCTTTTCTTGTGCAACGGCAAAACTGCTCGACAACACCGCTCCACAAACAATAATATTCAACAATAATTTCATACTCGATGTATTAGTTTCATAAAGGTAATTTCCTTTAGGTAAATATGAAATGGCCACACTATAATAGGTCATCAAATTTTAAAAATAGCCTAAGTATTCTTTGCTATAGGAGCCATATTCTACATTGATTTGATCGCCTGGCATGAATTTCATGAAATCCTCTTCATTTACTTCGATATTCAGACGAATGCTACAATCTATATATAGGTGATAAGTGTTATTGATTTCCATGAATACTTTTTGAGTAATGGTACATACCTCTATGTCCTTCAGCTTCATTTTGATATCCTTATGTACATTTTTATTCTTTACTAAATAGCCCACAAAGAAGGAAGTCATGAATACAAACATGAGGACTGCCGCAATACAAACATACCTGAACATAGAAAATATAAACTCACTATCTTCGGTTTCTTGGGTATAGGCAAACGGATAGGGCACGCAAACGCTGATGAACAGCAGTAGCCAAAACATTTTGAAATAGCTTTGCCTATGTTCATCTACAATAGCTTGAAGATAAGCTACTTCAACTGCGGCCATTGGTTCGCGCGTCACCACTTGAATGGTAGATGGCTTGTATTAAAAATTATAAATAGCTCCATATTTATCAGTTGCATATCTTATGAAATGTGTAACGTCTAGAGGGCTACCTGTGATACGCTTACATAATTCATTAGAGGTGTATTGTCTACCATATTGATGAACATTTTGTTGCAACCAAGTCTTGAGTGCACCGAAAGTACCACTTTCAACTTGCTCATCTAAGTTGTTGATATCCAACCTTGCTTGATTTATCAATTGCACTGCATAGAAGCTACCCAAACTATAAGTAGGGAAATATCCGAAACTACCATGACTCCAATGCACATCTTGCAAAATGCCCTGATTGTCATGCTCCGGACGGATACCTAAATACTTACTGTAGCTATCGTTCCAAAGTTGTTGCATATCAGAGGCTGCTACCGATTGGCTCAAAATGGCCTTCTCTACCTCATACCGAATCATAACATGAAAATGATAGGTAAGTTCATCGGCCTCCGTTCTAATGAATGAAGGGGCTACCTTATTGAGTGCATTATAAAACTGCTGTAAACTACAGTCTCCCAATTGCTTAGGGAAAATCTGTTGTAGTTTAGGAAAATAGTGCTTCCAAAAATTGAGACCGCGGGCGATGTTGTTTTCCCAGAGTCTGCTTTGGCTTTCGTGTATACCTAAAGATGTAGCTACGCCTAATGGTAGGCCATATTGCTCAGCAGGCAATCCTTGCTCATAAAGGGCATGGCCACCTTCATGTACTGTGCTCCAAAACAAGCTTGCAAAGTCATGTTCATCCACACGAGTGGTGATGCGTACATCTTGCGAACCAAACGAGGTAGTAAAAGGATGCGCGGCATAATCTTGTCGCCCTGCTTCGAAGTCATAGCCCATATCTTGCAACACTTGGATTGAAAAATCCCATTGTTGTTGCTTGGGGAAGTGTTGTAAGAGACATTGGTTATCTACCTGAGGTTTTGCGACAATTTGTTGAAGCAAGGCAGGTAGTTGTTCCTTCAGCCCTTGAAAAATAGGGTCTAACATCTGCACAGTGGCACCCTTTTCGTACTCATTGAGCAATGCATCATATGGATGTTGCTCATAACCAAAGTATTGTGCTTGCTGTAGCTTGAGGGCTACCATATCGGCCAAATGAGGTGCAAAAACCTTGAAATCATTGCTATTTCTAGCCTCTAACCATGCGTTATAGCATACACTCGTCTGCATTGAGAGCTTAGAAACAAAGCTTGATGGCAATTTGCTATGTTTATTATAGTCTTCAAGACTCAATAAAACATTACTCTTTTCAGTAGGTGTAAGGGAGCCTTGGCCCGCCAAGTCTTGTAGCAGTTGTCCTAACTGGCTGCTTGTGGCAAGCTCGTGAGCAGCAGTGGCTAATGTACTGAGTTGTCGGGCACGTTGTTGTGCGCCACGTTTGGGCATATATACTTCCTGATCCCATTCGAGCATGGCGGCTGCATGTTGGAAATCAGCAATTTGTTGCATTATGGCCACATACTCACTGTACTTATTCATGGTGTTCATTTTAATTTATTGGCAAAGACTAATGCACACTTTGGAACCGCTCAATAGACTTGATACCTTCTAGGGTGGCCAATTTGTTGCATAATTGGTTCAATTCCTCCTTATCATGCACAAATACCATGATGGTGCCTTCAAAAACACCATCGTTGGAATCAATGCTTAGGGAGCGCATGTTCAGCTTTTGTTCGCCACTTATTACATTCGTTATTTTCTGTATAACACCTACATCATCTAAACCTATAATACGTACGCCAGTGAGGAAGGAGATTTCTTTGTTTTTAGCCCACTTGGTTTTCACTACCCTGTCACCATGATTGGCCAATAACTTGGCTGCATTGTGGCAGTCAGACCTATGTACGGTAAGGCTATCACCAGAAGTGCGGAAACCAAACACATTATCGCCTGGTATAGGTTGGCAACATTGCGCACATTTATATTTCACTTTATCTGATGTTTCACCAAATATTACTATTTCCTGTTTATTCTTAATCTTTTGTTCCTCGTCTGTTAGCTTGCTCTCTACCCTAGCTTCCTTGGTAGGATGTGCTATTTTATCGCCAATAATTACGAATACATCAATATCGTTGATATCTATATTACCCACCGCTATAGCATAGTATAACTCTTGATGGGTCACCTTTTTGAAGTAGCTACACAACTCATTGAGGTTGTAATGGCTCATTTTGATGTCCAATGACATCAGCTTTTCCTTGAGCAATAGTTTACCTTCTTCAGCTGTATTTTTCCTTGCCTCCTTGAGGTATGATTTGATGTTAGACTTAGCTTTGGCAGTCACCAAGAATTGAAGCCATTCATCAACTGGGCGTTGTTTGCTGCTGGTAATCACCTCAACTTGATCTCCGCTGTTCAGTACATGGCTAATGGGTACCAATTTATAGTTCACCTTGGCACCAATGCATTTCATGCCCAATTCGGTATGAATATCGAATGCAAAGTCGAGTGCGGTAGCACCCTTGGGCAATACACGCATATCGCCCTTAGGAGTATATATGTATATTTCTTCTGTAAATAAATCTAGCTTAAAGTCTTGGATGAAGTCAAGCGTATCAGCATCTGTGTTGATGAGCATATCCCTAAGATGCTCCAAGAAGCTTTCTAGCTTACTTTCGTTTTGGTTAGAGCCGTCCTTGTACTTCCAGTGAGCTGCAAGCCCCTTTTCGGCTATATCATTCATTCTGGCCGAGCGAATTTGAACTTCCACCCATCTACCTCCTGGTCCCATTACGGTGGTATGTAGTGCCTCATAACCATTCCCTTTAGGCACACTGATCCAATCTCTTAAACGCTCTGTGCTAGGATGGTATATATTGGTAATCATGCTATACGCCTTCCAGCAATCTTCCTTTTCCCTGTCTATTGGGCTATTGAGAATGATTCTTATAGCAAAAAGATCGTATACTTCTTCAAAATGCACTTTCTTGGTTTGCATCTTATTCCAAATGCTGTGTATGGATTTGGGCCTACCATATATTTTGCAATCCAAGCCTTGGGCATGTAACATCCCTTCCAGCGGATTAATGAAGTCTTTTATGTATTTATTGCGCTCTCTCTTGGTTTGCTTTAGATTCTTGGCTATATCCACATAGATATCTGTATGGGTGTATTTCATGGCCAAGTCTTCCAATTCAGACTTGATTTCATACAAACCTAGGCGGTGAGCCAGAGGAGCATAGATATAGGTAGTTTCGCTTGCTATTTTCAGTTGTTTCTCCCTGCTCATGCTCTCTAGGGTGCGCATATTGTGCAACCTATCTGCAAGCTTTATGAGTATTACCCTAGGGTCATCTACTAAGGTCAATAGTATTTTTCTAAAATTTTCGGCTTGTAGTGTGGTGTCACCTTTAAGGTCGGTGACATTAGAAATCTTGGTAAGACCATCTATAATTTTAGCAATTGGCTTGTTGAAGGCACGCTCTAAGTCTTCCAAAGATATTTCTGTATCTTCCACAGTATCATGCAATAAGGCGCATATAGCGGAAGTAACACCTAAGCCAACCTCCTCTACTACAATACGGGCAACAGCTAGCGGATGCAGTATATACGGCTCTCCACTTTTACGGCGCATTTGCCTATGCGCATCCAAAGCCATTTCAAATGCTTGGCGCAACATAGTTTTAGATCCCTTCTTCAGGCTTGCTTTAAGTCCGCGGAGCAGGGCTCTATATTCACTTAATATTATCTTTTTTTCTTCTTCTTCGGTCTTGTTATATACCCCCAAATCATTCATATGCATAGCAAATTTGGCCCTATTATCGGTGGTTGCCAATACCGATGAGTTGATACATAAAAATAGTCAAATCTGCATAATAAACGAACTAGCGTGTTCACATAACAGTATAATTATAAGCAATAAAGGAAGTATGCCTGAAGACAATAACCAAATAGCTGTGCAAAGCGTTATTTTTCCTAGTTTTACAGCTATGTTACGTTACCTAGTAGGTTTTGCCTTCATTGTTATAGGAGTGTCTTCATGCAGGCCCAAAGTATTCACGCCCAAGCAGCCGGGATATTTCAGGGTAGATACCCCTATGCAACATGCGTATCAGCCTTTTAATAATGCGTCGTTCCCTTATAGTTTTGAATATCCTGTTTATGGCCTTATAGAGCGCGATTCAGCCTTTTTCAGAGAAAAGGCCGATAATCCTTATTGGTTGAACATCAATGTGCCACAATTGGGGGGTATGATCAATCTTACTTATAAGCATTTTAATAACAAAGCAGAGTTCGATCGCATAGTTGAAGATTGTTATAACTTATCCTTTTTCCACCATGAGAAGGCCGATTTCATAGATGAGCATTTGTTTAGAACGGCTGAAGGCGCTTCTGGTATCATCTATGTGGTGGGTGGTAATGCAGCTAGTAAGTATCAATTTACCATCACAGATTCGGTGCAGCACTTCATTAGGGGAGCTTTGTATTTCGATGTAACCCCCAATGCCGACTCCTTGCGCCCTGCTAATGACTTTTTGTTTCAGGATATTCAGCATTTGATACAGACGCTGCATTTCAAGTGATTTAGTGCTTATTAGGGGGAATAGTTTATTGGCATTTTTCGATTAAAAAAACGATTTAAACTCACCAAAAAGTCATAATTTCGCCCACCTTTTGAGGTCACATAGTTCAACGGATAGAATAGAAGTTTCCTAAACTTTAGATCCAGGTTCGATTCCTGGTGCGACCACCGATACCCACTGAAAGCCGCTACCAGAGCTGCTTTCAATATTTTACAAAACTGAGGCGGCGGTTTAGGTGGCGGTTTGAAATATGAATTTTTATTTATTTGTATCTATGCTCGTATTCTAAATTGAAAAAACCAGTCAAAATGACTGGTTTATCGTTTTTACATTGTTTATTGGTAGAAGTCACAAAATTATAGGCTAACGCTTTTGAAAACTACTCCATTAAAGTTATCATTTGGTATCACATTATACTTTTCTAATAGCCAAACATAACTCATTAATTTCAACTTATTATTGGGGTCAAATTGAAGGAATGCTTGCCAATTATCAAGGCAATATTGGTACTCTATAATTTTCAGTTTGCGTTCAGCATAATTGCGACCACTAAAGTCAAGCTTAGCAGCAGTAGTGAAACTGCTCTTAAAATTTAAGTGAGCGTAACTGGCTTTCTCCGAAATAGTTGAGCTTTTTGTTGGGCCGATATTTAATATTCAAAATATGCCAAGTGCCTAGGTCTATACTTTGGACCACGGTTTGATGGCTCAAGAGCGAACAAACTACAAAAGATAATATAAATATGTTGAGTCTATTTATTAATAGTTTTAGGTTGAAGCAAAAAATGCGGATTGTTACATGCAACGGAAATACAATAAGTTGGGTAAAAGTAAAGAATAAAGCTCATGAGTAATTATATGCAAGAAATTTTGTGTGGAATTTTCGTATAAATTAATATTTTATATTATAAATTTTTAATGTAAATTATAAAACTCTTTTTCTATTATATGGTTTAGCGATAACTCGTCCCATTTTAGGGCTTGTAAAATCCTTCTACCTTTCAAAATATCATTATTGCTCTTGGAATAATCAAATTCATCTATTAACCCGCTGAGAAATAAACGCTCATTTCCAGACATCGCACCGATATCATTATCTGCTACTTCTATATCAAACCATTTACCGTTAAATCTCTCATATTTACCAAATTGGGGATTTCCAACGTCACTACCTTTTACTCTAGTTGGGGCTATGAAATCATCTTGACAGTTGATTTGTGGATCATTTATATTTATCCAATCACAAGTTTTGATATCAAATTCAATCAAACAAATAGCTTCAGCTTCTTCAATATCTGTATATAAATAATCTTTTGCACATGGAGCATCAACCCACGTATTGAAATAGAACAAATAAGTTTGCCCATTTGTCTCGTAAAGCATTACTTTCTTAGTTTCTTCATTATCTGCGAAGGCTACTTTTCTCACTTTTGTCTATGAATTGAAAATGAAAATACTGTATTATATTATTCTTTTAAGGATGCTATAAGTGGAATACAATTTAATCAAAAACTATCAATAAATTGGTAGTGCACCTCACCTGTCCAAACTTAATTCAATAATAGTAATCGAAAATTAATTTTAACTTTCAGACTAACAACCGTAAACGAATTTACGTCTTACCTTAAAAAGACCTATTTATGAATAAGTCAATATATTTCTTCAAAGCAAGCGCTATAGTTGTTTCAATCATATTGTTGGCCTTCCACTTTAGTGCATGCAAAAAGTCATCAACTAATTATGAGCCAACCTCTACCCCAGTTGCTAACCCAATCTCAAACCTAACCTCCAATCCTAATGATACCAATTGCACAATGATCTACAAACCTACATTTGATATTGATAGCGTTATTGGCACATACATCACTTTTGATACTCTACTAATACTTACAGGCTATATAGGCTATACTGACCCTCAATTTGATACAACTATTTCAACTTTAGAAATTAAAGTTACAGCAAGAGGATCCAAGATGATCCAATTCGATACATTATTGAGTGATGCCCCCAAGTTTTCAAATAACAGCTATAGTTTAGATACAACTTGTACTCTATATAGTTTTTATACAAGTTATTACTCATACTATGCTGGCTCCACCTATATTTATAAGGTAGATGTAAGTTTCAATAAAGATACTATGTATTATAAATCCTATAATTCATATTTTAATGAACGACACATTGGCATAGGCATAAAACGTAGATAAATTATTTGAGTTGCATAGATTTATACTATATACAGCCAGCGACTTGAAAATTATATATGAAAGTTAGCAAGGATTCAATGGCTTTGACCCTCCCCCCCACTTTCCCACCACTCATTACTCATGAGCTTAATTGTTTACTTTTACAGCCCTTATTGTATTTCTTGTGCCTGTAAAAACTCGCTTTTATTGCTTCAACCTACAACTATTATTAAATAGGCTCAACAGATATATTGTATCCCTCGTAGTTTATTCGCTGTTCAGCCATCATGCAGCAGCCCAAGGCATAGACCTAGGTACTTGGCATATTTTGAATGTTAAATACCGTCCTAACAAAAAGCTCAACTATTTCGCAGAAAGCCAGTTGCGCTCCCTTAAATTTTATGAGCAATTTCACTATTATGAATTCAAAGGTGGTATAAATTACAAAATCAACAATAATACTCAAATAACCCTGGGTGCAGGCAACTACCAAACTTATAAAGAAGGGGGTAACTTTGAAATGCCCAAAAACAACAATGAATTCCGCCTGTGGCCTCAAATCTCATTCTCTCAAGATATAGGCAAACTGAACTTCGAACACCGTTATAGGGCTGAATTGCGCTGGACTTCAAACGGTTACCGCAACCGATTTCGATATAGACTAGCTGTAGCCTATCCTTTCGGAAAGCCAACAAAGGGCTTTAAACCCTATCAAATTGGCATCAGCAATGAGCTATTCTTAACTGACAAATCACCCTTTTTCGAGCGCAACAGATCTCAAATCAATTTCATATACAAATCTTCAAAAGCCCACACTTATCAAATAGGCTATATACATCAATTTGATTATAAGCTAAATGATGAGACTGGCCGCGACTTCTTTGTTATGGGCTATTATTTGTCTATATTTTAAATGTCTTTCCTGATTTATCGGGAAAAACGGTCTATATGTGAATATAGTTATCAACTACTGCAACAGGTCTTTGTGGTTGTTTTTCTTAGCTGCAGCTTCTTTAAAATACTTGATGGGCACCCAAAGCATACCAAAGCACTCGCCATCTTCTTTGCCTAAATGCTTGTGGTGCATCTTGTGGGCTCTGCGTATTGCTTTGAAATATACACCATCGGCATTTCTAAAAAGCTTGAAACGCTGATGAATGAAGATATCATGTACCCAAAAATACGCAAAACCATATAGGGTGATGCCTATCCCTACATACAATAATAACTGTACAGCTGGCAACAAAGATCCCAACAAAATACACAACATACCAGGGACAGCAAATATGACAAAGAAATAGTCATTCTTCTCGAAAAATGAGCTTGGATTCTTCTTATGATGGTCTTCATGTAAATGCCATAAAAGCCCGTGCATCACGTACTTATGCGTAAGCCAAGCCACCGCTTCCATACCGAAGAAGGTACCCAGCACGATGAATAATTTGACTAAAAACATAGGTTATTTTTTAAAAGTTTGTTCTAGAATTTTAAATCTATAATCAAAAATATCGTTTAAGCGCTTTTTCACAAAAAGAGTATGTGCAAAGGTGCCCAAAAAACCCATAGGTAACGCATATTTAACCACATCGGTCATTTGTACACCATTGGGCACTTCTTTGAAGTTGTGGGTATGTTCCCAGAGTGCATAAGGGCCC
>Ga0114972_10002879_pt1 | contig 12939 bp, 11 predicted proteins | sample M_140807_EF_Meta_FD_87354 | JGI IMG/M metagenome (GOLD analysis project Ga0114972, IMG submission 87354) | Freshwater microbial communities from Lake Montjoie, Canada to study carbon cycling - M_140807_EF_MetaG | ecosystem: Environmental > Aquatic > Freshwater > Lake | place: Lake Montjoie... | reverse complement strand
GTAAAAATTTCGCGCACGATCGCAGGAGCCAGCCCTAAACTCGGTTCATCTAAAAGCAATAATTGGGGACGACTCATCAAAGCACGGGCGATCGCGAGCATTTGCTGTTCTCCACCGCTCAGGGTTCCCGCCAATTGGTGACGACGTTCGGCCAAACGGGGGAATAATTGTAACTGATCATCCATATCTCGGCGAATCCCTGCAAAATCAGAGCGCACATAGGCTCCCAATTCCAAATTGTCGAGGACGGTTTGTTTGGTTAAAATTCGCCGACCTTCAGGACAATGGGCTAAACCCAGTTTAACAACTTTATAGGCAGAAAGAGGGGTAATTAAACGACCATTGTAGGAAATTTGACCGTGACGGGGATTAATCAGCCGAGAAATAGCCCGTAGAGTAGTGGTTTTGCCCGCTCCATTGGCTCCGATGAGGGTGACAACTTCCCCTTGCTTGATGTATAAATCAATATTTTCCAATGCTTTAATACCATCATAATTCACACATAAATCAGTAATTTCTAACAAACGATGGGGGGGAGAAACTAACATTAATCAACTCCTAAATAAGCTTCAATAACGGCGGGATCATTTCTCACAATTTCAGGTTGCCCCAGGGCAATTAATTTACCAAAATTTAAAACCGCAATGCGATCGCATAATCCCATGACCAGGGGAACATGGTGTTCAATTAAAATAATGGTGAGATTAAATTGGGTTCGTAAATCCCGAATAAATTTACTTAAAACTTGTTTCTCATTAGGATTCATTCCCGCCGCAGGTTCATCTAGTAATAAAATGGAAGGCTCTAGGGCCAAAGCTCTAGCAATTTCTAACCGTCTTTGATCCCCGTAGGATAAATTTTTAGCTTTTTCTAACAGGCGATCGCCTAAGCCGACTAACTCAATTAATTCCTGTGCTTTTTGTTTAGCTTTTTTTTCTGCTTGATTTGCTTGGGGTAAACCTAAGATTCCTGTAATAAAATTACTTTTGGCATGTAAATGTCTTCCCACAATCACATTTTCTAGGGCAGATAATTCCCCAAAAAGTCGAATATTTTGGAAAGTTCTAGCAATTCCTTTCGCCGCGATTTGATGGGGTTTAAGCTGGGAAATTAATTGAGATTGGGCAAAAATTTGTCCACTAGAAGGTTCAATTAAGCCCGTAATCAAATTAAATAAAGTGGTTTTTCCTGCTCCATTGGGGCCAATTAAGCCAAAAATTTCCTGATTATGTACATCAAAACTCACCTCATTCACTGCCACCAAACCCCCAAAACGTCGGGTGATTTGCTTAACTGCTAACATCGGCTGACTATCGGTTTCTTTAATGACTGAATTCATCATATTTTCTTTAACCTCACTTTATTCAGCCCAGTACGCATTAGTTTGGAAAAATTATTGAATAAATCAGGAGTCACTAATCCCTGAGGAAAAAAGAGCGTTCCGATGACAATTAAAACCCCAAAAATAATCAAACGACCATCTTTTAAAAAGCCCACTAACCAAAGCGGTAAATTAGGAATATTCGCCAGCGATCGCAATATTTCAGGTAAAGCCGTAAACATCATACCGCCTAAAATGGGGCCAACAAAGGTTCTGGTTCCGCCGATTAAAACCGATGTTAAATAAATAATACTAGCATCAAAAGTTCCTTGACGAGCATTCCAGGTATTTAAAAAATGAGCCGCAATCACCCCTGAAACTCCTGCTAAAATTGCCCCTAACGTAAAAGCTAGAACCTTATAATGAGTGGGATCAATTCCCATTGCTTCGGCGGCTAATTCATCTTCTCGGATAGCAATAAAAGCCTTGCCAACTCGGATATTTTCGAGCCGATAAAGAATAATACTACTGATGATTAAAAGGGGCAACACGACCCAGAGATATTCCAACGTATTATTAAACGGTTGGGGAATCCCAAAAATACCAACGGCTCCCCCTGTGATCTCTAAATTTAAGGAAAAAATTCGCAACACTTCCACAAAGGCAATCGTCGCGATCGCCAAATAAATTCCCCGCAATCGTAGAACAGGAATTCCTACTACTAAGCCAAGTAAGGTACTGATTAAAGCGGCAACAGCCATTTCTAATAGTAATAAATACCAGGGATATAAGCCAGAAGTGAGAAAAATCTTAGTCGAAAAAATTGCCGCAACATAACCACCGACCGCATAAAATCCTGGACTTGCCAAAGATAATTGTCCTGTCATTAGCGGTAAATATAAAGAAATTCCTAATAAGGCTCCTAATATCATCGAAATAATTAACGGGGCATAATCGTTGAATAAATTGACCATAAATTTTGATAATTAAAGAATAATTTTAAGTAATTTTAAACTTTTTGAATAAAGCGACGACCCAATAATCCCTCTGGTTTAATTAATAACATCATTAATAAAATACTAAAGGCAACAGCGTCTTTATAGGCAGAATAATCAGCAGGAACAAAGGCTTCGGTGATGCCAATGATTAATCCTCCTAAAACTGCTCCAGGAATGCTCCCCAATCCTCCTAACACAATGACCGCTAATCCTTTCAAACCAAAGGTAATGCCCAAATAGGGGCCAGAAATACTCACACTAGATCCCACTAAGGTTCCCGCTAATCCTGCTAAAAAACTACTAATAAAAAAGGTTGACACAATAAATAAATTGGTATTAATGCCCAGTAAACTAGCGGTGACTTGATCCTCGGCAACTGCTCGCATTGCTTTGCCAAAACGACTGAAATTAATGGCATAGGTGAGGAGACTTAAAATACTTCCACAAACTACAAAAATAACAATTTGCACAGTGCGAATCGGGATCGGTTTATCGGAGGAACCAAAGTTGATAGCGGCAGGTAAATTCCCATAGGTATTACTGGGAAACGTATAACTCTCAGCCCCGACTAAATATTGAATTAAATTGACAATAATTAGGGCAACTCCTAAGCTGGATACCACCGTTAATAGGGGATCAGCTTTTCGTTTTCTGAGGGGACGAAAGGCAATATATTCGATCACGACTCCGACGAAACCTGCGAGCGTACTACCGATCAATAAAGCGAGAAAAAAAGGTAGTTTTATAGGCAATTGCAAATTCGCAAGTAAGCCATTAAAACCAAACGCTTCCCCCATTAAAGCATAGGTAAAATAGGCTCCCAGGGTAAATAATGCACCATGAGCAAAATTAATAATTCCTAAAATTGAAAATATCAGGGTATAACCCAGGGCAAAAATTGCATAAATGCTACCAATCGATAAACCATTCAAGAAATTTTGGAGGAGTAGGGATATATCCATCGTATTTTATCGGATCAAGCGAGATTAGAATTAATTATTTTACAATATTGTCAAGAATTATGGGCAATTTAATAGATTATTTATGCCGCTTTAATCTTAATATGGGATCTCAACAAGATCTCAATTATTTACTTTTTCTTTCTGAGATTAACTCATGTCTAAATCGGCAACATCAGAGCTAAAATTTCCCGCTAAACTGGGTCTCCTCAATAAAGATAGTCTGGCGTTTCCTGTGTCTATGTGGCTACTCAGTCGAATGGTGATTTTAGTGGCGATGTTGTTGATTGCCCCGCTCTTGCCGATGCCCCCAGGAGGCATTCAAGCTCATTTCGGTTGGGAGGTTTTTTCTGCCTGGGATAGTACCTTTTACGAAAAAATTGCCAGTTTTGGCTACGAAATCCTAGAAAATCAACAACCTGGCGCGAATGTTGCCTTTTTTCCCCTATTTCCCGTCGCGATTTATTTGTTGAGCAAGCTCGGCATTTCTACCGCGATCGCAGGAACCCTTCTCAATCATCTGGCTTTTTTAGGAACCCTGATGTTGGTCTATGATTGGGTAAAATCTTCCAATGGAATAGCGGCGGCACGATGGACTACGGCGGTTTTGGCTTGGTGTCCCCTTTCCCTGTTTTGCAGTGTGGTCTATAGCGAAGGGCTATTTCTGTTGTTTAGTACTGCCGCCCTCAGAGCTTTTGACCGTCAATCTTTTTGGCGATCGGCTTTGTGGGGAAGTTTCGCAACCGCATCAAGGGTAACGGGACTTGCCATCATTCCCGCGTTGTTATTGACGGCTTTTTTCCGAAAATACCCCTTATCTGCCTATATTGCCAGCTTGAGTACGGCAACGGGAGTAATGGTTTATGGTATTTATTGTTGGTTCACCTTTGGCGATCCCTTGGCATTTATTACGGTTCAATACAGCCAATGGGATCGGAGTCGGGGTTTGGATGGGGCAGAATGGTCACGGATGCTTGTAGAAATCCTGGCAGGGGGAAGTAATTGGAATGCAGGTGGATTAAAAGATATCACCCATCCCCTTATTTTTGGAATAATTTGTTTATTAGGCTGGTTGTTATGGAAATTTAAAGAAAAAATCGGCCCTAAATTTGTGGATTACGGCCACTTTTTTCTGTTTGTGGTTTTGTGGATACTGGTCGGTGATCCCCTCCTTAATACGGTATCGGTTTTAGGCTCAATTTATTTACTCTGGAAATTGAGAAAAGACTTAAGTTTAGTGGTTGTAAATTACGGATTTTGTGGATTAGGAATGTTGATTGCTTCTGGAGGAACTTCTTCTTTGAATCGTTACGTTTACGGCATTATTTCAGCCAGTATTGCCTTGGGATTTCTCCTGTCTCGTCATCCTCGTTGGGGTTTTAATGTGATGGGATTTTTCGGATTATTATTAATTTTAATGTCGGTTCGTTTTGCTCAACATTTATGGGTTGCTTAAAATTTTTCGTTTCGCCAGCAGGCTTTTGTATATCTTGCTACATTTCAAACTTAAATTTGCTGCTATAGTGATGCAATCTTTTACTAAAACAAGTGAAAAGCTAAAAATTTCATTTATATAGACTAAGCGAAACGCAAAAGGAGCAAAAAAACATGACCCAGACAACTTTATTGGTAACTTCAAAGCCTACCCTAACTCCCAAACTAGATGAATTGATTCAGACTAGAACCAAATTGAAAGAAACAATTAAATGTGGTTTGGGTAGATGTCTTGCTGACAACTGCAATTGTAAAGCTTTTGAAGGACGTTATGACACTTGTGCTAATTGTGGGCATAACAAAGAACGTCATTGGTAAAAAAATAGGCTCAACTTCTTATTCGCTATAACTTTAATTATAGAGTAGAAGGATATTTCTGAAATTTTGAGCCAGGTCGATATAAATTATTCGGGGGGTGAGACTTGGATATTCTTAAAAAACTCGCTGGTTGGTTTAGTGAACACAAAATAATAATAGGAAAACTATTAATTATATTTATTGTTTTAGCACTTCAAACCCTCAGTTGGACAACAAGTTTGGAAGGAGCAAAGATAATATTACCAAACTTATATTTATTAGAGTTGGGGCCGATAAGGATTCCCGCATCTCTTCTGTTAGGATCAATTATACAAGGTTTACTCTTATTCCTGTTTTTTTTTGGAAGACAAGAAATTCAATCAGCTTTGTACAGAATAACTTTACTGATTATTCTAACAGGGGCTAGTATTTACACAAGCTTTTTTATTATCTATAAGTTTCTTTCTCAAGCAAGGTTGTATGATTCGTTAACCAACATTGTTAGAGAATCTGACATTTATAAAAAGAAAAGAGATATATTAGTCAATGTGGACGAGAAAGAAAAAGAACGTGATAATTATAAAGCTGAACTTGTTCCGTCTTCTGATAACCCAAATGCTCCACTAATACCTAGAAGAAACGATCCCTATACCAGAGCAAAAACTAAAGATATAGAGTCAATAAAAAAACAGAATACAGACCTGAATTCTATTCGAGTGATTAAGGAGTTAGTTGAAAAAGAAAAAGGAACTGGAGATTTTAGTACGGCGAAAGAACTTTTATCTTCTCTAACGCAGGAAATTAAAAAAGATATTTATCCAATACTAGAAAAAGATAACAAAATATTAGAAAAGTTAAAAAAAGATGAAGGAGATTCTGACAATTATGTTTTAGTTCCTTTTCAAGGGGTTTTGGACAAAAATCCTAATGCTATTCTTGCACTTTTTATCGCAAGCTTTATTGATATTGTTTCTTTAATATTCGGCATTTCACTGAATAAAAAAGCCACAGACGAAAATATAAACGCAAAATTCAAAAATTTATCTCGCAATATAAAAGAAGTATTAAAAAACGCCTTACCTAATTTGATCAAAGAGATAGGACATACTATATCTATTTTTTTTGCTTCTATTGGTAGTCTTATAAATGGCATTTTGAAAGGATTTATCCTTCTTCGAGTTAGAGCTTTACAAGTATTTTATTATACTCCTTACACTATTAAAATCAAAGGAGATCGACATGAATTTTTACATAATATATGGGAATCTATTGAATTTTCTTGGGAGGAAAATACTAAGGTGAATTTGCTCAACTACACTAAATTAATGACCCTAGCCCAATACAATCCATCCTATAGAGTAGGTTACAAGAAGATAATTATTACTATGCGTAATTTAGAATGGTTGACAATTTCAGAGGAATATTCATCAGAAGATAAAAAGTTATCTATTAAACAATATCAAAAATTATACGAATGGTATCACAGTGAACATTCTAAACAATTAGGACCTGAAAAAAACAGTATGTTGGACGCAGATGATTACTACCACATAATTAGACTTCCTGAAAACAAAGAAAAAGTCGAGTGGGGAGAGTTTAATTGGTGGTGGGTTCAGAGACAACTTAAAAAACTATTATTTGCCATTAGACAAATTTTCACGGGTTAATTTTTTACACTTGTGAATTGTGACTAAAAAAACTTTTACAATCTTATTAAATAAAATCAAACTAAAATTTTTATGACTACAGAAAGAGAATATCGTCATCAAGGAGAAACTTTGGGTAGTGGATTTGATTCTTTTGAGGAAATATTGCTTCCCAATATTGCTATAGATTTAGACGATGTAAATGAAGATGAATTAATAGATGAAAATTTTCTGCCAAAAGATAAATTTGTTTTTCAACAAATAGAAAAGAAACAGGCATTAGGTGAGATGTTGAATACTTCTATTTCAGTATCTGGAACTACACCTATTTTACTTGGACATTGTCCTTGTTTATTAGAAGGGGAAGCAAAAGCACAATACTTTAAGCAGTCAAATATCAATGAAGATAATATTTGTCTTTTTTTAGACTATCAATTTACAGGAGCAAGTTATCGTATTAAAAAACCTAAACTTTCTCAAGAAGCGATCGAGCTTTTACATGATAAAAGACGCAACCTTGATGAATTTAGAAGAATATACGGTGATGAATTTATTGTTGGTTTTAAAAAAAGGGCTGATTACACTGCACTAATAGAGATTGAATTCGCAGAGAAAAGCAAACGAGAAGAAAAAGGCTTTGGAATAATAAGTGCTTTGCAATCAGCATTTGTTGCGGTTATTGGAGGAGGTTTGGGATTTAAGTTGGAAGAAGAAACTAAAGAATACTTAAAAAGTACCAAAACAACAATTTCCTGCTTTAGAAATGGATCACCAGTTGGGAATACAGTTTTTACTATTGAACAAATGATCGAAAATTTTAAAGAGTTTCAAAATATGTTAAAGGAAAGAAAAGAAAAAGGCGGAGTTAAATATATCTCACTTTTTGCAGATTACGATCAATTAATTGAAACCAGAAACTATAGAATTTTAAGACCAGAATTAAAGGAACTAAAACGGAAATTAAAAGATATTCGGGCTAGAAAGACACAACAACAAATTGAAATACTTGTTTGTGAAAATAAATTAAGATTTGGTGATTCTAATTCTCCAGATTTACCCCAACAAATTAGAAAATTAGAAGATTCAGTTAGTAAAATACAGGATTTTATTAGAAGATGTGAAATAGAGCCTGAATTAATTAGTTCACAAGAATATAAAGAGATTCTTAAATATAAAGAGATTATTGATAGAAAAATCTAGATACTATTAATTACTATTAATTGAAAATTATCAGTTATTTTTATACCTTAGTAACTCTAATTGCCATCTTTTTACAAACATCTCTACGATAGAGGTATTCACATGAAAAAGGTATTTTCAATATTGATAAACAAGTCGTTTAAATCCCTTGTCCATACCTCATTCCATTGCATACCGCCATAGAGCCTATTTTAAATAAACAAATTGACCATTATTACCATCCTTATCAACCTTCATTTCCGCAACATAAAAATCCTTTTGATTGACTTCCCCCGTCGGAGAAAAAGAAATCAATCCAATAGGCGTATCGTAGGTTCCTGTCAGTAATTGTTTATTCAAATCAGTGCGTAATTGCTCTAAAGAAAGATTTTTAATAGGTGTCTTTTTATCAAGAGCTTGTAGAGCTTCGACATAAACTTGTACCGCCGCAAACGCCTGTGCGCTAAATTGGGGAGGCTGTTTTTTGTATTGATTCAAATACGTTTCCCGAAAAACCTCATTCACTGCATTTTTATGAGCAGGACTATAGGCCTGAGCCACTAAAACCCCGTCACATTGAGTTTTACAGACCGCAAAAATATTAGAACTATTTAAACCATTGCCGCCAATAATTAAACCCTTGTAACCCAATTCTCGCAGTTGTCGGACTAAATTTCCGCCGTCAGAGGCTAATCCAGAAATAATAATTAAATCAGGTTTAAGATTCAAGGCACTGGTCGCCTGGGTTTGAAAATCCGTATCAGTAGTTTGAAATTTCTGCACCGTAACGAGGTCTAGACCCTGATCTTTAACCGTTTTTTGAAAAACTTCGGTTTCCGATTTATTAAAGGCATCATTTTGAGCAAAGAAAACCGCTACTTTTTTAATATTGGGATTGATTTTTAAGGCGGCTTTGACGGAATTAGGCGCAACCACCGTCACAGGGGAAGACACACGAGCAATATAGTCTCCGATTTCGGGAATACCTTTGGCCGTATTAGAAGCGGCGATCACGGGAACTTTGGCACGTTCGGCAACGGGATCGGCACTAAACGCTTGCTGGGAAAGGGTTGGCCCCACAATCCCAGCGACCTTATTTTGGGTAATCAGGGTTTGAAAGGCATTAATGGCTCCTGCTTCATCTCCTCCCGTGTCTTGTACGACCAATTTAATGGGGGTTCCGTTGATGCCACCTTTGTCGTTAAAGTATTTTTCGGCAATTTTACTGCCAGCAACCCCTTCTTGACCTAATAGGGCCACATTACTGGTTTGGGCGAGGGCGATGCCGATGGGAATTTCCTTACGGCTTGTTGCGGTCGGCTGAGTGGTGGCTTCGGAACTATTGGAGGCAGTGGGAGTATTCTGACCACAAGCGGTGATCAATAGGGTTGAGGCTGCTAAAAAGCTGGTTCCAAGGCGAATAAAACGTTTCATATAATATTTGGCTGATTAAATGCTTATAACTATTTTCAGATTGATTGTACAGCATAATTACCTTTCTGTGAACGCGATCGCCTGTTTAACTTGAACCAGAAAGAATCGTTAGTCTTGAGAACCAACCCGAATCAGATCATTGATATTAACTTGCATAGTGCGACAGATTTGATCGAGGGGTAAATCATTGGCATCATGACCGAAGGGATTTTCGATTTCTACCCCAATTTCTTCAATCCCGAATACGGTAAAAGCAATCACTCCCACAAAAAGAGGAGTTAACCAGCCTAAACTATTAATCAGTTCAAAGGGAGCAGTAAAACAATAGAGAAAAATTAATTGGCGTAAATGAATGATATAGGCGAGGGGAATGGGGGTTTTAAGAATTCTTTCACAAATACCTAAGACATCAACCATGTTGTCTAATAATTTCAGCATTGCTGATAGTTGGTAGGGATGAATACAACCTTTTTCATAGCTTTGTTGAAGATAATCTCCGATCCAAAAAGCAATTTCTAGAGGAGGATTATTCATGGTTTGGAGTTTTTCGTAATAGTCTTTTGGTAGAAAATCAGCAATTTCTGGATCAAGCTTTTCTGAGCGTAGATGGAGTTTGGTTGCGATCGCAAAGGCCACCAAAAGCCGTAGAACAACAATTTTTTCCTGACGATCGGTTGGTTCCTGTTCTGTGATCGCAATCCAAATAGAACGGGAAAGATTCCGCACAGTATTAATCAACGTTCCCCAGGCTTTACGCCCTTCCCAAAACCTTTCATAGGCCGTATTTGTCCGAAAAACCAGTAATAAACCGATGACAATACTCGGCACAACTTGGAAAGACATAGAGAGTTTCCATCCGAGAAAATGACCGACCGTAACGGCGATCGCGAAAATCATACAAATAGCAACCCTGGGTAAAATTGCGGGAATGACCGATCCCTTAAAACCGAGAAGTCTAAACCAAGCAAAATTACCAGCAGAATTAGGAAAAAAAGAAGGTTTCACGATCAAAAAATCTCAATAAATTTTGCTAAATCTAGGCGATCGCCTCTCCTTGCTCTGATTTCTGGAAGAAGAAGCAACCTTATCTAGCCTAAATTGTTTGTAAAATTTTGTAAAATGAGAATTGAGCTATTACAAGCCACTCCTATCCATCTTTTTTTATTTCTATGGGATTCACTCCAACCTTATTACTGGGACTCAAAGCCGATCAATTTCGCCATCCCCTAGACCGAGAAGCCACTAACACCCTCAAACAATTACCTGGAATGGATTTAGCGGTGCGTAGCCTCTTGGGTTCCGTTGCAGAACAGTTTTTTGCCCTCAATAATTTAGCCTCTAGTGTGCGGATCAGTGAAAAGCAACTGCCCCACCTCCATCAATTATTATTAGATGCCTGTCGGGTATTGGATCTAGAGCCGCCCGAAATGTATATCCAGCAAAATCCTGTCCCCAATGCCTATACCTTTGCGATGCGGAGCAAACAGCCTTTTATTGTGCTGCATACCTCTCTGATCGATATGCTGACTCCCGAAGAAATTCAGGCGGTGATTGCCCATGAATTAGGTCATCTCAAGTGTGAACATGGGGTTTATCTGACCTTGGCCAATATTCTGGTGTTAGCGGCTGGACTTTTACCGAGTTGGGGAACGGTGGTAGCCCAATCTCTCCAGGGACAAATGTTGGAATGGGTGCGTTGTGCAGAATTTAGTTGCGATCGCGCCGCCCTATTAGCCGTTCAAGACCCGAAAATTGTGATGTCAGTGTTGATGAAATTAGCGGGAGGCTCTGCGATCCTAGCTCCCCAATTAAATCTAGAGGCTTTTATCGACCAAGCGAGGGATTACAACAGCATCAGTGATAATGAGCTAGGCGCGATGCTCAAATCAATGCAAACTGAACAGTTGACCCATCCTGTCCCCGTTCTCCGAGCCAAGGAAATCGATCGCTGGGCCACGACCCAAGCTTATCAGGATCTTTTAAAAGGCGATCGCATCGGTTTAGGGGCAAATAAGCTGGAGGATTCGGAAAAACGAGGTTGGCGTAATTGGTAGGTTTTAGGCTCTCACAAATTTAGATTACCTAATAATTCTGCTGAAAATCTTGTAACAAGGAGATTAAAACTCTTGCCTATCTGCGTTTTAGATAATTAACCGCTTATCAATCGCTCATAACATAATGTTTGATTTTGCCAAGCCTTTTTATCCCCTCATTTTAGCGGCCACTCAATCCAATCCCGAATGGGGCCATCGCCAAATGATCAAGACGCTCCAAGGTTTTGATCGCCTCAGTCGAGACGGTCGGGGACAATGGATTCTGAATCAATTAGCGCACTCTTTTTGCCAAAACGATCAAAGACTTTCCCAAGACATTTGGGGGTTAAATTTTCCGAATATTTTAGGATTATCTGCGGGCTGTGATAAGGATGCAGAAGCCGCCGCGATTTGGCCCTATTTAGGATTCGGATTCGCTGAACTAGGGGGCGTAACGCTTCATGCTCAATTAGGAAATCCCCAACCGCGTTTATTTCGTCTGCCGTTGGATCAAGCTGTCTTAAATCGTTTAGGGGGAAATAATCTGGGGGCAGAGGTAATGGCGAAAACTTTGCAGGAAACCTGGCATCATCATCCCCGCTCGATTCCTATTGGGATCAACCTGATCAAATCCAAGATTACTCCCCTAGAAGCCGCCGCCGAAGATTATATCGGCAGTTTTCAGTATCTAAAAGACCTAGCCGATTATTTTGTGATTAATGTCAGTTCTCCTAATACGCCTGGATTGCGATCGCTGCAAGGATCGGAGGAACTCGAAAAAATCCTGAAGGAGTTACAGTCAGTCAATCAAGGAGAAAAAAGATTACTCATTAAAATTTCTCCCGATCTAGATGAAGTCGCGATTAGTACGATCATTGATCTCGCCAAAACTTATCAACTATCAGGCATTGTGGCGACTAATACGACGATTCAACGAGAAGGATTAAAAACGCAAATTCTACCCAAAACAGGCAATAAAATCCAAGAAGAAGCAGGAGGACTGAGTGGGATGCCCCTACGTCAACGTTCTACGGAAATCATCCGTTTTATTTATCAACAAACCCAGGGCAGTATCCCTATCATCGGTATTGGGGGAATTTTTACGGCGGAAGATGCCTGGGAAAAAATCACCGCAGGAGCGAGTTTACTACAAGTTTATACAGGTTGGATTTACCAAGGCCCTTGGATGGTCAAGGACGTTTTACAAGGATTAGGAAATAGGTTAATAGACCATAATTTGACTCATATCTCCCAAGCCGTAGGAATTAATGCCAATCTCTAAGAATTACTAGATAAATAGCTGATTTTCTCTCAAAAGTCCCTTGGCTTTTCTGACTGGGAGCCATGAATGTCAATGAATTTAGATAAATTTAAGATTTAAAGTAAGGATTAAAACCTAATTTTTTTTCAGATAGCGATAGACTATTGAGGGATCGCACTTGCGCGATCGCAAGATTCAAACTGAAATACTGAAATAAGGAGCCAAGCTTCCATGTCAGACTTAAATCGTGGCATCATGAAATTCGATGGAGCCGACAAACCCGTGATCGTCGTCATTTCTTCCGTCGTCGTTCTTGG
>Ga0114972_10002878_pt1 | contig 12940 bp, 9 predicted proteins | sample M_140807_EF_Meta_FD_87354 | JGI IMG/M metagenome (GOLD analysis project Ga0114972, IMG submission 87354) | Freshwater microbial communities from Lake Montjoie, Canada to study carbon cycling - M_140807_EF_MetaG | ecosystem: Environmental > Aquatic > Freshwater > Lake | place: Lake Montjoie... | reverse complement strand
ATTTCTGAGTGAGTCTGCCGAATTCCTCGAGGCGATCGCGGCTAAACTCATGCAGCTGGAGAAGGCTCCGGGAGATGCGGAGCTCATGACCCAGCTCTTTCGTCTGGTACACACCCTCAAGGGCAACAGTGGTCTCTTTGACTTCCCGGAGATGACCAAGGTCCTCCATGCCGCTGAGGACCTCATGGATGCGGTACGCACCGGGGCGGTCCAACAAACCGGTGATTTCACGGACCAAATCCTCGACGCCATGGATTTCGTGGGGACGCTCACCCGCGAAATTGAAGCGGATGGCGCGTACGCCGCCCATCACCGCGAGGAATCCGTGCGACTCGCCGCAGGCTTGCGCGCACTCATGGGAAGCCAGCTTGCCGACGCCCCGGAGCACAAATCCCCTTCGAAACAGTCAGCCCTTGTCACACAGCCTCCGGCCGCCTTTGCGGCGCTTCCGCAAGAGACGAAGTCCGCAATTCTCGCGCGTGTTGAAGACGGGGAAAACTGTTTTTGGGTGGTCTACAAACCCGAAGAAGGCTGCTTCTTTCAGGGGGACGATCCATTTTTTATCTCACGCCATACCCCCGGGCTCCTTTGGGGAAAAGCAGTCGCGCGCGAACCCTGGCCGGAACTCACTTCCCTCGACCCTTATCGCTGCATTCTCGATTTCCAGATCGTAACGGCAGCTTTCAGAGAGGAACTTTCCGAACATTTCCGGTATGTGCCCGATCAAGTCGAGATTTTAGAAATCCTTCCGGAATGGATACTCGAAACAAAGCCCCCCGCCCCAAGCGCTGCGTCTATACCTGACGAGGCTCACGAAATCCTCCTCGAAATCCTACGCGCACAGGCGATCATTCTCAATTTGGAGGAGGACGCAGACGCTAAAAAGAAACGCATTCCTTCCATTCGCAATACCCTTGTGAATTGCAGTAGAGCGACGGGGCGGACCGATTCCATTCCGACGCTCGAGCGGCTCTGCGAGGCCGTTACAGAGACTGGCGATCCCACGGAGTTGCTCGCTTGGATGAAGTCGTTCGAGCTGTATCGCGAACTGGATTCCGTGCAAAAAGCCGACACGCTTTTAGAGACACCTCTGGAATTGGAGATCGCGGAGGCCAAGTCGCTCCAAGGACGCGCCGAAGATCCCAGTGGCACCGGAGGCGCTACCACGGCCACGAAGAGCCTCAAGGTCGATCAACTCAAAATCGACCGCCTCATGAACCTCATTGGCGAGCTGGTCGTCTCAAAAAACGCCATCCCCTATCTCGCACAACGCGCCGAAAACCAGTTCGGCGTGCGCGAACTCTCCCGGGAAATCAAGGCGCAGTATTCGGTCATCAACCGAATCGCAGAGGAAATGCAGGACGCAATCATGCAGATCCGCATGATGCCCGTTTCTGTGATCTTCCAGCGCTTCCCGCGCCTCGTCCGGGATATCTCCCGCAAACTGGGCAAAGACGTCTCTCTGGTTTTAGAAGGAGAAGAAACAGAGGCAGATAAAAACATTATCGAAGCCCTCTCCGACCCTCTCATTCACATCGTACGGAACAGTCTCGACCATGGGCTCGAAACGCCTGAAGTCCGAAAGGCTGCGGGGAAGTCGAACACCGGCACACTCACGATTCGGGCGACGCAGGAGGGAGATCGCGTCGTGATTGAGATCATCGATGACGGCAAGGGCATCAACCCTGAAATCATCAAACGCAAAGCCTATGAAAAGGGCGTCATTGATGAGGCGACGTTTGAGACCATCAACGACCGCGACGCCATTCACCTCATCTTTGCCGCTGGATTTTCCACGGCCGAGGTCGTCTCGGACCTCTCAGGACGGGGCGTAGGCATGGACGTGGTTCGTTCCGCCGTGGAAAAAATCAACGGCAGTATCGAACTTGAAAGCCATGTCGGCAAGGGCACGCGCCTGAGCATCTCTCTGCCCCTCTCGATGGCTGTCACACAAGTGATGATCATCGAATCGGACGAACAAATTTTTGGCGTCCCGATGGAGCATGTCGTGGAAACGGTGCGTGTGCCGCGCTCCAGCGTTAAGACGATCAAACAGGCTCAGACGACGCTCCTGAGAGGACGCGTGGTCCCGTTGAAGACTCTGAATGCGCTGCTACGGATCCCAGCCAAACCGCTCCTGAGTGAGGATGACGAATACGCGGTGCTCGTGGTGCGCATAGGGAATGAAGTTTTGGGAGTCATCGTGGATCAGTTTCGTGAAACAGTGGACGTCATTCAGAAGCCGATGACGGGCGTGCTCTCCGGATTACAGGCGTACTCGGGATCTGCCCTCATGGGGGACGGTTCTGTATTGATGGTTCTCAACTTAAAGGAGATAATCTAATGCCCATTGAGTACAAAAAAAATCAGGCTACCTTCGTGGAAGTCGCGACGGTGGACGAGGCCGAGCCTCTTTTAGCTTGGCTTCAGGACAAGAAATCACCTCGCATTCACCTCGGACAATGCACCCACATGCACCCCGCAAATCTACAAGTCCTCATGGCCGCCAGCATCACGGTCACAGCCTGGCCGAAGGACGATTCATTTTGCTCCTGGCTCCAGAGCGCTCTCACTTCCTAACCCGCCCCTCTTATGTCTAAAACCATACTCATTGTAGATGACTCCGCGACGATGCTCATGAGCGTCAAAACCACTTTGGAAATGGGCGGATACAAGGTGGAGTCCGCCTCCGATGGCTTGCAGGCTCTGGACAAGCTCAAAAGGATAGGAAATTGCTTTTCAACCCACGGCACGATTTCTTCAGCCTGGACGCGGGAGCGTTAAATGCCCCCGCCGTCCTCCTTGCGATAATTCCACGACGGACGCTGCGCCGGCTGGTCACCGTCTTCACCCGTGAAGACCCAGTAGCCGAACTCTCCGCGCACACTGAGAATGCGACCAAAGAACCCCTGGTCTCGCAACAGGCGGAACTTGCGAATGCCCGAGAGCCACAGCTTGTCCTGCACAACGCCGTTCTTCACGCCAGCGTCCTCACACAGCTTCGCGAGCCGCAGCGCTTCCGCGGCTTCCACTGCCGTCGGCTTCTCGCAATAAATCGCCTTCTTAGCCTTTACCGCCTTCTCGATGAAGCCCGCCCTCTGCAGCGTGCCGCTCGCGTCGAAAAAGATTTCGTCCTCGGCATTCGCGAGTGCAGCATCCAAGTCCGTGGTGAATCGCGTGACCCCTGTACGCTCGGCAAGTAACTTGAGCTTATCGTGATTGCGCCCAGTCAGGATCGGATCAGGCATCAACACGAGGTCATCGCCCACTTTGACGCCGCCCTGGTCTCGGATGGCCTTGATGGAGCGTATGAGATGCTGATTGGTGCCCATGCGTCCCGTGACGCCGTTCATGATGATGCCGATTCGTTTTGTCTTCATAGTTTTGTGAAAGTTGAATTTGGATGGGATCGAGGAAAAGCCGGCGGGGAGGTTAGACGGTTTGCTCTGGTTTATCCGTGCACTGCGGCCATGCACCGTGCGGCAAGGTTGGGGCATCCACTCCTGCTTTGGGCAAGGTGCCTGAAAGCTCCTGCCGCCAATGGGCCACGTCGCCTGAAGGCCCGTAGCAGTAAATCATCCGAAGCGGAGTTTCGCCGATATTGGTAAGCTGGTGAAATACGCCCGGCGGTATGTACACGGCCTGACCTGTGGTGAGAGTCTGCCGCTCATCCCCGAGACACATCTCGCCAGTACCTTCGATGATGAAATAAACTTCCTCCTGATCCTGATTGTGCCAAGGCACTTGGCCGCCTTTCGCATCGAGCGTGACGTTGCCCATCGCAAAGTTCGCCGCCTGAATCGGCGCAACACCGCCTACGAGATTCTGGGTCCTGCGGCGCGCGGGGTAGCGGCGGCCATCGATCTTGCTGAGGTCCGTTATGGTCATGCGACGGGGATTAGAGCGCAAGATTTCCCGCTGGTAAAACAGTACTTTTCGATGATTATGATCGCTATTTCCGATGGAACTTTACCAGCTCGAATACTTCTTGGAAGCCGCCCGCCAACGCAACTTCACCCGCGCTGCCGCCCGACTGCACCTTGCACAAGCCGCTCTCAGCGAACAGATACGCAAGCTCGAGGCGGAACTTGGCGCTCCGCTCTTCAACCGCGGCCGCCGCGAGACGCTGCTAACCGCCGCGGGCGAGACGCTGCAGCAACACGCCGAGGCGCTACTACAGCGAGCCAACTCCGCCAAGCAAGCCGTGCGCAACATCGTCGGCTTGCAGGGCGGGCGCCTGAGCATCGGAGCGATCCCCTCGGTAAGTGCCTGCGTTCTTCCATCCGTCATCGCCGCCTTTCGTAAAAAATATCCGTTGGTCGAGTTGGCGCTTTTTGAAGGCACTTCGGAGGCAATCGCGCAGTGGGTCGACAGCGGACGCGTAGAATTTGGCATTGTGCAACTGCCGACTATGAGCGGCAAATTTGAGGAGGAAATCTTATTCAATGAGCCATTTATCGCGTTGATGCCCAGATCGCACGCCGCTGCCAAGCAGAACATCGTCAGCCTCAGCAAGCTCGCCACCGAACCCTTTATCCTCTATCGGGGCCGTGCCCGCGATAGCGCCCTCACCGCCTGCCGTGCCGCTGGCTTCGAGCCCCGCATCGCATGCGAAAGCACCGAATTAGAGACCATTCGATCACTCGTCGCCGCCGGACTCGGCATAGCCATATTGCCGCAGCTGGCGACGCAGCAATCCACCATAGGCTGCGTGGCCGTGCGCCTTCGTGGGAATCCCGTTCAGAGGCAAGTCGCCATCCTTGGCCGCACCGGTAACGCCCCATCTCCCAGTGCAGCTGCGTTTCGCTCCATGCTTGCGCCACGGGATTGAGACAATTCGGCCTGATAGCCATCACCCCAAAACCCTACTTTAGAACGCGCTACACCACTACTAAACGAATAGCCCCCCCCTCAAAACTGCACGGAACTTGATGCCAATACGTTATGAGGGGCGGGCGAGTTTCTCGCTAACCGCCAGCAACAACAGTGCAGAATCTCGGAGTCTTACAAATTTACAAAGGATTCAGAACGCCTCAGGTATTGAATTAAAGCGCCCCCATAAACGTCCCTTTCCCGATGAACCCCAGCCCCAAGCTTGCGGCATATTTTGCCGCCTTTATATGCTCCGCATTTCCTCTTTTAGCACCGCCAGTCATGGGTGCCGAGTCAAAGGGCACAAAGGCGACGAACACGAACAAAGAGGCCAGCGCGAAAAACGCAGCAGTCTGGGCTCCGTGGGTGGAACCCTCCTTCCCCTTCTTTTCCTCGGTGTTAGATGCGCGAGTTTCTGGCACCGCCTCGCCGCTCAATAATCTGACTCCCCGTGGACTCATTCTGAATCTGGGACGAGGCAAATGGGCTTGTTTCGACACGGATCTGCTGCGGATTTCAGCAATCTGGAGCGGCAAATCCGTCACACCAGAAGGCTTAGGCCCATTATCTTATGCCGATCGCAGCAAAAAAACCGATGAAGGCCAGCGGAAGTTGCCGATCCCCGAGGGACTGGTGTGGCTGGCCAATGGTATTTATCCGGGGTGGCAGGCAGGCGAAACACTTCAACTGGTAGATCCCAGGGAACCCGGGCCGGTCATTCAGGAAGTGGGCCGGGGGCCGCTGCCGTCGAAACTGGGCCGGTTTGAATCCGTTTCGCATACCAGTGAAGGACTGTGCCTGGAGTACACGGTCGCGGGAACCCAGATCAAAGAATGGATCAGCACGCAGGAGGGCGCGGACATGGTAAGGCGCCGCTTTGTTGTCGCCCCAAGCAAGTCTCCGTTAACCGTGATTCTCGGGCGCAAACATGAAGAAGGGGAACCGCTAAAAGCTGTAACTGTCGCAATTATCGGCGGCGAAAAGACGGCCTCACTTCTCAGCGAGGAATCCCGCGTGTGGGCGGTACGCATCGCTCCTCATACAAACTCCTTTGAGTTTAATATCTTAATATCTCCCGGAGATCTGAAAGCAGAGGTACTTGAACGTATTAAGCTTAAAAAAACGGAGGAGCCAAGCAAACCGAGGTGGCCGGAAATCATCCGAACACAAACCATGCGCTCACAAAAGACAGGCCCCTATGTGATCGATGACATCCCCCTTCCTCTCAGCAATCCGTGGAAACGCAATGTCCGCCCCGTAGACCTAAAGTTTTTCCGCGACGGTACCGCGGCCTGTGTGACGTTTGACGGCGACGTTTGGAAAATCAGCGGCCTCAACGAGCCCGCTGGCGAAGTGTCCTGGAAGCGGTTCGCATCCGGCTTGCATGAACCGATGAGTCTCGTGATCCGTAACGAAGAAATTTTCGTCTATGACCGGCACGGGATCTGGCAATTGCGCGACAACTCCGGCACCGGCGAAGCAGACGAATGCCGCATGTTCGCAAACAACTTCGCACAAACTGCTGAAACACGAGATTTTGCAAGTGCAATGAAGCTCGCACCGGACGGCTCGTTCATCATCTCGAAAGGCGGCCAACAGGGCACCACCTTGGGCAAACACAACGGAATGGTGCTTCGCGTGGCGCCCGACGGCCAGACAACCAGCGTGCTGGGCTGGGGATTCCGCGGACCCTTTCTCGGGGTGCACCCAGAAACGGGGGCCGTAACCGTAAGCGACCAGGAGGGCAACTATGTGCCGACCACTCCCTTGCACCTGTTAAGCGATAAAAATGAATACCACGGCTTTTTAAGCGCTTTACTTGCTCCAGAAAAATATCCCGCCCCGATCGCGGATCCCTTGGTCTGGATTCCCCACACGGTGAACGCGTCAGCGTTGACGCAGACTTGGCTGGTCGGTGCCAAGATGGGACCGCTAAACGGACAACTTCTCCACTTTGGATATAACAGGCCTGAGGTTTTTGAAGTCCTGCTCAACAAAAGGAGCTCCAAGCCACAAGCTGCAGTACTGAGCCTGACCCGCGAGTTGGAGTTCCCGCCCATGAATGGGTCTGTAAACCCAGTAGACGGTCAGCTTTATGTCACCGGCTTTGTCGGTTGGGGGACAAACGCAGTACGCGATGGCGGCATGGCGCGCATACGGTACACCGATGCACCGTTTACCCTGCCAACCGAATTGGTGCCAATGGACCAAGGCGTTTTACTGCGCTTCAATATCCCAATGGATGCGGCTAAAGCTGCCGTCCTCGCCAACTATTCCGTCGAACGCTGGAACTACCAAAGGACCTTTAAGTACGGCTCCCCCCACCTGAAGCTCGATGGCTCGCCCGGCCAAGATCGAATGCCTTTGGGGAGTGTCTACCTCTCCAAAGACCAAAAGGCGGTTTTCATCGGAATCCCAGACATGAAACCCGTCATGCAGATGCGGGTCGGCTGGGACCTCGAATCCGCGGCCAAAGTCCCCATGCGGCAGGACGCTTTTTTCACGCCTTACGAACTACAGAAATTCGACCCGGTGGCTGAAGGGTTCGGAGAAATCCAAGTGAACCTCGAGGCCAAACAAGTCGCTGAAAAGACCGAGATGGCGTCCAGTGCAGAAGACGGCTCCACGTTGTTTAACACGTTTGGATGTGTGGCCTGCCATTCCACGGATGGCTCCATGGTTGGCAAACTGGGACCGACATGGAAGGGCTTGTTTGGCTCGAAACGCCACTTCTCCGACGGCACACAGGCCACCGCAGACGAGACTTACATCCGGCAATCGATCATGGATCCGGGGGCGAAAATCGTATCCGGCTACGAGAATTCGGAATCCGGCATGCCAAACTATTCGGGAGTCCTCTCCCCTGCGCAGATCGAATCGATGGTCCTCTTTATCAAGAGCCTGCAATAGCGGATTGACCCCGCAGCCTAAAATTAAGCTGCGCTGAAGGGGCGCTATTGGGAGGAGAGAAGCGCTGAGACCTTTTTGGCGACTTCGGTGCCTAATACTCTGGAGCCTTCAGCACTGTAGTGCACATTGACTGGAAGTTGGATTTTATCCAATTGGGGTTTGGCGAAGGAATAAAGGTCGTTGATGGCAATGGAGTGCACCTCCATGATTTTCACGGCGGCGGCGTTATAGGTGACGACGTCTTCATCTCGGCGGAACGGCCCTTTCGTCTCGGGAGCGACGGGTGTTGTCGTGCAAAAGATGAGTTTTGCTCCTGTGGCTTTCAATTTTTTGAGGATCATCTCCAGGTTTGCCTGATACTCGGCGAGTGTTCTCAAACTCGGGTCTTCCGGATTAGACGAAACTTCGGTGGAGCCTGCCTTGACGTGTTTGATGTCGTGCAGCCCCCAATTGAAGTGGATGACATCCCACTTGGGGTTCAAGGCAAGCCATGCGTCGAGTTTTGCGACGCCATTGCTGGTATCGCTGCAGTTTTCGGCCGCTCCGTTTTTGGGGTTCCATGGACGAAACACGTTGGCTCTCCCGGCGAGACCTTCACTGACAGCCGAGTGATAACCGATGGAGATGGAGTCACCCAGGAGCAGTACGCTAGGGAGCGCAGGGTTCGGCGTGATTCGTAGATCCGCGACTTTTTTTTCTGCGATTGAGCCTTTTTCCGCTTTAGGCGTTTGCGCGTTCGTGAAGGTTGAGAGCGCGACGAGAGTGGCGAGAAGTAAGGCGGGGGATTTCATGGGCTGCCTATATAAACACGGGAGGCGTGAAAAAGTTGCGCACGGATTAACGCCCACCGCGGCGAGGCTCGAAAAAGCGTGCCGATTGGGCCGCTGGGGCCGCTGGGGGGCAAAAGGCAATTTCCCGCTTCGATGGTCCAGCTTGAAGTTGAAATTTTCGGCTGGAAACTGGAGTAGAGGAAAGTGTCTGTCCCCTGCGCCTCTTAACTCTGCTGCGTCTTCAAAAGCATGATCAATGACGATGCCCCCCACCCACTCTCCTAACCGCCAGAACTGAGCCACGACCGTAGCGCGGCGGGTGCACTGCTGCGAAGAGCGCCAGTCCACATAAGATGTGTAAGGAGCGTGCTCCAGTGCCTTTTTAGACCCCTGGCGAGGGGTGCAAAGTAAGGGGACAGATTCCGTTTTTTTGAAATAGGTTGAATGAACTAAACGTCGTAATGATATCTCAGTTGAGCAATCAAAACACCACCCTCCACTACTTTGTAGAAAGGATAAGAAATTGCTTTTCACCCCCCGACACGATTTCTTCAGCCTGGACGCGGGAGCGTTAAGTTCCCAATCCAATTCATCCAACACGATATTGCTCAGTAACGGCGAGAGCGGTCCTCCCTGCGGAGTCCCTTCTTCCGTACTGGTTTTCGTGCCGTCTGGCATCGCAACCTTCGCCTTCAGCATCCGGCTTATCAGTTTGAGAACTCCCGCGTCGCTCACTCGCTCTCCCACCCGTGCCAGTAGCCTCTGGTGGTTAACCCGGTCGAAGAACTTCGCCAGATCTATGTCCACGAGCGCCGTGTAACCCTCATCCAAATACTCCTTTGCCTGCGCGATGGCGGTTTGGGCTCCGCGTCCTTCGCGGAAGCCGTGACTATTGCGGTGAAATGTGGGTTCAAAGATCGGCTCCATTGCCTGCAGCACGGCCTGTTGCACCCACCGGTCCACCACATTGGGAATTCCCAACCCCCTTTGCCCGCCGCCGGGCTTGGGTATCCAGACTCTCCGGACTTCCCCAGGGCGAAAGGTTCCCCCCAGTAATTCACGACGCAGTTTAGGAAGTAGCCTCGGCGAGGCCTCCGCCACTTCCTCCACACTCTGCCCATCCACTCCAGCCGCACCACGATTCCTGAACACGTTCAACAACGCCGAAGCCAAATTGCTCTCCGACGCCACGACTGCTAACAACTCCGCTCCTTGCGGAGTCGCACTGGTGTGCAGACTTCTTTGCTTCCTGTCTCCGGCTATATGCAGCAGGTACGCTTTCCACGAAGGTATGCCCTCGTTTCTAACGTCCCCACCCCCTTGCGGGCTGTCGGCGAACACCAGATCCATCTGCTCGTGTCTGCCTCTTTTCAAATCATTACCCCCTTCACTCCACCGACTTTCACCGGTCTCATCGCTACTATGAGGTAATCCGACTTCTCCTCCAGCTTCAGACTCGTGTCGTTGCCTCCATCGAATCCTACCTCTCCTCTTTTTTTTCCTCCAAGGACTGGAAGAGATCTCTTGGGGTAAGGAAACAAAGTGTCTCGCCGCGCTCGTTCCCCATACTGTCCTGCCACGTCTGAATACAGGGCGTTGCGTTGCCATGCACGCTCACCCAGACAGGCCAGCCTTATCGGGACTTCACTTTGGTTCGATGCTGCGATTTGTCTCATTGCTTCTTCTCCACACGCCCTCGCGGGTCATGCAGTTGCTTTCAACTCGTGGTTGCCTTCAGCGGCCCCACAGGGGACTTGCACCCCCAACTTTGTTTCCATGCCCAACACACATGCGGACTGCTCGCTTCGCAGCAGCCCGCCCGCCGCACTCCGGGCGTCGCTCAGTTCTGGCGTTAGCCACAGAATAAGAACCTCCAGTACAACGCCAATTGTAATCCAATCAAAGACCTCGTCTGGCGCGCCGTCCGTGTAGCGCTCGTCTCAGCCTTTCCTTCACAATCGCCTCCTGGTTCATTCCTTCGGCACTATCCGTCATCAGATCCCACTCGTGAACTTCATCGTCTTCTCAGAACATCACCGTGCTATAGGTCGCTAATGGTCGGCGGTTCTGGTTCACGCGCCTCGAAACGATCGAACATCACAGGCTTTTACTTCTCTCGGTATTATACCGTGCTTGGTAAAGCAAATCACAGTTCCACGGATCCGGAAATCACAGTCCCCTTTAATTACAAAGAATTCAACCGGATAGAGGTCAGGGCTTTTAATTTTCACAGATCATCTCAGTCTCCATACCCCTGAATCACGTCGTTTGAGTTCTTATGGCTTCTAAGCTGTTCATTCCATCTACTTCGCCTCAGAATCCAGAACTGAGCACTACCGTAATGCTATCACTTCATTGCACTCCACGCTATTCGGCTAACAAATCACTGGAGCGAACAGCTTACATGCGTCACGGCAGCTGCTCAAAGCTGCAGCTCCCGCGCCGCATTCCAGCTGTCCCTCAGTTCGGGCGTTAGCCACAGAATAAGAACCTACACTACAACGCCGATTGTAATCCAATCAAAGACCTCGTCTGGCGCGCCGTCCGTGTAGCGCTCGTCTCAGCCTTTCCTTCACAATCGCCTCCTGGTTCATTCCATCGGCACTATCCGTCATCAGATCCCACTCGTGAACTTCATCGTCTTCTCAGAACATCACCGTGCTATAGGTCGGTAATGGTCGGCGGTTCTAGTTCACGCGCCTCGAAACGATCGAACATCACAGGCTTTTACTTCTCTCGCAATTATACCGCGCTTGGTAAAGCAAATTACAGTTCCACGGATCCGGAAATCACAGTCCCCTTTAATTACAGAGAATTTAACCGGATAGAGGTCAGGGCTTTTAATTTTCACAGATCATCTCAGTCTCCATACCCCTGAATCACGTCGTTTGAGTTCTTATGGCTTCTAAGCTGTTCATTCCATCTCCTTCGTCTCAGAATCCAGAACTGAGCACTCCCGTAATGCTATCACTTCATTGCACTCTACGCTATTCGGCTAACAAGTCACTGGAGCGAACAGCTTACATGCGTCATGCCGGCTGCTCGCTAACGCAGCAGCCGGCCCGCCGCATTCCAGCCGTCGCTCAGTTCTGGCGTTAGGCCCAGATCAGGAGTCGAGCTTCGCTCTCCAAAAAAGACAGCAGAGCGGGCTGATCGCCCGAAGAACAAGAAGACAACGGAGCGACTCCATACAGGCCCCCGGCGTAATTCGTGTTCCATCCTTTGAAATCTTCCTTCGGGTACTAATTTTCCAACCCAACACACCCAAAGGTAGCATCATCACACGTCATGCGTAACATAGCATCTCATTTTATAGCCGTAGCGTGCGGTCTCACCATCGGCTGGCTCCTGTTTGACCATGAGACACCCCATTCTGTCACTCCGTCTCCATTGGCCGTTCCCGCTTCGACGCCTTCTCCGGCTCAGTCTATTGATTCATTCGCGTCTAGTCAGTCTGAACAGTCTCTAGCTCGCGACCTCCAAGCCCAATTGTACGCCTCCGTTTCCAAGGTCACCGAGTTGGCAGAGCGTCTTCGCCACGCGGAAGCTCGCAGTGCATCCGCCGCGGCGCTGGCCTACGGCTTTTTGGAGCGTATCGCGGCAGCGAGCCGCGACTCAACTCACCCGCTCGAAGGACTCCTTGAGACTGACGCCGTGTCTCTTGGCGGCCTCGTCAATGACATCAACACCTTTCGTCAGCGCTACCCTTCCGGCGCACCGCGCGAGGGCACCCCGGAGGCGGACGTTTTTGCCGCCGAATTTAAGACTGTCATGGACGGCATTTCTGCCAGCGTGGCGAATCCGGAACTGCGCGCCGTGTTCGATGGCCGCGACACCGAAGCTATCGCACGCACCAAGCTCCTCATGCTTCATGGCCAACTTTCATTGCAGCCCGCTCAGAGCGCGCAGATTTACAGTGCATTGCAGGGCTACTACGCCGAGGGGTTCACCCGTTCGCTCAACCTATCCGCGAAGCCTTCCACAGACGATACAGCTTGGGCCACGCAACGCGTCGAACTCGCGAAGCGAGCTGCCGCGACTGTCCGCTCTCTCCTCACACCCGACCAGCAACGCGCTTTTGATAGCTCGCAGCCGAATACCTTTCTATGGTCCATTTTGCCGGATTTACTCCCAGGCGGATGACGCCTCCTCAGCAAGTGGACGCAGAAAAACATGAAACACTGAGTCTTACGCAATATCAAGGATCCGTCTGGAAGGCGAGTACCATGAGGTCGTACACCGTGCGGAAATAGTCGCCGGCCTTTGTGGCGGGGACGTCGCGGTTGGTACGATTGCGATCGGCGTCGGAGATGACGGGCAGCGGTGTGTCGAGCCACACGTCGGCTCGACGAGTACGGATTTCTGCTTCGCGAACGGACGTCAGGTAT
>Ga0114972_10002877_pt1 | contig 12941 bp, 10 predicted proteins | sample M_140807_EF_Meta_FD_87354 | JGI IMG/M metagenome (GOLD analysis project Ga0114972, IMG submission 87354) | Freshwater microbial communities from Lake Montjoie, Canada to study carbon cycling - M_140807_EF_MetaG | ecosystem: Environmental > Aquatic > Freshwater > Lake | place: Lake Montjoie... | reverse complement strand
GCCACGCTCCGCTTTACAGCGGCCTCGATGTCGCGCACGACGCTGCCGACGTCGCGGCCGGCCACATTGCAGCTCACCACCACGCGCCGCTGGCCATTCTCACGCCCCACCTCGCTCGGGCCGCGGTCCCGCTGGACCTGCGCGAGCGCGCCCAAGGGCACCTGCGCGCCGGCGGGCGAGGTGATGAGCAGCGCGCTCAGGTCATCGACGCGCTCGATGTGGTCGCTGCCCGCGCGAACGACCAGGTCGTAGGCCGCCTGCCCCTCAACGACCTGGGACACGGCGCGCGCCCCGGAGGCCGCCTCGAGCGCGCCTGCGACCTCGCTGACGCGCAGTCCGTAGCGCGCGATGGCGCCGCGGTCGAAGACGATGCGCGCGAAGGGAACGTCTGCCTGCTGCTCCCGCGCGACGTCCACCGCCCCGGGCACGCTCCGCATCGCCGCCTCGACCTCAGCCCCGAGGCGGCGGAGCTCCGCGAGGTCGTCGCCGAAGACCTTGACGGCGATGCTCGCGCGTGTGCCGGAGAGCATGTGGTCGATGCGGTGGCCAATCGGCTGCCCGATCGTGATGTTCATGCCCGGCAGCGAGGCAAAGTCGCGCCGCAGCTCATCGAGGAACGCCTCTCGCGTGCGGTCCGTCTCGCGCAAGGTCACGTCCAGCTCCGCGGCGTTCACGCCCTGAGCGTGCTCGTCCATCTCCGCGCGGCCTGTCCGGCGCGCGACGGAGACCACCTCGGGGTGACGCAGGAGCAGCGCCTCGACGCGGCGGCCCATCGCATCCGACTCGGGGAGCGACGTGCCGGGGAGCGTGACCGCCGCGATGGTGAGCGTGCCTTCGCGGAACTCGGGCAAGAAGGCACGCCCCGCGAAGGCGAGCGCGACGACGGCGCCCACAAGCAGCCCGAAGGACAGCGACGCGACGAGGCGCCAGCGCGGGATGAGCGCGTCGAGCGCAGGTGCGTAGGCCCCCTTAAGCCACGCGACGAAGCGAGGCTCGTGGGCGGTGCGCACGGCCGCAGACCCCGGCAGCAGGAACGAGCACAGCACCGGTGTGACTGTCACGGCGACGAAGAGCGACGCCGTCAGCGAGGCGACGTAGGCCACGCCGAGCGGGGCGAGCAAGCGGCCCTCGACGCCGTCGAGGAAGAACAGCGGGAGAAAAACCAGGCCCACGACGAGGGTCGCGAAGACGATGCTGCTGCGAATCTCCCGGCTCGCCTCGAGCACGACTGTGAGCACCGGCCGCCGCGCTTCGTCCGATAACCCAGCGTTCTGACGCAGGCGCCGGATCACGTTCTCGACGTCGATGACGGCGTCGTCCACCAGCTCACCCACCGCGATGGCCATGCCGCCGAGGGTCATCGTGTTCAGGGTCGCGCCGAAGCTCGACAACGCAAAGACCGCAGTGACCAACGACAGGGGGATCGCGACGAGCGTGATCAGGCTCGCGCGCCCGCTCGCCAGAAATAGAGACACGATGACGAGCACGAGCAGCACGCCGTCCCGCAGGACGGCCTTCATGTTATCGACGGCGACCTGAATGAAGTCCGCCTGCCGAAACAGATCGCGCTGAATCGAGAGGCCCTTCGGCAGCGTGCGCTCGATGGCGTCGAGCTCGCGGTCAATCCGCTGCGTCAGCTCGAGCGTGTTCGCGCTGGGCTGCTTCTGCACGCCCACGATGACCGCGGGTCGAGCGCCGTAGGACCCCTCCCCGCGTCGCAGCGCGGCGCCCTCCCGAACCTCGCCGAGATGACGCACCAGCACGGGCTCACCCGCGCGCACCGCGACGAGCGTCTCGCCGATCTCAGCAGGTGTCCGCGCGCGCCCGACACCGTGGACCAGATACTCCTGACCGCCTTCGTTGATGAAGCCGGCGGAGACGCTGGTGTTGCCGTCCCGCAAGGCCGTCACCACGGCGTCGACGGTGAGACCCTGCGCGGCCAAGCGCTCGGGGTGGAGCATGACCTCGAACTGCCGGCGTTCACCGCCGGTCACGACGACCTGTGAGACACCCGGGACGGCGAGCAGGCGGCGTCGTAGGGTGAAGTCGGCAAAGGTGCGCGCGTCCATCGGCGTCGCGTCGGTGGGCGTGATCGCCAGGAACAGGATCTCGCCCATGATCGAGGACACCGGCGCGAGGACGGGGGCCTCGACCTCGGCGGGCAGCGCCTCGCGCACGAGCTGCAGCTTCTCGCTCACCCCCTGACGCGCAACGAAGACGTCTGTGCCCCACTCGAACTCGACGTAGACGACAGAGATGCCGACGCCCGTGGTTGAGCGTATGCGGCGCACGCCGGGCGCGCCGTTGAGCGCGGCCTCGATCGGGAAGGTCACGCGCGCCTCGAGCTCCTCGGGCGCCATGCCGTGCCCTTCTGTGATGACCGTGACCGTGGGCGCGGTCAGGTCGGGGAAGACATCGACGGCCATCCGAGATGCGGTCAAGCCACCCCACACGAGCATGCCGGCGGCGATGACCAGCACGGCGAGTCGATGGGCGAGCGACCAGCGCAGGAGAGCATCAATCACGCGGGCCCCCTCAGTGTGAATGCCCGTGGGCGGGAATCGCGCCGCTCGAGGCGGCGAGCTTGACGGACCATGCCCCTTGGGTGACGACGCGCTCTCCCGCGCTCAGACCCGCGAGCACTTCGACGAAGCCCGCGTCGCGCAGGCCGAGCCGCAGTGGCCGGCGTTCGAACGACTCACCCTCGACCTGGACGAACGCGACAAAGAAGCCGCCGTCGTCAATGAGCGCAGCCTCGGGGACCGCAAGCGCCCGGCGCGCCTCGCCATGAAAAAGGTCGACCTGTGTAAAGGCGCCCACCGCGAGACGGCCTGCGGGGTTTTCAACCGCGAAGACCACGGGCAGGGCACGCGTCTGCGGGTCTATGCGACCACCGCGCGCAACGAACGCCTCGGGCGGGAGCGGCACCCTGTTCAAGTCGCCGTCGAGCCGGAACGATGCGCCTCGGGGCTGGTCGAGCCGAGGCAGGTAGGCCTCGGGCACATGCGCCTCGAGCCAGAGCTGCGTCAGGTCGGTCACGCGGAGAAGCGGTGCGCCCGCCTCGACAAAGGTCCCCGGCGCGACGAGCACCTCGGTGACCGTGCCCGAGAGCGGGGCGCGGAGCTGCACGGTGCCCTCGCTTCGACCCGCCGTCTGTTGCACGCGTCGAAACTGCTCAAGGCGTCGCTCGGCGGCCTCGAGGGCGGCGGTGGCTGACTCGACCGCATGCAGGGCATCCTGCAGGCGTCGCTCGGGGATCGCGCCCTGAGTCCGGAGCGCTTCGACCCGCTGACGCTCCTGTTCGGCAAAGCGACGCTGGAGCTGAGCGCTCGTGACCGCCAGCTCGAGTGAGGCGAGGTCGGCCGCCTCGAGGCGCGGCGCGAGCACGCCGAGCAGGTCGTTGGCCTCTACACGCTCACCCAAGCGAGGGAGCGGCCTGCCGCTCGTCGCGACCCGGCCAGCGACGGGTGCGGTCACGATAACCTCGCCGTCGGCGCGCGGGACGATCCGACCTGTCACGGCGAGCGATGGCCGAAGGACCCGCTCCGTCACGGGTACAGTCGCAAAGTCGATGGGCCACTGCTGCTCTTTGAGAAACGCAATGCGCCCCGGGACCTCGGCCGCCTCGGGCAAGCCCGCACGCGCCGCCTCGGGGCTCTCAAAGACCATGACCTCGCCCAGGTCGTGGTCTGCCGAGAAAGTCGACGCGTGAACCTCGACGACGAGGCGCCGACGCCCCGCCGCCTTGGGTCGAACCACGGGCCTGAAGATCCCGGGGACGGACGGGGCGGCGATGTCGAAGCGCTCCTCGCCGCCGTCGCCCTGCAGAACGACGCTGATCCGCCCGTCCGCGAGCGCGCGAAAGCCGTCGAGCTGGGTCACATGCGCCGCGCACGGCGACTCGAGGCCGCGAACAAGCGCCGGGAGCTCTATAAAGAGCTCGCTCGACCCGCTCCAGTGCGTGAAGCTCAGCGCGGGGCGGTCGGATTCGGCGCTGTGTCCGTGGGGTTCGTCGTGCCCGTGACCGTGCTCTTCACCGTGCGAATGGCCGGTATCGTGGCTGTGACAAGCCGCCAACAGGCAGATCCAGACGGCGCTGAAGATTCGTTTCATGGCGATGTGACCTCAGTGAGACGGTCGAAGTCGAGGCGGGCGAGGCGCGCTTGATGAGCCATGTCGAGCCGTGTCAGGGCGTCGTCCGTCTCGCCTCGATAGGCGTCGAGGAGCTCAAGCACCCCGAGCTCGCCCCCTGCGTAGCCGGCCGCCGCGATGCGAACGAGGTCGCCTGCGGCCTGAGCCTGCTCGGCGAACTCGACCGCCGCGCTGCGGAGACTTAGGGCTTCAGTGCGCGCGGCCTCCAGCGCCGACAGGGCGTCTGCAAAGGCGAGGTCGCGGTGCCCCTGCGCGCCCAGAAGTTCGCCTCGCGCAATCCCAGCGAACGCGGACGCTTCGCCCCACAGCGGGAGCGCGAGCGCGACGCCCAAGACGAGACTCAGGCTCCGAGCGCCGGGTTCGACCTCGGTGCCCTTGAACCCGCCGACCACGCGCAGGTCAGGCACCCAGCCGCGCTCCGCCGCGGCGGCGTCGACCGCCAAGCTGGCGGCGCGCTCATCGAGCGCGCGCAGGGCGGGGTGAGCGCTCGCGGACGCACGCGCTCCGGGCAGCGACAGGATGTCGTCCGGCGGCATCAAGGTGCCGCGCACACGGACTGTCAGGCTCGTCGTGGTCGGCGCAATCACACTGCTCAGGTGGATCTGCTCCGCCTGCAGGCCGGCGCGCTCGGCGCTGAGGCGGGCGAGCGCGACGGCCCGCTCACGCTCCAAGCGGCGCCGGTCGTAGAGCGCTGCTTCTCCCCCTTGGAACCTTTGGGTCACCACCGCGAGCGCTTCGTCGATGCGCCTGACCCAGCCCTCGAGGGCGACGGCGCGCTCCTGGCGCAGCAGCAGGGCGTAGAAGCGTGCGCGCGCCTGCGCCGCCCGCTGAGCCCGCTGAGCGCCGCCCTCGAGCCGGGTCGCCCGGGCTCTGCCCTGAGCGGCGTCATGCCGGAGACCTCGGCGACCTGAGATGTCGATGGTCTGGGCCAGCGTCACCTCGTCGTCGACCGCTCCCAGCGCGTCGAGCGGCTGCTCGCGGATGTAACTCAACTCGGGGTTCGGATACGCCGCCGCAGCGTCGGCGCGCGCCTCGGCGCTGACGCGCTCCCCCTCGAGCGCCCGGGCCAGGTCGTCGCGCTGGAGCGCGCGCTCGACGACCTCGCGCTCCTCGAGGACGAGCGCGTCCAGCGCGGGTTCCGCCTCAGCGCGGGTGGCGCACAAGCCCACACACATCAGGGCCCACAAAAACCGAGCCGTCGTCGGTTTTCTGGCCGCACCGAGACATTCACGATTCGAGTCCATAGCGACCTCAGTGAGCGATGCGAGAGAGCGCGGACTCAGCGAGGTGGTGCACCCCTTCCGCGCAGGCGAGCGCGGCGCCCAGCGCCGCGACTGTGAGCGCGCCGGCCAGACGCAGTGAGGGCTCGACCCGCGGTGCCACCAAGAGCGCCTCGACCCGTCGCTCAACCGCGCAGGTCCCGAGCGCGACCGAGACGTCGGCGAAGGCCGCTGGTTCGCTCGTGCCCGACGCGCGCACCAAACGCTCGACCTTGAGGATGGTGCTCGCGACGAGGAGCCGGTCTCCTGCGGCCGCGGCCGCGGCCTCGTCGCAGCACTGCTCGGCTGCGACCTCCAGTTCGCGCAGCAGCCATCCCCCGACCCCGGGCAGGTGCAAGGCCGCGGTCGCTCGAGCGACGAGTCGCATCAGCGCGTCTCTGCGCGCGGCGTGAGCGCGCTCGTGGGTGAGGGCCACCGCCTGCTCTTCTGGCGTGAGCCCGGCGAGCAGGCCGCGTGAGACGACGACGCGCGGCGTCATGAGACCCACCGTGAGGCAGATGGGTCGGGCCGTCTCCACGACAACGAGCGCGCCACTCTCATCGCGCTGCGAGGTTCGGACCAGCGCTCGGGTGACGCGCGAGGCGCGGAGCACCCCAAGTCCAGCGCCCGCGGACCGGCACACCATGTAGGCCACGGCTGCAACGATGAGGCCCACGAGCTCTCCGCGCATCGCGGTGCCGGGCAGGTGAACGAAGCACAAGTGCGCATGCTCACCGCCGTGGGACACGCAGTGGTCCATACTCGGGTCGACCAGCGCGGTCAGAGACGGCAGGCTCGCCACGGCCGTGAGCCAGACCGCTGCGCCCAGGGGCAAGGCGCTGACCGCGAATAACGCGCGGTACCTGGCCCGCGGGGCCAAGCGCGCGAGGGCCCGGCGACCGAAGACCCGCAGCGCCCCCGCGCCGAGCGAGCCGATGAGCAAAAACGCCGCGGCGGCCAGCGCGAAGAACGGCGCGCTCTGGAGTACGGCGCTCACCGGCGCCCCTGCCCAAGCGCTCGGCGACGCTCCGCGACCAGCGCCTCGAGGCGCGCCAGGTGCTCTGGACCGGCACGCTCGGCAAGGTCGACAAAGGCCGAAACGACGGCGTCCGCGTGGCCATGCCACATCTCTTGCACCAGCTCACCGAGCAGCCCGCGATGAAAGTCCTCTCGGCTCATGCGGACTCGGTAGACGTGCGCGTGGCTGACCTTGTCGCGGTCGAGCAGGCACTTCTCGTAGAGGCGCTTGAGCGTGGATTGGATCGTGTTGAGCGTAATCCCGCGGGCCTCACCGAGCGCGGCGTGAACGGCCTTCGCCTCCGCCTCGCCGCCCGTCCACAGGTGGTCCATGACGGAGGCCTCGAGGTCGCCGAGCAGCGGTGCGTGGCCGGAGCGTGACATGCCCACAACCTACGATACAGAAAAACCGAGCGTCAATCGGTTTTAGAGGCTGCGCCGCAAATTCGACCAGAGCGCATCGGCCGTCCACACGCGTGACGCCCCTCGCTCGACCGCATGCACGAGGTCCCGCATCGCGCGATTGAGCGGCGCGCCCGCCCCGACTCGGTCGGCGAGCTCAACGACTGCGCCATTGAGCCCATCGACCTCGGTCACCCGCCCCGCCTCCAGATCGTCCCACATCGAAGATCTAGCCTCCGGTTCCACCCGGAGCATGCCCGCGGCCAGACGCCGAAAGAGCACATCCGGCAGACGCAGCGCCTTCGGAAGCAGCCGCGGCGGGAGGCGGCCCACCCGTGCGGGCTGGACACGAGCGGCGTTCAGCACGCCGAGCGCTTCGTCAATCAGCACGGCGGTCACGCGCCGGTACTCTGCGCGTTCGAGTTGCGCCTTGAGCGGCAGGCCCGACAGCGCGTTCACCGCGTTGTTCAGGTTGAGCAGCAGCTTGCCCCACTGCACGGCGTGCATGTCGTCGCGCTCCAGCAAAGGCAGGTGCGCGCTCCGAAAGGCCCGCCGCCAAGGTGCCCACGCCTCACCCGCCTGAACGATGAGGTCACCGGAGGTCGCACGATGGAGCCTACCCGCCGGCAGGACAGCCACATTGAACGGCACGACGCCGGCGACGACCCGAGCCCCAGGCAGCGCCGCGCGGAGTGCCTGCTCAGGCGCGATCCCATTCTGAAAGCAGCACACCAGCGCAGACGGCGGCACACAGTCGGCGAGGCGGTCGGCGACCGCGGTCAGGTCGTGGGCCTTGACAGTCACGAGCACCAAGTCGGCCCGCTCGACGGCGCGCCTGATCGCGTCCCGCTCGCCCGCATGCAGGTGCTCGAAATCCGAAGCCGCGAAGCGCTGGTCGACGCCGTTCAATCCGGTCAGGTGAATGCCGTGACTCGCAATACGGTCGTGCATGCGCCCCCGTGACACCAGCGTGACCGTGACCCCCTGCGCTCGCAGTGACCCGCCGATATACGCCCCGATGGCGCCGGCCCCCAAGACGACCAAGCGAAGCGTCGAAGCGGTCATCCTCTCCCCTCTCGCTCGGTACATTGACACACTGGGGCGCCATGAACAGAGACGAACTCATGTTCGGCTCGGTGCTCACGGCCCGCTGAGCAAAGGCTGCGGCTCGACCGAGCGTCTTGCAGGCGCGGCGCCCGTGCGCACTCTCTGTGAACACACGCACAGGAGGCACGCATGGAGAGCCGCTATGGCTTCGGTCGAGAGGTCGCGCTCACGTTCAGCGAGGCTCGGTCCCGCGTCACCGAGGCCTTGGCGGCCGAGGGCTTCGGCGTGTTGACCGAGGTCGACGTCGCGGCGACGTTCAAGCGCAAGCTGAACCTCGACTCCCCGCCCTACGTCATCTTGGGCGCGTGCAACCCCGCGTTCGCTCACCGCGCGATGAGCGCGGACCCGTCGATTGGGCTGCTCCTGCCGTGCAACGTCGTCGTGCGCGAGGACACCGAGGGCGCGGTGCACGTCGAGGCGCTCGACCCCGTCGCCATGTTCTCCCTCGTCGACGCGCCCGGCGTCGAGCCGCTGGCAAACGAGGTGCGTGCTCGCTTGAAGCACGCGCTCGACGCCGTCTAACGCTTCTCAGGCGCGCGGCGAGACGAGCATCACCTTGCCCTGTCGCCCCGCGCGCTCATGGTGCCGAACGGCATCAGCGACCCGCTCGAGCGGGTACCGCGCCTCGACCGCTGTGCGCGCCTCGCCTGACTCCAGGAGCGCCACAAGCTCTGCGCCGATGTGCGCCCGTCTCTCCGGCGACAGGGCCGCATAGCATCTCAGCCGTGAGTAGCCGCGCACGATCACATCTCGAAACACGAGGCGTGCTGCGGGGATTTCGACTCGGTCGGACGCGATCAAGCCGTAGACGACGAGCTCACCGCCGTCCGCGACGGCGTCGAAGAGATTTCCAGACGCAGTGCCCGCGAGGGCATCGAGCGCCCGGACGATGGGCGCGCCCGCCGCGGCTTGAATCCGCGATGCCAGGTCATCGCCATCGACGACGACGGCGGCTGCGCCCAGAGCGACAAGCGCAGCCTCGGCACGCGGATCACGCACAACCGCGACAGCACGAACCCCGCGTGCGCGCGCCACGACCAGCATGAGACGCGAGACCGCGGCGGTGCCGGCGTTGAGGACGATCGTCGCGCCCGCAGGGACCCCCTCGAGCAAACCGACTGCGGTAAACGGATTCACCGCCAACATCGCCGCCTGATCCATGTCGATGCCGTCGGGCAGCGGGATCACCTCGTCATCGCGGAGAGCCAGGCGCTCCGACCAAGTCCCACCGCGCGGAATCGCCACGATGCTGCCCACCCGCAAGCGGCTCTGCGGCCCAGCCGAGACCACCCTGCCCGCACCCTCGATGCCGACGGGCGCGGGCAACTCCGGCACGAAGACGTGACGTCCCGTCAGCAAGAGGAGATCGGCGGGGTTGATGGGGCGCGCCTCGATGCCAACCACAACGCCATCCTCGGGGCACGTGGGCTCGGGCACGTCGATGACCGACACCGTCTCCGCGGGGTCCGCTGCCCCCTGTGTGTAAAAGACTCGGCGCATTCGACCTCCCCTATCGCTGCGTCCTGTTGCTCCAGAATCGTCCATTGCGCCGAATTGGACCAGCCGAGGGTTCACCGAGGCACCCAATGTGCGCCCCTTGAGCCGAAAATCAGCGTGGCATGCCCGTTGCTAAACCCCGCTGCGGAGGTGAAGCGATGACACAGAGAGAGCCCACGTGGGGTCGCGTCAGCGCCGCGGCGCATGAGCACCTGGTCCTGATCCGCAACGGCGAGGTGCTGCGCGCCCAGCAAGGCGGCAGCGTCTGGAAGTGGCCGAGCGATACGGTCGCGCGCATCGACACGAGCGTCCATCGGCTACAGTTCACCGCCGACCAAATCACGCGCGAGCGCGTCGGTGTTCAGGTGACCGGACTCGCGGTCTTTCGCATCGTGGCGCCGCTCGTCGCTTTCCGAATGCTCGACCTGAGCGAGCCTGGACGGCACTGCACGATCCTCGAGCAGATGTTCGTCGGTGCCACGCGGCGTCTGGTCGCGACGCTCCCGCTGGACGACTGCCTCACACGCCGCAAGGACGCCCTGGCCGCGGAGCTCATGGCCGAGGTCGCGCCCGTCGTCAGCGGCCGTGGGCACGCCGAGGACCGAACGGACGCAGGCTGGGGTGTCGTGATCGACACCATTGAGATTCAGGATGTGCGCGTGCTGAGCGCAGAGGTCTTCGAGCGCATGCAAGCGCCCTATAGGGCGGAGCTCGCCCTCTCCGCAGTCCGGGCTCAGGCCGACGTCGCCGCAGCCGAGGCCCGTATAAAGGCCGAAGCGGAGCGGGAGATTGAGATTCGGCGCGCGGCCATGCTCGCTCAAGAGCAGGCGCGCATTGAGCAGGTGCGGGCACGAGCGCGCGATGAGGCCGAGCATGTCGCCTCACTCGAGCGCATGCGCTTGGAGTCCGAGATCGAACGGGCGACGCGGGTCGCGACACATAAGGTACTGGAGCAGCAGGCGCAGCTCGCCATGGAGCGCGAGAAGGCCGAGGCGAGCGTCGAGACGGCGCGATTGGAGGCGGCTGCGGTGCGTCTGCGTGCCGAGGCGGACGCCGACGCGACGCGCTTGGCCCGCGCCGCGCTCGATATGGTGAGCGAGGGTCGCTTGCAGGAGCTCGCGCTCACGCAGACCGCGCCGGAGGTGGCGAAGGCGCTGCGCGGGGCGTTCGGGCAGATCACGGTGCGGCCCACAGACTTGACGGAGCTCGTTGGCGCGGTCAAGGCGGTGGTGGGCCGATGACGAGAGCTGGACGGCCAGCTGTCTCAGCTGGGCTAAGGCAGCGCCCCGATGTGCGGATGTGACGCTGCTCACGGCCGCCAAGCTCGGCGTGCTGGTGGCGAGCGGCGTGGCCGCCTTGACAGGCCTCGCGCTGGGCCCGCCTAAGGTTCGAGGTCGTCGCCCGAGGCCGCCCCACAGCGCTCTGCGGGTCACTGCGTTCGGGCGCGCTCAAACCCTGCGGCCGCGAGCGTGTCCTGCGCCGGGGGCGACAGGACGTAGCGCACCCACGCCTCCGCAAGCGCAGGTTCAGTCGCCCGACGCAGCGTCGCCATCGGATACTCAGCAACGACGCGCAGCCCGGGGGGAACCTCGAGCACATGCACAGCGGCGCCAGCAGCGGCGGCGTCGGAACGGTAGACGACGCCCGCGTCGGCCTCACCCATCGTGACCTTCGCGAGCACCTGGCGAACGTTCAGCTCTCGCGAGACGACGCGCTGTGCGACACGCTCTGCGAAGCCAGGGCCCAGCGCGGCGTCTGCGCGCTCCAACAGGCGCGCGGTGTAGCGGCCAATGGGGACCTCGGGCGCGCCCAAGACAATCCGGGTGGCGCTCGGCAGGTCTTCGAAGCGGCGCACACGCTCAGCCGCCTCACTGGACACCACCACGACGAGCGCGCTCTGCGCGAAGGTCACCGGCGCGTCGACGATCCCCGCGGTTCTCAGCGCCTGCATATGGGCCTCGTCCGCGGACGCGAAGACGTCTGCCGCGGCGCCCTGCTCCAGCTGCGCGCGGAGCGCCTGCGTGCCGGCGAAGCTGAGCTGAATGTCCACGCCAGGGTGCGCGCGCTCGAAGTCCTCGGCGACCGCGCTCAGGCCCTCGCGCAGAGACGCCGCCGCGAAGACGACGAGCGCCCGGCCCCTCGCGGGCGGGGCCGTTTCGCTCGGACGACACGCGCTGACGCAGAGCGCGAAAAGCAACGCGACGACGCGCCCGATCACGCGCGCTCCTGTGCTCGACGACGCCGCCATGTGACGCGCACGGCATTCGCCGCGAACACCCTGCACTCGACCAAGTCGAACGCCGCGCGGGCGGTCAGATGCTCACCGAAGAGCCCGGGCCCCGGCCCCACAACCTCGGGTGCGATCGTCACGACGACCTCGTCGATCCCATCGAGCGCGAGGAGTTGCCCCGCGAGTGTACCGCCACCGCAGCACCAGACCCGGCGAAAGCCTCGAGCCAGGAGCGTCGCGCGCAGGACGCTCAGGTCCCCCTCGAAACGGTTGAGCTCAGCGCCGGGTGTCCTCACCGCCTCGACGAGCTGCGCGTCGTGCGTCACGACCCACGTTGGCTTGTCCGCGTGCGGCCAGCCGTGGCCCTCGCGCACGAGCCAACGCAGGGTCCCCGCCGCGACGACGACCGCGTCGACACTGTCCAAAAACCGAGGGAAGTCAGAGGCTTCGAGTTCTTGGTCGCGAATCGAATCGAGAAAGGCGAGGCTGTCGCCGGCGGCAGCGAGCTTGCCGTCCATCGACATCGCGGTGAACCAGACCACCTCCACGGACTCATGCTAACACGAGAGATGAACACCACGAGCGTTGACGCCTACCTTGCGTACGGCTGCGGTCGCTGCGACCTCTACCGCACGCCGCAGTGCAAGGTCCACACGTGGACCGCGCCGCTCATCGCGCTCCGCGCGCTCCTGAATGAGAGCCCGCTCGTCGAGACGATGAAGTGGGGCGCGCCGTGCTACACGCTCGGCGGCAAGAATGTGGTGATGCTCGCGGCACTCAAGGGGTACTGCACCCTGTCGTTCTTCAAGGGCGCGGCGCTCGAAGACCCCGAGGGCCTGCTCGAGAGCCCCGGACCGAACTCGCAGCACGCGATGCAGCTCCGGTTTCGGTCACTCGACGAGGTCGAGGCCAGGCGAGGCGCGGCTGCGGCCTTCGTCGCGCAGGCGATCGCGCTCGAGCAGGCGGGCGTCAAGACCCCGCGAACGACCTCGACTACGGCGTTACCCGAGGAGCTGCAGCGGTCTCTAGACGCCGACCCGACGCTCGCCGCCGCCTTCGCGGCGCTGACGCCGGGTCGGCAGCGGAGCTATGCCCTGCATGTATCCGGCGCGAAGCAAGCGGAGACGCGCGCGCGGCGAGCGGAACGTTGCGCGCCCGACATTCTCGCCGGTCGCGGCTTCAACGAGCGCTGAAGGGGACGTCATGGACCGCAGCGCACACGAGGCGAACCGCCTCTCTTGGAATGCCGTCACCCCGGCGCACAACCGACACAAGGG
>Ga0114972_10002876_pt1 | contig 12941 bp, 18 predicted proteins | sample M_140807_EF_Meta_FD_87354 | JGI IMG/M metagenome (GOLD analysis project Ga0114972, IMG submission 87354) | Freshwater microbial communities from Lake Montjoie, Canada to study carbon cycling - M_140807_EF_MetaG | ecosystem: Environmental > Aquatic > Freshwater > Lake | place: Lake Montjoie... | reverse complement strand
CGTTTTTCCGCTGCTGGTGATCGTCCATGCCCTGGCGGCGACGGTGTGGACCGGCGGCCATCTAGTGCTGGATCTGGGGGTGCTGCCCAGGGCGCTGCGGGCGCAGAGCGCGGCCCAGATCCGCGCCTTCGAGGAGGTCTTTGAGCCGCTGGGGCTCACGGCCCTGGCCATTCAGGTGCTCACCGGCCTTTGGATGGGCTGGATCTACCTGCCCGGCTTCCAGGGGCTGTTCAGCGCGGCCAACCCGATCGGCATGTTGGTGGGCGTCAAGTTGTTGCTGCTGGCTAGCACCGCCGCCCTGGCCCTGCACGCCCGGTTGCGGCTGATCCCCAACCTCACCGACAACAACCTGAGCGGCCTGGCCTGGCACATCCGCGGCATCACCGCCCTGGCGATCGCCTTCGTGGTGGTGGGTGCTCTGATCCGGCTTGGAGGCCTGAGCTGACTCGTTCGCTCGCCAGAACAAAGCCCGGAGCGTTGGCCCCGGGCTTTGCCTGCTCAACCTCGTGCCATCCCAAGGGGTTGGGCGCAGCTGTGCGAGAGGTTGATCGTCAGATCAGAGAGTCTTCAGTTGTGGTCGGATCGTCAGCGCGCTCCTGATGACTGCTCAGGGGGGCTTCCATCCGTGGAGCCTCCAAATCCCGTTGCGGCCGCGATGGATCTGCCGGCTCATGTCGACAAGGCCAGAAAGGCGATCGACACTGCTCTTCACCGGGAGCAATGGGAGTTCATGAACGGGGGTTCACAGCTGACGCCAGGATGCGGCGGCACCTTCTTCCAGCTGGCCCCAAGTGGCATCCCCCCTGCAGATCCGCCCCTACGAGCCGGCCGACTGGCCAGCGGTATGGGCGCTCCTGGAGCCGGTGTTCCTCGCCGGCGAAACCTTTCCCCACGACCCAGCGATCAGCGAGTCAGAAGCCCAGCTGGCGTGGGTGGAGCACAGCCAGGCAGTGATGGTGGCTATTGATCCGGCCGGGGCTGTGGTGGGCACCTACTACCTCAAGCCCAACTCCCTCGCGCTGGGAGCCCATATGGCCAATGCCGGCTACGTGGTGGCTGAGAGCTGCCGCCGCCAGGGGATCGGCAGCCGCCTCTGCCAGCACTCCCTGCAGGCGGCCAGGCGGCTGGGGTTCCGGGCGATGCAGTTCAACCTCGTGGTGAGCACCAACACCGCCGGCATCCGCTGCTGGCAGCGCAACGGCTTTCAGGTGGTCGGCACCCTGCCGGGGGCATTCCTCCACAAACGGCTGGGTTATGTGGATGCCCTGGTGATGATCCAGGGGCTAGTGGAGGGGCCGGCCCCATGAAGGTGGAGCCGCTGCAGCTGAGGCCCGGAAACGATCTCCGTCAGGCGCTGGAAACCTGGATGGGCGAGCAGGAGGAGCAGGCCGGCTGTGTGATCAGCGCCGTGGGCACCCTGTCAGTAGCTCAGCTGCGCTTTGCGGGGGCTGCTGAGGCCACAACCATCCACGGCGAGCTGGAGATCCTCAGCCTCTCCGGCACCCTGTCGCCCGATGGCGTCCACCTCCACATCGCCATCGCTGACAGCAGCGGCGCCGTGATGGCGGTCATCTCTGCCCTGGCTCGCTGGTGCGCACCACCGCAGAGCTGCTGGTTGGCCTGCTGCCGGAGTGGCATTTCTGGCGGGAGCTGGATCTGGCCACCGGCTACGCCGAGCTGCGAATCAGTCCTCAGGCTCCGGGCTGAGGAGCGGCAGCCGCCGGTCCAGTCGTCGCGCAGCAGCTCCACGATCGACACCGTGCTGGCGCCGATGCGCAGGCCGCGCAGCAGGAAGCGCCCAAGCTTGTCCAGCTTCTCCCGGTTCACTGTCATCGGCTGGGGCCAGCGCAGAAGTGCTTCTGGTTGGCGGAAGTGCTGCAGGTGGCGTCAGCTCAGCCCGCCGATGCTCAGTACCACCAACTGGCGTAGCTGCTGCAGTTCGGTTGAGGTGATCTGCGACTTGGTAGCGGCGGTGACCCGTGTCTTGGCTACACAGGTCAGGTTCTGCGGGAGCAGGTAGCTCACCTTCTTGCAGCCGTTGCTCGGCCTGGGCTGCAGCACCACGGTCAGGTCGGGGATGGCCAGAGCAGGGTCGCCTGTCATAGGCACCACCAACACCGTGGGGTAGGCCGGGTCAAACAGTTCGGTGTCCTGCACCACGACAGCTGGCCTGAGCTTGTTGGGCTCTGGAGGCTGGGGATCCTGAGCGGGGTCGTCTGGCTCCTTGCGCCAGTCAACGGTCACGATTTGCCCGGCCTTGAGCTCCACGCTGGTCGTCAGCGGCTGATGGGCTCAGCGGTGGCCCAGTCGTCGATGAAGCCTTGGGCCTCAGGATCAGCCGCTATGTGATCGGCCACCGTTTTGCTCTGGGCACGGATGCGGGCCCGCAGGGCATCCATGGCGCTCACCGAGCTGCTCACCGCCACGACCCGTCTGCCGCCGCGCTGGCGACGGCGAATGGAGAAGGGAGCTTCCGGCTCCTGAATGGCTTGATCGGATGGGGTCATGACGGCAGCGGCTCTCGCCGACCGCATGGACGTTGTTGCCTCAACCCTAATCGCGGTGTCAGCGTTGGGGTTCATGGTTGCAGCCGCTCCTCCAGCAGGGCCAGCGCCAGGGCTTGTTCCCGGGCGCTGCCGCCGCGCACCGCGTCGAATAGGGACAGCAGCTCCCCCAGAGCCGGGTTGCGCTGCGCCGCCTCAGGGACAGTGGGGTAGAGCGGATGAAAGGCAATACCGCGGGTCGTTCCCTTCTTCCACGGCCAGACTGGTAGTGGGTCATGGCCCGGCCGGATCTGCTCATTCAGGGGGGAGGCGGCATAGCCGGTGGGAACCCCGCGGCTGAGTCCACCCTGCGTGGCCGGAAAGCAGTAGCGGGCACCGTGCTCCACGAAGGCTCTCAGGGCAGCTCGAACCACTGAGGGCTTGCCAGCCTCATCCTTAATCGCCAGCCTCGCGGCCACGGCACGTTCCACCGCCGCATGGGCCTCCGAGGCTGGAATCGTCCGAACAAAGCGGAAGCAGTCCGCCCAAGGCAGCAGCCTCGCTCCCGGTCCCCGGGCCCGGGCATTGGCTCAGTCTGGCGCGTACACCGCCAGGGCGGCCTGCAGCCGCTGTCTTTCGCAGGAGAACTGATCCAGAACGGGGCCGAGGGGCTGAGGCTGTGCTCACTGACGCCTGATCCCTTCTCGCCATGCCCCAGATCGACCTGCTCCTCGCGGCTGAGCTGTTGGTGGTGCTGCTGCTCATGGCCACCATGGACGCAAGCTCCCATCGGGCGGGGGCGGCAGAGCCACCGCCGCAGGAGCCAGAGCCGCCCGTGCAGTGGGCTGCCGAGACCGACCTGCATGCCCAACGGATCCTGCGGCTGGAGAGCCGCCGGAGCGCAGGCTCGGCTCCTCTGCGCTGAGGTCTGCAGCGATGACGCTCCTTAGGATCGGTTGGCTATCTGGTGCTGGTCAGGAGGGTTCGGGGATGCTCGGCGGTGCAGACCAGAAAGCGCTCTTCGATTACTGGCACGACCGGGTGCGGCTGACCAACCTCACGCGCCTGGGGGCTCGCGAGCATGTCACCACCCAGGAGCTACGGCATGAGTGCACCAACTACGACGAACTGCGGCGACTGAGAGCTGTTCAGGAACTCGATGAACTGGAGCGCTGCCGCGTCATCGCGATCATCAAATACGAGTGCACCGCCAAGGTGCTGCAGCGCCGCACAGGGCTGTTGCGTGACTACGCCCGTCAATGTGAAGAACAGGCCCTCGATCATCGCCAGAAGGAGAGAGGGTTGCTGGCCCTCATCACCAAGCTCAAAGACATCCTCAAAGGCAAGGATGGCACCATCCGTCGCCTGGAGTCGCGGATCAATGCCCTGCAGGCGGAGAACGAGGCTCTGCGAACGGAGCAGCAGCAATCCAAGGCTGAAAGCCAGTTGCGCAAGGAGCTCGATGCGCTGCAGCGCGCTTACGAGGCGGAGGTGGAGCGCCGCAAGCAACTGGCCAAGAACAACCAGAGCCTCGGTGGCCGCGTCGCCCACACCAACCGCTACCGGCGGGAGCGCGATGAGCTGAGCGAAGCCCTCAGGATCGAACGGCAGACCAGCCAGGCCCTGCGGCGGGAGCTGGAGCAACTGCGCGGCGGTGAGCAGCTGGGGCTGGACCTCGCTGAGTGAGCACGATGCCCCGCAAGTCTTCCCCTGCAGTGAAAGGAGCCAAGCCAGTCGCCAAAGCCAAGGCAGCGGCCAAGGCGCCGGCTCAAGCCAGGTCTGCGCGGCAGAAGGAGCCCTCGCTGGCCGACCTCAAGTGCCAGGTCTTGTCCCTGGCAAAGGTCTCCAGCACCAAGGAGCTCAAGCGAGCCAACGTGGATCTGCGCCATCTCGATTTCCGCCTCAAGGCCAGCTGGCGCTCCGCCTTGGGGGTCCTGGAGCAGGCGGCGGTCGCCATGGACGAGTGGGACCGGAACCCACCGGAGGAATACAAGGAGCTGTTCGCCGAGATTGATCAGGCGGCAGCGGCCTACAGCGCCTCGATTGAGCAGGGCCTCAAGCTGAGCAGCCAGCTGCGCGACGCCGCAGACGACCTGGAGGCCGTCGCCGGTGAGCTGCAGCAGGAGGCCGAGGAGCTCAAGACCATCGAGCAGGCCTCCCGCAGGCAGCGTCGGGTCCGCTCGCTCAACTGAGCCCGCGGCCAGCTGAAGCCCCTTCAGCCGGGCTGATACACCGCCAGGACCGTCTCCAGCTTCTGACGGTGCTCGTCCCTCAGAGCCTCAGGGCTGTCGATGCGGATGCCTGCCCCGAAGCCAAACAACCAATTGCGCAGATCGATGTCGCGCTCCACAGTCCAGGGAGGTAAGTCAAGCTCCACCGGATAAGGGTGGGTGTCGCTGGGGCTGCCGGGCTCCAGCACGTGCGGCGCGTTGGGGTGGTGCCACCAGTGCTCGCCGGCCAGGGGCCTGGAGAAGCGGGGGAAGCTCATACGAAGCTGCAGGAGAGAAGCTCGTTCTTTATTCGGCAAGGCATGGCTACGCGCACCGTGCCCATCTGATCTGTGAACTGCCGCCCAAGGTCGCTGCTGCCGCTATGGGGCACAGCGTCGAGACCCACTTGGCGTCCTACAGCAAGTGGTGTGGCGATGAAGTGGTCGACGACGCTTTTGAACGGGCCGCGAGACGTCTCGGCCGATAAACGTTGCCGATTCGATCCACAACTCTTGCCTGGTTCTGCTGGCGGAGTTTCTCTACGCACCCTTGGACTGAGCGGTCCTGCGGCCAGGCCGCAGAAGCAGGTTCAAAGACACGCTGGGCAACCTATCGCTCCCGTACTCGAACCACTAAGCAATGCATCACTCTCTTTGACTGGCAATGAACAAGAGTGATAGGTTGCTTTTAGTGCACCTTGTTGAGACGGATCGCTCCCATCCACCATGAATGCCAAAGAGCTAAGGCTGGCCCAGATGGATGCGGTCCTGCAGGACGCAGCGAGTCATCCGCTGCCGCCGCGTCCGCCGGCGGGCTGGCTGCGGGCCATCCGCGAGGCCCTGGGAATGACCTCAGGCGTACTGGCAGAACGCCTTGGCGTGACGGCTTCTGGGGCGCGCAAGCTTGAGCAGGCAGAAGCGGTCGATGCCATCACACTCGGCACCCTGCGGCGGGTGGCCGAGGCGCTCGACTGCGATCTTCAGTACGCCCTGGTGCCCAGGCGCCCGCTGCGGGACATGCGGTGGAGGCAGGCCATGCAGTTAGCTCAGCAGTGGCAGCAGCGGGCCGGTCGCACCATGGCACTGGAATCCCAGCCCATTGATTCGCCATCCGAGGGAGCACAGGAGCGGCTCGAAGCCATGGCCGAGGAGATCCTGCGCACCAGCGGCACCCGGCTGTGGGATTGAACGAGGGCCTGCCGGCCGGGGCAACATCGCTGGATGGTGAGGAGTTGGAAGGACTGCTGCCCTCCCATCTGGTGAGCCGCAGCCAGCTGAACGAATGGGAACAGCAGAACATCGAGGCCGCTCTGTTTTGGCTGTCACGGCACCGGCGTCCGCGAACGCTGGAAGAGGCCTGGCTAAGGCGTTTGCATCGTGAGATGTTCGGCCAGAGCTGGCGATGGGCGGGCCAGTACCGCAGCAGTGGCAAGAGCATCGGTGCCGACTGGCGGCAGATCCGGATGCAGGTGCCGGCCCTGCTGGCCGACATCGCCTATCAGGTGGAGCACCGGCTGGAGCCGGTGGATCAGATCGCGGTGCGTTTCCATCACCGGCTGGTCTCCATCCACCCGTTCCCCAACGGCAACGGCCGCCATGCGCGCCTGATCGCTGATGTCTTGATCGAGCAGCTCGGGGCACCGCGCTTCTCCTGGGGAGGCAGCAGATCCCTGGTGGATGCCTCAGCCCTGCGGCAGCAGTACATCGCGGCTCTCCAGCAAGCCGACCGGGGTGACATCAGCGCCCTGCTCGCCTTTGCGCGAGCGAGCTGAGCAGACGCAGCAAGGCTCCGGTCGGGGTTATGGGTTGGGTGGTTGGCCCGGTTTGGGGCCCGCGGCTGCGGTGGCGGGGCGCCTCTCGGCTGGCAGCTAGCCGGGGGTCGGCCCGGCCTGGTCTCGCGCGGCTGCGCGGCCGGTTACATCTTTTGGCCCTTATCTTCCTGAGGTTGCCATCAGAGATGGCCCCGGAGCTGCGCAGTTCGGCTCCATGGGCAAAACCGTTGCGGCAGAACGGATTCCGCCGACTTTAGTGCGCTTGTACTGCTACTGCTCCACTAGATCGCGCCAAGGTCCAAACCCGCAGCCAGGCAGGTCGCTCCTTGGCATACATCGAGGGCTGGGTGGTGATCGCAGAAGCCAATCGGATCTTTGGTTTTGATGGCTGGCAGCGCGAAACCATCGAGGTGCGCTGTGTCGCTGAGCGGGAACGCACCCTTGGGGCCAGAGGCCCGGAGGCAAGCAACCGCACCGGCTGGGGTGTCACCTACACCGCTCGGGTACGCATCACTTTGAACACCACAGGCCCCGCAGCCGTCATCCGCGAGGGCAGTGGCGCCGGCCACGGCATTGACGCCGACCTAGGCCAAGCCCATGAATCAGCGCTCAAGGAAGCCGAAACTGATGCAATGAAACGGGCATTGATGACCTTTGGTAATCCGTTCGGTCTGGCTCTATACGACAAGCGGCAGCGGCAGGTGACAAGCGCAGCAGCCCCGCAGGAAAGCCCCGATGCCAATTCCAGTCAGGCCCGGCCCAATGGCTCCCGGCCTACTAATTACACCCATGCAATGGCAGGAGCTGGGGGAGAACCATCCGCCTACACCGATACCGGCTATCCACCCCAGCCAGCTCCCGGACTTCTCCCACTAGATGAGGCCACGATCCGCAGCCTTCACAGCACCATCCGCCGGCTGCCCCGTCCTTTGCTGGAGGCCCTCACCAAGGGCTTCCGCAAGCGCTTTTCCATCCCCGAGGCGGCTGCAACGATCGCCGATCGAATCGTGCAGAAGCGTCACCTCGACTGGGTAGAGGCCTTTCTCGCCCAGCACCAGCCCCGTCAGGCTGTTTTAGCCCAGGCCTAATGGACCTCCCATGCCGGAGGTGGTCGGAGCGGCCGTGCAACAGGATCCCCAGCACGTCAGCGGCGCCTGGGTGTTCCGCGGACCCGAGATTCCAGTGGCCGCCCTCCTAGCGAACCTGGAGGACAGGGTGTCGCTCACTGCCGGGCTGTCATTCCCAGGGCGATAGCCGCACCGATGCCCTGGCGAACATCCGGGAAGCGATCGAGCTCTGGCTCGAGGTGGAAGCAGAAGAAGGTGGGGTAAAAACGGTTGATACCCTGGAGCTTGCGGTGTAATGAAAAACTAATTTTAAAGCTTATCTCGATGGTCCAGATACCCCTACCAAAGGATCATTCTTGCCGTCGCGCAAGAGCATCTTGCGACTATCGACAAACTACAAGCCTTGCTTGGCTTCCATACTCGCGGCCTGGCAATTCGCTGGATTCTGGAGCAGCTTGAGCACCAAGGCCCCATAAGCGCTTGGACGCTGGAAATGCTCACAAGAGAAGCAAACTTAACGAGAAAAACCATTGACTGACTACGCAAGTGAACACTGGGAAGACCTCTATGACATTGTCGATCCTGCAACCCTTAGGGACATCCAAGCAGCTTTTGCCGAGTACCTTGCTGGCACAATTGATTGGTCTCACTATCTAGATCCAAACCCCTTAAGGGATCGTTGTACTGATCGGGATGACTGGTTTGAACAGGGCATGCTGGTTGTTTTATGCAGCAGCTCCCACTCAGATGAGGTCGTGAAAGCCTTCATCGGGGAGTTGATCAAGCAGAGCAATAGGTAAAGACCTTGGGGATAGGAATGTCCCCAGGCCTTTATTTATGCACCGATGAAGCCCGGCTGGTCGACCCGTTCACAGAGCCAACCCTATTTCAAATCGCCTCGCAAACAGCGTCGCAGCCCCCGAATCTGATGCCCAGAGATAGCTGCGAAAAACGGCCGGTATCGATGTCGAGTCTGCTTAGAACGGCACCTCCCCCTCGCTGACGCTGGTTGCACCACTGCTTATCTGGGCCTCCGCAGCGACCATCCCTGCGGCACTGCTGGCAGATGCCTGATCAGGAAAGGGCGTTAGCCAAGCGATGCATCCAGCTCAGTAGCTAATTATTCCTATGCCCAAACATCGGTAACTGCCAGCAAAGATGACGTCTCTGCCGCCGATTAGGCGGCCAATACCAACGTAGCTGTTTGAGCGACGAAATCATTAGGTGGCGGGGTGATCCACACCCTGCCTGGACGGCGCCATCAGCGTTGTGCACCATTCCGTCGGTGGGGATGACGATGGGGGGACACATTTTGATGACGGGGCGGGATCATCATTCTCCTCACATCACCCTAACCAGCCTCGTTATATCGACGCATAGATCTGCTTAATCAAGCCCCCGGCTTTGCAGATAAACAGGGGTGACATCATTGCTGGCAGAGGGGTTTCTTGCCATAATTAAACTCCCTCTCAATTTCGATATTCTACTTGCCCCGCCTCACAGCACACCAACCCAGAATGGATCTCCATATTGTGTTGGGTGGAAGGCAAAGTACTTAGTATTGGATATTTTAAATTGAGATTTGCTATATTGGCCTTCAAGCCCATGTACTTCCATCAACTTCAATGCGATAAATCTGTGGATCACTTCCCAGTAGCTTGATATTGCATAGCCATACATTTTGGTTTTGCGTGGGCTTGCAGCTAACTGAGGAAACCTTTTGGTTGACGCCGGTCAGACTTAGGGCAAAATTTTCTTTAATATTTTCCTCTAGTGATGCTTTTTTGTATGCCTGTTCTTTCAGTGCGCTTTCTTTTTCAACGGCAGCTCGTTCACGTTCGATAGCGTCAACATATGCGCGTTCTATCTTTCGTAATTCTTCCGGTGATGACCTTTTAATGTTTTTGCCTGCCTCTTGCCAGTACTTACGTGTCTTTAGATTACCATGAGCTTGTGCTGTATCGTAATTTATTTGTGTGCCTGGAAAGAGCCCTAGAAACCCTTTGCCAGGTCTATTGAACATTTCAATTGTTTCCTTGGGACAGGGGAGTTGGTTTGCTACTCCAATGTGCTTTCCATCGCGCTTTTGGCAAACCTTTCCATTCGCAGGTGGAGCTGAGATTGCAACCAATATTTTGGTGGCAACTGCTAGGACAGCTGCAGGTCTTAGTCTTTTCATAAGAAGGGTTGATATTTCTTTTATTATGCAGCATTGATGCCTATGTAAAATGCGCTTGGTGGCTACCATTGATCGGTCAGCGTTGCTACGCCCCCTCTCCCTTTGGTCAGGTTGTAAAAATCAACAACTGACTTTCGCGGCTGTATTGGGAGGATCGAAGAGATCAGGAAATAGTTACTTCGCCGCGAGCGAGCAGCCGCAATGGAAGATTTGTGCTGAATAATATTTTAAGGCACTAGATTTTATGTAGCTTTGTACGGACTGAGTCATTACCCTGAGATTGTGCTTATGTTTGGTGGTGAGAATAGCTTTTTGAGATCAGCGTGAGAGCAAATCTCTAGCCTCCCTGGAGAACAGTCAAATATGCCCTGATCCTCTCCTGAAAGGCATAAATTCCTGAAGGTCCATCTACTATTTCAGACTTGGGTTCTTGGCCATCAAAAAATTCTATACGCTTTATGTTTCCATCAAATTTGAAGCGTATCAGTTGCTTTCCCCTAGTGCTATCAAGTAGGACGTTGAAATAATTTTTTGTATCCTTAGGCGTCAGCCGTGTCGGTTCAATCTGGGATGAGCAAATGGCCCGGACCACCATCAAGCCAGTTAGCTCCTCTTCGGTTGTAACGATTCCATCGTCACTCTCTTCGATATTTTCGTCAACTGGTACACCATGCTGGACCTGCTCTGCCTGAAGTGCTGCACCCAGTCGTTCATTAATGCGATCGGAGATTACCTGTTTGATCGCTTCAACCACTAAAGGCTTAACTTGATCCTTTACTCTTTGGTTGACATTCTTGGCAGAGTGACAACGAGCCGCCATCTCCTTAACTAGCCAGTCGCTTGGATCAGCAAGCTCGGCCTTAAGCTCTTTCTTTACGGCGCGAATAATTTTTAAACCCTCGGCAATTGATAGTAGTGCCTCAATATCAAATAGCGATTTTGATAGCTTTTTGAGCTGATCTATAGGCGCATTCTTTAGATCCCCTAGGTCCACCTCAGCGAAGGGGGTCTGATCCATGATGTTGTCTTTTTCCAGATCGCTATAGAAGCGAAACTGGCGCCCATTGCTTAAGATCCCAATCCTTGCTTCAGTAGCGTGGAAATAGCGAGAGAGCTGCCCCATCTCTGCGTCTTTAAGGTTAGCGGTGAAGGGCTTTGCCTCCACCAAGATCGTGGGCTTGGAATTTTCAAGAATTGCATAATCGACGCGCTCACCTTGCTTGATGCCCGGGAGATCAGCCCTGAACTCAGGCATCACCTCTGCCGGATTGAAAATGTCATAGCCCAACGCTTGGATGAAGGGAGCAATGAGCGCCATTTTTGTCGCTTCTTCATTGGTGAGGTTGGGCCCTAACTGCTCAGCCCTGGTGGATAGGGTCTGAAGGTGGTCAATCAAATCCATGGCCAGGGACGATCTCGCCTGATGACGCTCCTGAGGCTAGCTTGGAACTAGGCAGTGGAATCAACTTATGGTTGATTCTCGAAGCCCTTGCTTCTTATGCACAACATGGCTTAAGCTGAACATTTTATAGCAACACTGCATCAGGCAGGGATCAAGCTAATAGCGGCCCACTCAAACCTGGTCCAAATGGCGCATAACAGTTTGGGTAGCAGCTGTTTTAGCTAAAGCACCTAAGCTCAAACAATAACAGCAGCGATCTCACTCACAGTGGCAAAGCCATTATGGCGCGATAGTTGCCAATCTTTACATACCGGTTCTTAAATGGCCTTTGCTGTGAAGCCTTTTCAGCCATCTCGCACCAGGGAACAGCTGCGCCTCCCCGTGAGAACGGCTCATTCCAGGCCCCTGATTTTACTTTGTGATATCTCAATCCATGTATCATCTGCGTAGCAAGTTACAATAGCTCCTAAGGAACCACCTCAAACACCAGCATTCGCCAGGCCGCTAAATTTCCACCAGAATGGTATTCAGCCAAAGGATTACCTAGCATGCTATCAAGCCTCATATTATTGATAATCCTGGCGTTACGGTTCTTGGCAATAAACCCCGGCGGGGCGTAAGTGCCAGGGGAGCCTGAGCTGCCGTTGTTGACATAGCTATGCACCATCAGGGATTCACCTGCATTATTTATCGGGGTAAATGCTGGGCTAATTGGTGACTTGGTATTACTCTGGGCCTGACTACATAAAGCACCAAACGGCGCAGACGTATTAGCCCCACGGAATACATAGGTAGTCAGGTAAGAGGCACCGGTCCAATTTTGATTACTACTATTTGCTGCTGTAGCGATCTTCCATCCCAACCGCAGCGCCAAATTAGCGCCATCAGCAGAGGTGTAGGCGTTATTCCAGCCAGCGGGAAGGGACGGCACATTGGCAGTGGAGCTAATCGCCGCAACCACCAGCAAATCACCAACTGCATGGGTATTAAAACTGCCCGAGGCTGCAAGATAAATCGTAGACCCCACATAGCTAACTATCTGCACCGGCGGCCAGATCTGTTGATCTCCAACCATCCTCTTGATGATCTCAGTGTTTCCGTACCTGAAGCCCTGAACCCTTGTCCCACCTACAATGATGCCCATGCTTTAGGCGGTGATGTTGTACACCGTCTTGGCATCTTTAGTGGCAATGGCGTCATAGGCGGCCTGGGTGCCAATCCACATCGTCATCCCCACCACTGATCCGTTCACTGGATTGCTCACCCCTCCAGCAGGAGTAGCAAACACCAATGAACCATCAGTGGCGATGCCGTTCACAAACTGCCCAGCAGTACCAACGTTGGCTTTTATCCCGCCAAGCACGCTGGCCTGGGCAACAGGCAAGACGTAGGTGCTTCCAGCAGGGGTATAGATCTTGCCGTCACTGCCCAGCCTTGAGGCGTTGGCAGCATCATTAGAAATAGTCGTGGGGCCTTGGAGGTTGCCGCGTAGGGACCAGGTCATGGGAAATGGGAGCTAAACATTTTTGAGGCCGGCAACTTCAGCCTGAAGCGTTTTGACCATCGCGGTGAGTTCATTAACAGCATTTACAAGAACAGGCACCAGCGCCTCCCCGTTGTAGCGCAGCTTCTCGGGATCCTCGTTATCTATTATCACGCCCGTGCCACCCTCTAAAGCGAGGATATCCTGGGCCTTAAAGCCATAACGCATAGGGCCATTTGGCTCCTCGCTGTCACGGCTAATCTTAAATTGATACGCCGTGGGCTTGAGGGCGTTCACAAAATCTAGCCCGTAAGGAACTGGAGCAAAGTTCATCTTATCTCTTTCG
>Ga0114972_10002874_pt1 | contig 12946 bp, 15 predicted proteins | sample M_140807_EF_Meta_FD_87354 | JGI IMG/M metagenome (GOLD analysis project Ga0114972, IMG submission 87354) | Freshwater microbial communities from Lake Montjoie, Canada to study carbon cycling - M_140807_EF_MetaG | ecosystem: Environmental > Aquatic > Freshwater > Lake | place: Lake Montjoie... | reverse complement strand
CTATTGACCAACGCAAACTATGGGAGCGCGAGTTTAACTATAATGGAGAATAATTTTGTTGCATTCGTTTCATCTTGTCCCCCCTTCCTTTCTGGTGTGCATCATCATATGTCCGCTCCTAATATATTTAATATAACATACTTCTTCTGGTTGTCTGTTAATGGCAATGCATCCCATACTTCTCGATCCTGTTTATTATTGCAACACATATTCATATTAATCTTTCCATGCTTCTTCTCATATTCTTCAATCAATCTATCCATATCATCATCTTTTATCTCTTGCTCTTGCTCTGGTTCTTGCACAACGTTTTCTATATTTAATGTTTCACCGTCCATTTTTATATTATATAAATATATAATATATAATGGATAAAAAAACAATTATCACACCGTCAATGTTATTAGCTTATGCAATCTTAAAAGGATATTTATATCGTGATACCAAATATGATCGTAAAAAAGATAATATTAAAACAGTAGATGACTTATCACAATTATTGACTAGACGAAGAACATCACCAGTGGCAATGACCCCAATCGGACAAACGAAAGAAGATGTTCTAAAAGAAGCTAAAGATTTAAAAAAAATCGAAAATATAGCAGCAATGAGAATGACTACAAGCCCACCACCTGATGTTAATACACCAGAATTTGAAAAATATTTGTTACAATTTGCTACTGAATTAAAACAAAATGATTTTGAAACACGATATATTAGAAACGCTACATATACAGGACGTGAATATAAAGCTTTAGAAATAGAGGGAAAAGAAAGAGAAGTAAAAATTAATGAACAACAGCAACAAGTAGAAAGATTACAAGAACAAGAACAAAAATTAAATACACAATTAAAATTAAGTAGCGCACAAATTAAAAAGTTGGAAACATCAAAAAAATCATTATCGACAAGACTCGCAAAAAAAAATGGAGAAATTGATGAATTGAAAAGACAACAAGAATATTATCAAAAAACAAATAACAAAAGTGCATTAAAAAAAATTGATAAATCACTTAAAAAATCAATTGAAGAACAACAACTATTAAAAAATGAAATGAGCGAATTAACAAAAACAGGTGAAAGTTTAGGACAAGACGTAGCTGAAATAAAAGGAGACGTAAAAACAGTAATGGCAACAACGACTGATATACAAAGACAAATAGATGCATTGCCACGAACAATCAGAGGAACCCAAAGAGAATTAATACAACCACGAGAATATAAATATGATGAAGGACGAACAGGTTTAGGTTTAAACCCTGCACAACGTAAAAAGTTAAAAGCAATAGTGGCAAAAGAAACAAGGGCAGAGATCGCAGATGCGGTTGATATGATTGCAGGTGATGAAATAAATGCAACCCCTTCACAAATTATGACAGCTTTAACTGGTATAGCTTTATCGGTAGCAATTCCAATACCCTCCCCAGTTTTGGGTGCTATATTAGATAGATTATCAAGAGAAACAGGGTTCGATGCGTGGTTTAATAGTATGTTTGAAGACAGTCGTATTTCTGATTCTAATAATCGTATATTAACACAAAGAGCAACTGTTACTTCATTAGAACAAATTGAAGAAGCACAACCACGAATAAGTCCGATTGACGCAAAAACAGAAACAATTGAAACAAAAGCGCCATTTGATTTTGAACAAGCTATAATAAATGAAGTAAGAAATATTGAACGTGGTCCATCGGAAGGCAAACAAGATGCGGGACCAGGATCAATAGATCTAATTGGAAAAGCAGACCAAAAACAACAACGTGACAATAGAGGACGATTTATAAAAAAAATTGCAGATACACAAGCAGGAGCAGTGTTAGGAGGCGCCGCAACATATGCAATAACAGGCAGTGTGGCAAGTGCTGTTACAGGAGCAGGCGTAGGTGGTTTAGTAGGAGCATTAAGCCCTGCAATAAGTAGAATAGGCGAAGCGTTAGCAGAACGATTACCAGATACTATTCCAACAACGACAGGAATACAAAGAGCAGTACAAAGACAAATTACAACAGATACAAAAGATGTTAATATACCTATTCCAACATTATCAAGACGTGGAGCAAATCCACAAGAGCTGGCAACATATGAAAATGAAATAAATGAATTAAATATGCGATATAATGAATTGATGGATAATGAAGAATATGTAAATCGTCAAATGGTTATAAATTCACGTGCAAATTTACCAGTTGGAGTTTTAACAAATCAAGCAAGAAGAATATCTCGTGAAATACGTGAAAATAGGGATAGACTTTTACAAATTGAAGCAGAAGTAGAGAGAGGACCAAGAGCACGTATTGATATAGATCGTAAAGGTGTAGGCATACCAATCCCAAGACGAACAACAGACGAAGAAAAAGCATTAGTCCCATTTAACGAAGCAGAAGAGCGAACAACATATGATAAAAAGAAAGCATTAGCAGTTGCTGGAGCAGTAGGCAGTGCAGTTGTTGCAGCAGGTGTTGAACAAAGCGGAATGTTTAAAGAAAGACCTATTGAAGTGCCAACAGAAATATTCAGCCAACAACAGGACCAAACGGCAAGAGGACTATTACGACCAAAATTCATTATGCCAAGTGCAGATATATTACAGCCAAGCAATCAAGAGTTGGCGGCCGATGCATTAGAATTTGCAATGTTTGATTTTGTTGAACCAAGCAGTGAAGGAGCTGAAGGAACCAACCAAACGAATATATTAAAAGCATTTCAAAAAGAGAATGAAAACATAAGATATAGAAATGCTGGCGTTGTCGTTAATTCGTTATTCGGCAATGACGCTAATGATTTAACAACACAACAAATAACAAAAATGTTTTTAGGCCCTGAACTACCCCCTTTAATTTTTAGCGAGATACAACAAAACTTAAGCGAATATGAAGTTTCGAGCTTTGATGTAAATAATGAACTTACGGGGATTGAGTTCTTTTCACCTTATAATAACTTTACAAATGTAAATCCTGGCTTAGGTGAAAATATGAGTATGTTATTCGATGTTGTCCCATAAATAAAATTATTTATTTTATTGTATAATATTATATAATGGATTTCGATATGCCAGATGACGATATCATGCTCGATAAAGACGATAAAAATAAATTGACGTTCGATCTTGAACCTTATGATACATATTTAGAGAAGAAAGCGAACCAAGGCAAGTCAAAAAGAAAAGATGCACCAGAAAGCATTGATCCTAATATATTAAAAATTGTTGATTTTCCAACAAATAAAAGCAAGATACCACAAAGACCTCTAATGGAAGCAAACATAATCCCCAGACATCCTTTTAGTGTAATAATGAATGGAAAGAGCGGATCAGGTAAAAGCACATTATTATTAAACTTATGTTGTATGCCCCAGTTTTATGGGCCAACAGATAAAAAGAATGACAAAAGCAAATATTTTGATTTAATATTTATGTTCTCACCCACAGCAGGACAAGATGATTTGCCTGAATATTTAAACTTGCCAGCAAATAGGATTATACAAGATAATTTTATATCGAAACTTGAACATATCATAACAACACAAAAAGGCATAATAGAACGTAAGAAACTTGAAAACTCGCCAAAAATTTTAATTATATTTGATGATATACAATCACAAGATGCATTTATGCGTAGTGGTTCATTTCTAAAATGTTTTATTCAAAATCGCCATTATAGTATATCAACAATATTATGCTCTCAATCATTCACAAGAACACCACGCGCATGTCGATTACAATGTTCAAGTGTTTTTTACTTCCCAGGCTCTATGTCTGAAATGGAATTGTTAGTCGAAGAATTCTGCCCACCTGGAATGACTAAGAAAAATTTTATGGCTATGGTTCAACATGCAACAAAAGAGAAACATCATTTTTTACATATAAATATGAAAGTTCCATTTCATGAAAGATACAGAAAGAATTTAGATACAATTTTAGAATATTAAATTTTATTATATAATGTTATAATATAATGTCATTAGAAAAACTTATTACGATATCAAGTGATGATAAAGATGCCGACAGTAATTCTAACAGTGATTTTTACGTATCATTAAAAGAAAGGTTTTATACACAACAAATTCAACGTATAATGATTAAAGAAATAACAGTGCCCAATTGTTTTTATAATTTGTCTGATGGTGTTAATAATGGCAAAGAAAATAACGTATTAAATTTTTTCATTATCGCCCCTATATCATTTATTATAACACCTGGACAATATAATATAGATCAGTTTATAACAGCATTAATTGCAGGATTCTTAGCAAATGGTGTTGTTGTTTTAATTACACAAGATGATTTAACACAAACGTTGATATTTACATTCACAGATAACACATTATTAGATTCTAAAAGTTCAATGGCCCCAGTATTAGGCCTTACCTCGGATGTATTATGTCTTGCGGGTGTTCCTACTTCTCTACAATTTCCACCAGACTTATCAGGCATAAACGCTGTTAATATACATTCATCAGCTCTTGCAGAGGGTCATGGTATTGATAGTAATACTGGTTTAATATCATTAGTTGAACGTGTAAGCTTACATGATATTCCATTTGGTAGTTTTGGATATAAGATGAATAATGACTCTGACCTTGCGACAATATTTTATGAACAACCACGAAACCTAAACAGAATTGATATAAGATTACGAGATACACAAGGTAAAATATTAAATATTGGGACAAAAAAATTTACAATGGTTATAAAATGTTATTTTGCATGATTACTTTTACTTAAAATATTATTGATATAATTATATATAATGTTCAAGTGTGATAAATGCGAATATGAAAGTAAATATAATGGTGATTTAAAAAGACATATTAAAATGGTTCATGATAAAATCAAAGATATTAAATGTTCTAAATGTGAATATGTTTGTTCAGACCTTTGTAATTTAAAAAGACATATTAAAACTGTTCATGACAAAATGAAAGATATTAAATGTTCTAAATGTGAGTTTATATGTTCTGCAAATAATATTTTAAAACTTCATATAAAACAAATTCATGATAAAATCAAAGATATTAAATGTTCTAAATGTGAATATATTTGTTCAACAAACGGACATTTAAAAAGACATATTAAAATGGTTCATGATAAAATCAAAGATATTAAATGTTCTAAATGTGATTCTATATTTTCAGACCTTGCTAATTTAAAACAACATACAAAACGAGTTCATGATAAAATAAAAGATTTTAAATGTTCCAAATGTGAATTTGTATGTTCAGCAAGTAATGATTTAAAACGACATATACGACAAGTTCATGATAGACCTATTACTGATAAACATATGAGTTTAGGCGAATACGCAATATATGATTATCTTAATAAAAATAAAATTGACTTTGAAAGAGAAATGAAATTTAAAGATTTAGTGTCACCAAAAAATAAACAATTACGATACGATTTTTATATTAAATCACATAATTTATTGATTGAATTTGATGGCAAACAACATTTTGAAAAAGTAAGATGGACAAAAGAACATACTAATAATGAAATTATTGAAAGATATAATTTTTTAGTTGAATGTGATCATTTAAAAAATGAATATGCTAATGCAAACAAAATAAAACTATATCGTATTAAATATACTGAGTTAAAACATATTGATAATATATTAAAAGTTTTATTAACATAATTGAATATAAACAATTTCAGAGTGTATTTCGCGTAAGGCCATATAACATAATTAATTAAAAGTTTCATTAACATAATTTATATTATATAATCTTATAATATAAATGAATAGTAATGGTCGTAATAGAAATAACACATTTGAAGGAGATGTATTTGTAGATGGTGATTTAACAGTAACAGGCACTATAAATGGTGGCGGAGGTGGAGGAGGAGTCAATAACCCTATGACAGAAGACCTTCAGGCGGGTGGTTATGCTATATACAATATATCAGAAATAACAGGCTACGAAGGATTACTACCAATAAGTACTACGATAGATTTACAAGACAATAATATAGAGGGTGTTAATACAATAAAATTAGATAAAATAACAACAAAAAACCCAGAAGATTATTTTATCGACTGTGATGGTAAAATATTAAATAATGCTAATGCGTTTACCCTCAACAACGGTTTATCGTTTTCTGCTTCTATTGTTCCAGAAGTAAATCACGTTCTAACAGTAGAAGCACCCGGAACACTCATTGGATATAAAAAGGCTGTTTTTAATCCAGTCGAAGAGCCTGTAGATATGAATTCTAATAATATTGATCATTGTGCTACATTAGACGTACATTTTATAAAAGATACGGTAGAAAACAAAGTAAAATTTATCAGTGTCGTACATACTTTACAACCATTGTATTGTTTTGAGGATATTGTTATGAATTATAAAAGAATCTATTATTGTAACTCATTAATAGCTGCACATAATGAATCTGGTTTAGGTCTGGACATGATACCCGCAACAGTAGGTTTACCCGGTCAAGTTTTGGCTAGAGATCCCTTATTTAATCCTGCCGATCCTCTCACATATAAACTAGTATGGGCTAATCAATCGAGCGGTGGAGGTGTAACCAATCCTATGACTGCTAATTTATTTGCAAATGATTTTAATATTTATCAGGCGAACATATTAGAAGGTAAAAATATACTTGTAATGGCTGGTGGTGGCGGTATAGCTTGTAATGCTGGCGGGTCGTCTGTTCCAGTAACTTGGCTATTAGCAATTAAAAAATCAACATCTCCTTTTTATCAAACTTTTAACACTGACTATATAACGCCTCAAACCATAGCAGGGGTGACTATAGATAGTAAGTGGGAAGATGGAACAACAGATACCAAAATATCATTACAAACACCAATACTTAATATAAATAATAGTACAAATTTATCGCCAACTAATATAACAATAACTGGTAATATACAAATAACTCAAGGGAGTGGATACATACATGGTAATAATTTGATTGTAAGAGGTAGAACCTCTGCGAATGTTCCTACTAATTTAACTTTAGAAGGAGTAACAACATCGATAAATAGTACTACATTAAATATAACTAGTACAGCAAATGTAATCGCTGGTAATACCAATTTTACAGGAATTGTTAAAACTAATAATATACAACCATATACAGGTACAAGTATAAATATAACTGCTACTGATACAAATATATCAAATAGATTAAATGTTTTAACAAATAGATCCTCATCGATAGGAGTAAGAACCACTATATTTAAAACCTATGGACCAATGCCAAATGTAAATATTAATGTTGTACCTCCTACTAATCCACCTGTTAAATTAAATTCAATTATAGCAGCTCAAAAAGGAGATTACATTATACCATCTAATGGGTTTGTAAATGGTGATAAATTTATTATAACTATGTATGGATTATTAACAACTGTAGGAAGTGGTAGTTTGAATATTTATTTATATGTAGGTGTTGTTCTTGCTGTATCTTTTAGTGTTGTCAATGTTGCATCAGCTGCACAACCATGTAAATTTACATTTGAGATAGATTGTACTGTATCTGGTAATGATGTTAATTTAGGAAATGGCACAGCCTTATTATCTGTTGAGAGAAATAATACATCTATTAGGTATTCTGCTGGTTCTATTGGTTCATTGGTTCCTAATAATGGATTATCGAATAGTATTGATATATATGTATCACAATCAGCAACTCAAACAAGTAATTTTACACCATTAAGTTATACAATAGAACAATTATAATTATGAATTATGTATATTAGGAGGATTTATAAAAAGTGTCATTATAGCACTAATCAAACTAAAATATATTGTATTGTCTGATCCTGGATGCATACCTATCATAATAAATGAAAATGTTAATATACCTATTGAAATAATAAATGCTGAACTATATTTAATAAATCCTACACTTGAATGTGAACAACAAATAGTATATTGTTTATCGTCATCATTAACATTTATTTTAACTTCTTTTTCTTCAGTCATATAATATAAATTTATAAAATATATAAAAAATAATTTATAAACTACTAATATAATGATGTCTGATACTAAATCCCGCGAATTTACTCTTCATCGTGATGATGGATACAAATTCCGCATTGAAAAAGTTATTGGTAATGATGAACTTGGTCCTTGCTTCTCTCTTAAAACTACACTTCAAAATGGTGCTGGTGACTTTGGTATTTATGTGCCAGGTCTTAAAGTTGATACTATGTATGGGGTGCGAATGGTTGGCCCTTTACTTGGTACTCATGAATATAAGCTTATTAGCCTTGACCAGGGGCTACAGGCCGAAACTAGTCGTGCAAATGCTGCAGAGGTTAAACTACAGCAAAATGTTGATAGTGAAGCAGCAACACGACATGCAGCAGATTCATATCACACTGCACAAATTGCTCAGGAAATTAGCGATAGACAAACTGGCGATTTTCAATTGGATATAAAATTGGGCAGTGAAGTATCACGCGCGCAGGCCTCTGAACTCGTCCTAACTAACAACGTTGCGAGTGTTACTGCTGGTCTTGCTACTGAAGTGTCTGAACGTAAAGCCGAAATTGTTCGCGTTGATGCCCGCATTTTACAAGAAATCCAGACACGTGGTGACAGTGTATTTAACGAAGCACAATTACGTGAAGCAGCTGATGTTAAATTGGGTGCTCGTTGTGATGGCCTTGTATCGAGTGTTGCTGCTGAAGTTGCTGATCGTAAAAGCGATGTTGCACGTCTTGATGGTCGTCTTGACTTTATCACCCATAACACTGATCCAACCGCTCTTGATTCTTTGACAGAAGTGGTTGCACAGTTCTCGCAGAATGGTATGGGATATGCTGCACGTCTTGCATGGCTCGAAGGTGTTGTAGCTGACCTTGTAAATAAGACGCAGTAAGCTATGCTATATTAACTAATTCATAAATAATTTGTTTGAGTCTTACATTTTGTTGTTCTAAAAATGATATGCGTGATGATAATGTATTTGTTTGCAATTCACTTAACGTTTTATAATTTTCGAGTATTTGTAATCTTAACAATATAGACTCGTCTGCTGTCTTGAATTCATCAATCGTTTGTGTTATGGGTATATTATTTAATATAACATCTTTGACCCCTTCAATGTTATTATTGTTTATATTTATCTTTGTTGTAAAACTATTTTTTAGGGGGCGGCCATTTGAATCCATACAATATATTATATAATATATAAAATATTGTTTATAAATTATTATACAATGTTTTTATACGTTCATACACCATAGGTATTTTGCACTAAAATATAGTGGCGTAAATTTCTTTATAAAGTTGTTCTTTTGTTTAAATAATTCTTGTAGTTCTTGCCCCCTTGATGTATAGCATAAATCTAAGTGACTGTAATGTTTAATTTTTGTATCATCCCTATAATGACCTTTAGAACTGTCACCAAAATCAATATAATATTTTTGTCCTCGATTGTCTTGAACAATTGCTGTATATTTTTTTTTTGTATCTCTTGCTTTGATTATATCAATTTCTTTATATTGTGTTGTCATATATAGTATTATCGGATATTATATTTTTCATAGAACTTCTGGTCCGCGGTTTTGGTTTTTGGTGTAGGATAAAAACGTTCTCGCCTTATTTGTGCTTCATTTAATCTCAATTCTTTTTCTTTTTGTTCTGCTTCTGCTCTCTTTAATACTTCATCAATTAGAACACTTTTAATATTTTGTTCCCCAATACCATCATTCATGTTCATTGCCCTGCCTGCTTGTTGTATATAGTTTCGCATAATTTTATCTGGTCTATATAAATTTTCTTCTCCTAAGTAATATGCATAACTATCTCTCACTTCTTCAACGAAATCCTGTGACTCAGTATTAAAAATATTTGATTTACTTTTAACAGCTTCCATCACCATTTCATTGCGTAGCCTGGGGTCTAATCGTGTATTAGAATACATATCAATTTCTGCTTCTTGTGGGCTTATTGGTTGTTCTAATACCTTTTGATTATTGACATATTGTTTATATTGGTCTTCTGTTGTCTTTTGGTCTTCTTGAGTATTGTAGTTATTTTTAAATAATTCCATTTGCTTTTCGTGTCCATCAGTATAATAAACTGTTCTGTTGTTTCCTGTAAAATGATTAGGTGCTTTAAGAACAGGATCAAACATTCCATTATTTAATTCTAAATTATACACTTTAGAAAATTCAGAATTGTTTAAAATACTCGCTGGGATAATTGGGACTGAATACATATAATATAAGAATATAGAAAAAAATATTATGTTTTTATATTATATATAATGTCTAACAATATGGAAATCAACATGCAACCAGAAAGCAGATTAACTGACTCTCTATTAGGTGTAAATGAATTATCTTATCAGATGCCTCCATCTTTAGGTATTGCTACACAGGCTCGTCATCGTGAAGAGTTCGCACAAATCAACTCATATACAGTATCAAGTGGTGGCGGTGGTCAAACTGTTGTATTTGATAGTCAGACAGGATCGTCATTTGTTGATCCTAAGGCATCATACTACGTGTTTAACATCTCGCATAATAAGCCAGCTCTTGATATTGGTTTTGGTTCTGGTTCTATTGCTAATATTATTAACACTGTCACAGTTAGATCACGAACAGGTAAAGAAATTGGTCGTTATGAAAATTTCAATCTCCTATGCAAATATATGGATCGTGTACAGGAATCACAAGAATTTTTAAGCTCTACGCTAAAGGCACAAGGATATAGTGTTAATAGAGAGGGTAAAAGTTATGCGGACACAGTACCCTCAACTGGTAAAACTTATATTCTAAGAATGTCGTCTATTCCATGTTTCTCCCCCTATAATTGTAAAATGTTACCTCCCCAGATGATGGAGGGGCTTCGTGTCGAATTTCGTCTTGAGGCTTCTGTTGTTGCTTTTTGTCCGAATGTTTTAGCCAGTGTTATTGATACTACTTTAACATACACATTAAATCGTCCCTCTGTTCAATATAAGTGTTATGATCTCGCTGATGCCTTTGCACGTCAGATCGCTATGGTTGCTTCTAAATCTGGACTTAGACTTTTACACAAAGAAATATTCCACACGATTACAAGCACTGCTGGATCTCAATCCAACTGGGACCTGAAGAAGGCAGCGAGCAAAGCATTGAACTGCATGATCGTATTACGTACTACAGCTAATACAACATTGCCAAATGTTGATTGTTTTGCTTCTAGAGTTAATGATATTATTAGATATCAGGCAAATATTGGTTCTGTATATTGGCCGAATCAACCTCTAACAATCCCCGATGTAGCAGACTATTATCAATCATATTATTATTCTATGTATGGAGCTGGAAAACTATATGGTGGGTTTCCTTCTAGTCTTACACCTGAACAATGGGCTGGCAGTGTTGATGCTGATATTAAAAACGTTGTATATAATAACAATTTTATTATGATCAATCTCAATAGCTCGAACGTAAGCGATCTGGTAGGAATGACTGTAAATAACAGTCGTGCCCTGTTGTTAGATGTATTACGTGCATCATCTGGTACTGATGTAAGGTTTGATTCGTTCCTTTGTCATCTACGAGCAACAACCGTTTTTACTTCTAACGTAACTGTATTAGATTAAATAAACATAATATTTTTAAAAAGGGTTAAAGGATATAAAAAAATAAATTAAAAAAAAATAATAATAATTTTTTAATTATAATAACATTACATATTTATTGTCCATAATAACCATATAGGCGTTCCCATTCTATACGTTTATTAATAGCATTTTGTCTTGCTGTTTCATTTCCATAACGTCTAACAGAATATGATCTAGTCTGTGGGCCAACATTGCAAATAGTAGCGAACCAATTATTATTATAAAAGAATACGCCTTGTTTTCCTGATGTGTTGTCATTTCTTATTGTTTTATTTCTCATATTTGTTGATAAATCACATTGTCTAATATTGCATTTTCTATTGTCGTGTTTCTTTCTGTTTATATGGTCTATACAATGATTTGCTTGTAAAATATGTTGTCGTCTGTAATATTTACTATGAAAATAACCATAACAACCATTAGAATATATATATCCTGCTGCGTTTTTATGCCATACGTAATTAGATAATAAATGTAATGTGTGTTCATCTGTTGAACAAATCATATATGTGTCATCCTGTAATTTAACAATAGCGAATGTACCATTAATATAATATGTGTTCTTATGTGGCTTGCGTCTGCCTGGGTGTTGTTCGGCAATGTCTAAATCAATGTTAAAATCGTTTTTGATTTCTTGTCGGGTGGCCATTATATAATACTATATTAGATAATATTTTTTAAGTTTATTTTTTATTATATTTTTTTACTATATAATTAATATTTTTTTATATATAATATTTTATGTATAGTATATATTATATAATGGACGAATTAAAAGAACAAGCTATAAAACTGGGTGCGACAGAATTCGGAAAGAGTAAAAGAAAAGATAAAAAATATTATGTATTATATGAAGGTAAAAAGATTAATTTTGGAAGTGCAACGGGTCAAACATTCTTAGATCATAAAGATGAAAAAAAGAAAGAAAACTGGAAAAAAAGACACTCTAAAATAGTTGATAAAGATGGCGTACCATTCTATACAAAAAAGAACTCAGCTGAACACTGGAGCTATTATCTTTTATGGCCTTAAATATAAAATATAAAAAATATATAATAAAAAAGTGTATTAATTTATTATATGGATATAGGTATATTAACTGTTGTAATTGGAATAATATTGTTATACGTTATTAATGAGTGGTTTAATCGCTCTTAAATGTTTTTTACTATTCATATGATGTGTTTTATTACAGTAAGCATATTTATGCCCACAGATTGAACAGTCGTGTTTTGTTTTAAATTTTTGTTTATTGTTTTGATAATACGTTTTCATATATTCAGGGTTTGCTTCTCTATATGTTTTTAAATATCCTTTCATATCAATGATTGGCATTATATTATAATACTATATAATATAATTTTT
>Ga0114972_10002873_pt1 | contig 12947 bp, 9 predicted proteins | sample M_140807_EF_Meta_FD_87354 | JGI IMG/M metagenome (GOLD analysis project Ga0114972, IMG submission 87354) | Freshwater microbial communities from Lake Montjoie, Canada to study carbon cycling - M_140807_EF_MetaG | ecosystem: Environmental > Aquatic > Freshwater > Lake | place: Lake Montjoie... | reverse complement strand
GCGCCGAACGAGCGAAGGATTCTTCGAGCTCACAGGCGATCCTCTCGTTCGCTGCATCGCTCGCGCACACGCTTACGCGCCCTACGCCGACATGCTGTGGATGGAAACCTCCACGCCCGATCTCAAGCAAGCGAAGCGCTTCGCGGAGGGCGTCCACTCTCGATTCCCAGGCAAATTGCTGGCCTACAATTGTTCGCCCTCGTTCAACTGGAAGCGAAACCTCGACGACCAAGCCATCGCGGCCTTTCAACGGGAGCTCGGCGCGATGGGGTACCGCTTTCAGTTCGTGACGCTCGCAGGCTTCCACTCACTGAACCACGGCATGTACGAACTCGCGCGTGCTTATCGTACCCAAGGCATGACCGCCTACAGCCGCCTGCAGCAAGCCGAGTTCGATGCCGAAGAACACGGCTACACAGCGACGCGCCACCAACGCGAGGTGGGCACGGGCTATTTCGACGAGGTCCGTCGCGTCATCGGCGGGGGCGATTCCGAGACGGCGGCGCTTGGCGGCTCGACCGAGGCGAGCCAATTCCAGCGACACAACTGAGGGTCACCACGCGGCGGCCTTGGCGTAACCTTGCGCGACGCGGGCTTCGTCTTCCCAATCGGGGTCCACCGCCGAGACATGCTCGGCGACCGTACGAATGTCTTCGCCGCCCAGGATCGCCTCGCGTGCCCATTGCGAACCGGTGAGCAAGTCGAAGGCGGGAATGTCCTCGACGAACTCGTACTTCTCGGTGCGGAAGCGAAACTCCGCCGGAGCGAGGCGCTCCGCGAGCGCGATCAACGCCGTGTAAACCGCGACCGGGCGAAAGCGCGCGTCGATCGGGTGAACCTCGACGCCGCCGCACACCTTGCCTCCATGCTTATGAAAGGTCGGGATAAACGACAGAGGGCGCACGAGCTGCCCTTCGAACCCCAGCCTGTCGAATGCGGCCGCGAGCTTCGTGCCATCGACGAACGGCGCACCGAACACCTCGAACGGCCGCGTATGCCCACGGCCCTCCGAAAGATTCGTCCCCTCGAGGAGGCAGCCACCAGGATAAACGAGCGCCGTATCGACCGTAGGCATGTTCGGCGAAGGGAGAACCCAAGGACGATCGTGGCTTCCCAGGGTCGCCTCGTCCCAACCTTCGACGCCAACGACGCTCACTGCGCCGTTCGGACCGAGCGGAAGGCCGTCCCGCGCCGCGAACAAGCAAACCATCTCGGCGAGCGTGAGGCCATGCCGTATCGGCACGCGCTCCCAGCCGACGAACGAGGTAAAGCCCGGCTCTTGGCGACGGCCTTCGAAGACGCGCCCAAGCGGGTTCGGCCGATCGAGCAGGACCACGTGAACGCCCACCTTCGCCGCAGCGCGCAGCGCAAGAAGGGCGGTCCACACGAACGTGTAGTAGCGCGACCCCACGTCCTGCAAGTCGATGAGGAGAACGTCGACGGAACGAAGATCGCGCTCGCGAGGGAGCAAGTCTGCGAGCTCCGCACCGTACAGGCTCACGATCCGCGCGCCCGTCATCGGCTCGACCTCGTCGCCGATGGTCGCCATGTCCTGAGCGGCGGCTCCGAACCCATGCTCCGGTGCGAACAGCAACGAAGGCTTTACCCCCAAACGGCGGAGCACATCGACGAGATGCACGAGCCGTCGATCGACGCTCGCCGCATGGCACAAGACGGCCACCCTCTTCGTGCGCAGCTGCCCGACGAGCCCTTCGCACCGTTCAAGCCTATCGACGCCGACGTTCATCGGGATTCGCGTAGCGCCATTCGAAGCACGTGGCCCACAATCCGAACTTTTCGTCGCCGCGGAACGCAGTTAGCCTCGGCGGATGTTACGTCGGAGCTTGGGTAGGATCGTTGCCGGTGCGTTTGCTTTGAGCTGCACGGCCGCGGCCTGCAGTGGGTCAGACGACACGACCGCAACGAGCGGCAACGGCGGCTCGATGCCTACGAGCACCTCGGCGACCACGACCGCGGGAGCCGGCGGCGGCAACGGGGCCCCGACCTACCACGACGACGTCGCGCCCATCCTCGCGAACCACTGCAACAACTGCCACCACACGGGCGGCATCGCGCCCTTCCCGCTCGACACCTACGAAGATGCGGCTTCCGTCGCTGGGCTCGTCAGGAAAGCGACGGCGGCGCGAACGATGCCGCCGTTCCCCGCGGACAACTCCGGTGCCTGCCATACCTTCAAAGACGCGCGATGGCTTTCCGACACCGAGCTCGCGACGCTGGCAGCCTGGGCCGACGGGGGAGCTCCCCGAGGCGATGCATCGAAGCCCGTCCCCGCGCCCCCAGAACTCGTAGGACTCGCGAAGGTCGGTGCCACGCTGGACATGGGGTTCGACTACACGCCGCCGACGACCAAGCCGGACGACTACCGCTGCTTCCTCGTCGACCCAAAGTTCGCATCGACGAAGTACCTCACCGGCTTCGACGTGAAACCCGGTGACCCGCGCGTCGTGCACCATGTCGTCGTGTTCGTCGTCGCGGACGACAACGCGGTCGAGCAAGCCAACCTGCTGGACGCCGCGGATCCTGCGCCGGGCTGGGCGTGCTTCGGCGGCGTCGGTGACAACATCAACGCGGCACTTTCGGTGGCCTGGGCGCCCGGCGTCCCAGCCACCCATTTCCCGAAGGGTACGGGCCTCGAGCTCGCCGCCGGCCGCAAGGTCGTGCTCCAAATGCACTACAACGTCGAGAAGGGCACCTACCCCGACCGCACGAAAGTCGACCTCGAGCTCGTCGACTCGGTCGAGCATGTCGCCCACATCGAGCCGCTCGTCGATTTCAACCTGACGCTTCCGCCGAAGCTCGCGGATGCAACGTCGAGCTTCAACACCGTCATCGACCAAAAACGCACGGTCTACGGGATTTTCCCGCATCAGCACCTCCTCGGAAAGTCGATGAGGCTCACGCACCTCGCGGGCGGCCAAGAGAGCTGCTCCCTCGACCTGCCGAAGTGGGACTTCAACTGGCAGCTTTTTTACTTCTACGACAAGCCCCTCGAGTTGCTTCCCGGCGACCAGCTCAAGCTCGACTGCCACTACGACACGATGGGCAAGAACACGCCGACGGGCTGGGGCGAAGGCACGAGCGACGAGATGTGCGTCACGCTGCTTTACGAGACGTTCGACGGTCCTACGTGCGACCACTGCGGCCCCCAGCTCGAGGGCAATCCTTGGCCACCGACGAACCTGTGCAAGGGGAGTGACGCCCTCTTCGAGGCCTTCAGCGCCTGCGCGTGCGACAAATCCTGCGCGGCCGCCTGCGGCACGAACGTCTGCACGGGCAACTACCCGTCGGACGAATGCCAAGCCTGCCTTGACGCCTCGTGCAGCGCCGAGACCAAGAGCTGCCGCGACGACCACAACTCCCTGCACTGAACCGTCGGGTTCGACACGCCGGTCGGCCCAACCTACGTTTGCCTGCGACGCTCCCCGTGACGCTCCAACTCGGCCAAATCCTCGACGGAAAGTACCGCATCGTGCGCGGTATCGGCGGCGGCGCCATGGGGGAAGTTTACGAGGGCGAGAATCTCCGCATTCACCGGCGCGTCGCGATCAAGGTGTTGCTTCCGTCACTGTCGGCGCAGAGGGACGCCGTTAAGCGCTTCGAACGGGAAGCACAAGCGGCGGGTCGCATCGGCTCCGAACACATCGTCGAAGTGCTCGATCTCGGCTCGCTGCAGGACGGCGGCCTCTACATGGTGATGGAGTATCTCGAGGGCGTGACGCTCGGGGCGCGGATGCAAGCAAGCGGCATCCTTCGCCCCCGCGACGTCGCGCCGTGGATGCAGCAACTCTTGACTGGCCTTGAAGCGGCCCACGCTGCGGGCATCATCCATCGCGACCTGAAGCCCGAGAACGTCTTCCTTTGCAACGAGGTCGCTGGCCAACGCGACTTCGTAAAAATCCTCGACTTCGGAGTGTCGAAGTTCAACTCGGTCGACGGAGACCTGAGCATGACGACCTCGGGTTCGGTTGTCGGAACACCGTATTACTTGGCACCCGAGCGAGCGAAAGGCGTCACGGAAATCGATGCTCGCTCGGACCTCTACACGGTCGGCGTGCTCCTCTACGAGGCGGTTGCGGGACGGAAGCCGTTCGTCGCTGGGACCTTCAACGAGCTCGTGTTCAAGATCGTCCTCGAAGAGCCGCCGCCGCCCGAGAACTTCGTGCCGGACTTCGACCAAAACTTCGGCAAGGTCCTGCGCCGCGCCATGGCGCGTGATCCCAACGAACGATTCCAGACGGCCGCGGAATTCCGTGAGGCGCTTTCAGTATGGCTCCAAGGTGGCCATCCACCCGCGGAGGTCGGTCGCGGGACGCACAGCGCGAGCCTGACGGGCACGTCAACCCCATCCGCGAGCGGACTCGTGGAAGCAGAACTCGGGGCGACGAGGCTCATCGTGGAGGGTGGCGGCGCCGTCGCGTCCCCTACGAATGCGGCACCAACGGCACGACCGAGCGGCGACCCGCACCCAAAGCGTCAGAAAAACGCCGCTCGAAGTCGCTTCGCGCTCGCCCTTGGCGCGATCGGCTTTCTCGCGATCGGCATGATCGCAGGCTGGGTGGTGCTTCGACCGACGTTCCCGAAGCGCGTCGAAACGCGCACGGCGAGTGACGCTGTCTCGGCTCCGCTACCCCTCGCGGTCACCACCGCGAGCGCGACGGGTCGCACCGACGACGACGCCCCGGCACTCCCTGGTGCCGCGGCATCCGACGTCGCCCTCGCGGCAGTGCCCCTCGCAGCAGTGCCCCTCGCAGCATCGGCGACTCCCCGAAACAAACCTGCCCCACGCACCCCGAACGCTGGGGGCGGCTCACCGGATGTCGTTCGCCCAGCCCCCCCAGCGCGAACGACCCAATCGGCAGGCGGCCGGCCGATCAACACCGAGCTGTGACCCGGCACGCGGTTGCGATGGCGGACGGCGCCGCGTCGGACTAAGCTTTCCCCGCTTTATCGCTATGCGCCTGCAGCCCGGAGAAATTCTCGACGGCAAATACCGGATCGTCCGTCCGATCGGCGAAGGCGGTATGGGAACCGTCTACGAGGGCGAAAACACGCGCATTCGAAGGCGCGTCGCAATCAAGGTATTGCACGCGGCGGTCGCCGAGAAGCAAGACGTCGTCCAGCGCTTCGAGCGAGAAGCGCAGGCAGCAGGCCGGATCGGCTCGGAGCACATCGTGGAGGTGCTCGACCTCGGCAACCTGCACTCGGGCGAGCGCTACATGGTGATGGAGTTCCTCGACGGGGAAGATTTCACCCAGCGGATCAAGCGGCTCGGTCGCCTCACGCCCGAGCAAGTCGCTCCGCTCCTGGTCCAAGTGCTCGAAGGGCTCGCGGCGGCGCACGATGCGGGGATCATTCACCGCGACCTCAAGCCCGACAACATCTACATCCTGCAGCGCGGCGGCGGTCGCACCGACTTCGTAAAGTTGCTGGATTTCGGGGTCTCCAAGTTCTCGGCGCTCGACGACGAGATGAGCATGACCCGAACCGGCGCAGTGATGGGCACGCCGTACTACATGTCGCCGGAGCAAGCGAAAGGCAGCCCGATCGATGTGCGGTCGGACCTCTACGCCATCGGCGTCGTGGCCTACCAAATGCTGACGGGCCGGGTCCCCTTCAACGCAGGCTCGTTCAACGAGCTTCTCTTCAAGATCGTCCTCGAGCAACCCGAGCCACTCGAGCGCGTCGTTCCCGGACTCGACCCTGGCTTCACGGGGATCGTCCACCGCGCGATGGCCCGCGATCCCGAGGCGCGGTTCCAGTCGGCTCGCGAGTTTCAGACCGCCCTGAAGGCTTGGCAGCCGCTCTTTGCTCACCTCGCGGGCTACGACGTCAACGCGACCCTCGCCCTCCCGGACGCGCTACCACCACCGCACGCTTCGCAGCCGGCCTTCGCCCCTCCACCACGTGCTTCGCAACCCGGGTTCGGCGCGCCTCCCCCGGCGTACGCACTCTCCACGCCCGGCGTTGCCGCACCGAACGGCGGCTTCTACGGCTCGCAACACGGCCTCAGCGCCGAAGCCGTCTCCCGTGAGTCCCAGTCGGGTGCCCTCCCGACCGGTACCTCGGGCGGCGACCCCGTGCTTGCCGCATCGCAGGTCGGCCTGGCGCTGACACCTCCGCCACAGAGCGCAGGCCGGGGAACGAAGGTCGCACTCGCCCTCGTCGTCACCGCGCTCCTAGGCGCCCTCGGCTTCGGTGCCTACATCTTGACCGGCATCAATCCGTCGCCAGGCCCGCCCCCGAAGCCCGGAGGCACCCTCCCGAACGCCGCGACCAAGCCCACCGCGAGCGCCACCTCGGCGACGGGAAGCCCAGTCTCTCCGGCAGCGACCGCCACCGCACTCGCTCAGGCGGCATCCGCCGATGCTGCCACGAGCCCACCCACCGCACCGTCTGGAGCGCCGGCACCGACGCCGGCGACGTCACCCGCCGGAGGCGCCGGTACCGCCAAGCCACTACCGATTCCGGCGGCGCCAACGCCAACGGGAACCTCGGGGACGACCAAAACGCCACCCACGGCGACCGGCGGCCGCAAAATCAATACCGACCTCTAACCGCCACAAGTGCGCGTTTCTCTGGACGCGCGCCGGAAGTCGGTCCATTTTCCCCCTCGCAGCTCATGGCGTACATCATCACCGAAAACTGCACCGGATGTACGGCGTGCATCCGCCGTTGCCCGACGAACGCGATTACCGGCGAGCGAAAGATGCTCCACGTGATCAATCCGGAGCTCTGCATCGATTGCGGCTCCTGCGGAGTCGTCTGTCCGGACGAGGCCATTTACGACCACGAGGGCAACCTCTGCGAGAACCTGAAGGCGCCAGCCCGCCCGGTCGCCATGGTGGACCTTCAGTCGTGTGTCGGCTGCGAGTGGTGCGTGTGGGCCTGCCCGTTCGACGCGCTGAAGATGGTGCAGCTGACCGACGGCCATCACTTCGAAATCTCGGAAGTCATCACCAAGAAGTGCGTCGGCTGCACGTTGTGCGAGCTCGATTGCCCGTACGACGCGATCCATATTTTCCGCGGGGATTCCGAGCGCGCCGAAGAGCAGCGCGAGCGCAACGCGCGCTTCAAGGAAGAGATCGGCCTCGCTGCCTCGACGTCGACGAAAGACGACGACGAGCAGGCAGCGTGAGCGACGGCGCGGGCCCTCTTCGCCCGGCGTTCGCCAAAAACTATCCCGCCGACCAGGCGCTCGACGTGCTCGTCGATGCGTTCTCCCGCGGAGATTTTCGACGCATTCGCGAGGAGGCGCCGAAGCTCGCGGCGGCAAGCGAAAATTCCGCCGTGAAGTCGGCCGCGCTCGACTTGCGGCAGCGCATCGAGCCAAGCCCCATCGCCCTCTACCTCATCGTCCTCGCCCTCGTCTTGCTGGCGGTCCTCTACGGCCACGCCCTGACGCACGCGGCCCACTGAGGCAAAGCCGCAGCGAAGGACCGGCCGCAACTGCGGCCAATTCCCTAACGACACGTCACCGGCTCCGAGGCCCTCGATGGGTCGATTCCGCCGAGTATGCCGTTGGTTTACCAGGTTTGTTGCGACTAGACTCGTCGGAACCGTGACCGAACCGCGACGAGGCATCAGCTACTGGGACTACATCCGGGTCGAAGACCTCCTGTCGCTGCAGTCCGGGCTGCACGAGCACGAGTCCTCTCTCGGCAACGATGAGGTGCTCTTCATTACGGTGCACCAAATCTACGAGCTGTGGTTCAAGCTCATCCTGCGCGAGCTCGAGCACGTGCGCACCGTGTTCCGCCAAAACCCCGTGCCGGATCAGGACCTCTCCTCGGCGGTTCGTTCGCTCCGCCGCTGCGTGAGCATCTTCGACGTCGCTGCGACCCACTGGAAGGTCGTCGAAACGCTGACCACCCGCGATTACCTCGCGTTTCGCGATCAGCTCGTCGGGGCGAGCGGTTTCCAATCGGCGCAGACGCGACAGATCGAGATCTTGCTTGGCCTCGAAGACGAGAAGCGAATCCCTTGCGGCGGCGAATCAAGTTACAAGTCGGCGCTGCACGGCTCCGACGGCGGTAGCAGCCCTGCCCTCGAGCGCGTCGAAGGGCAACTCGCCACGGGCCCGAGCTTCCGCGCCGCGCTCTACGACTGGCTCGCGCGAACGCCGATCGACGGCTCCAGCGAGGAAGCGCACGTCAAGAACTACACGAGCGCCTTCCTCGCGTCGCACGAGGCGCAAGCCCAGCGACTCGTCGAATCGAGCGGAGCAGCCCTGCCCCAACTCGATCGGGAGGTTCTCGCCAAGCGGTTTCAACGTGACATCGATCATGCGCGCGCCTTCCTCGAAGGCCACGACCTCGCTCATCTTCCAGAAGACGAAAAGCGAAGCCGTCGCCATTGTCGCGCCGCGCTCGTCTTCATCGAGAGCCACCGAGAGCTTCCGCGCCTCGCTTGGCCACGAGAGGTCGTCGACACCACCATCGAGCTCGAACAGGCGATGGTCATCTGGCGCCAACGGCACGCTCGCATGGTCGAGCGGGTGATCGGCCGCCGCACCGGCACGGGCGGCTCAGGCGGCGTGGACTACCTGGACGCAACCGCGCAGCGCTACCGCATTTTTGACGACCTATGGGCCGTACGCACCCTGCTCGTGAAGAGTGACCTTACCCCCAACCTGTCGCGCGCGGACGACTACCGCTTCCGAATCGAGGACTGATCGTGGCCACGCTTCGAACGCTTGCTCACCGTCTCTTCCGCATCGACCCCCGCTCGCTTGGTGTGTTCCGAATCCTTTTCGGATTCGTCCTGCTCACCGATCTGTGTCAGCGCTGGCGATGGATCACGGCATTCTACTCCAACGACGGCGTCCTCCCGAACCACGTCCACCTCTTTCAGCTTCGCGACCACGGGCGCGTCTGGAGCGCACTCCATGCGTTCTCGCTGAAAGACGAGTCGTTCGCCGCGTTCTCGGTAACGCTTGCGTTCTATGCCTTCTTCACGCTCGGCTGGTACACCCGCGTCGCGGCGATCGCGAGCGCGGTTGCCCTCGTGAGCCTCCAAGGTCGCAACATTCTGACGAACGGAATCGGCGATGCCTTCGCGGTCACCGTGCTGCTCGTCTCGGTGTTCCTTCCCCTCGGAGCTCGTTACTCCATCGACGCGCTTCGCCACGCGTTCGCGACGGCAGACGAGCACACGGCCCAGGACCTCGACGACCGCACGAAGCCAGAACCCCTCCCCGTCTCGGGCTCGCTCGCCGCACTCGTTCTTTTGCTGGTCGTTGGCGTCGTACCGCTCGCCGCTGCGCTCCAACAGAAGGGCGGCGCCTGGGCCCGCGGGGACGCGCTCTACTACGCGCTGCGCTCGGATCGTTGGCTATCCGGCCTCGGCGAGGTGGTGCGCAACAAGGCTTCTCTCGGCGTGCTTACCGCTTGGACCAAGGCGCTGCGGATGGCGGAGTTTCTCGTGCTACCGCTCGCGCTCGTTCCCGCCGCACGTCGCGTCACCAGGCCGCTCGCCATGCTCGCGCTGGGCTTCGTTGGCGCAACCTTCGGACTGCTGTTCAACTACGGGCCGTACGGCTTCACGATGCTCGCAGCCGTGGCGCTTCTCGTTCCCGAAGAAGTGTGGGACGCGCGGGCGAAGGGCACCTACCCGATCCGCGTTTTGTACGACGACGACTGCGGCATGTGCCTGTGGCTCGCGCGCCTGTTGAAGCGGCTCGATGGTCGCGAGAACGTCCGCTTCGTCGCGAACGGTGAGGTTGCGCGAGGGGAGGTCTCGGACCTGCCCGCCGCCGTGACGGCGGAAGCGGTAGAGCGGTCCATCGTCGTCGTGACGCCCGAAGGCGTGGCGTACGAGGACGCACTCGCCCTTTCCCACATCTTCCGCGCGCTGCCGCTCTGCGGGGCCATCGGGCGCTTCATCGCCTTTCCCGTCGTCAAGAGCCTTTTCGCCGCGCTCTACCGGCGCGTGGCCGCGAAGCGACTCGACATCAGCGTCGCGTGCGGGCTCGGCGCGTGCGGCGTGCCCACGTCCGATTCGGAGGCGAGCGCGCAGGAAACGGCGGAAGCCTTCCCGCCCGCGAGTGCGCTTGCGCGGAACGTGCGGGCGGCTCTCGCCACCGTCGGTGTCGGCGTTCTCTTCCTCGTGTTTCTCGCGGCGACCGAGGCGGCCAACGCGCTGCCGATGCGAACGGGCCTCGGCACCAAGGACGCCCTGCTCGGCGCGGCGAGCTACGCGCGCATCACCGCGCCTTGGGGTATCTGGGCTCCGGAGCCCTCGGCGCGCAACGAGGCGCTCGTCACCGTCGCCACGATGCGTGACGAGAAGGAACTCGACATCCTCAACGCTCAGCCGCCCGATCCCGATCTCAGCATCCCGAGCCGACATCGCCTCGGTCCGCTCTGGGCGACCTACGCGGAGAACCTTCGAAACGACGACACGGCGAGTTTTCGCCAAGAATTGCGAAGGTACTTGATGCGCGGCGGACGGATCGCCGACGACCAAGAGCAGCCCCCCGGCGTCACGAAGCTGAAGACCTACTGGGTCAGCGTGCCCATCGCGCCACCAGGCTCGTCGGAACCGAGCGAACCCATCGAGCGGGTGGAGATTCTCGATTCCGGTGCTCTACCGCGTCCGGGACAGACCCCCGAAGGCGACTTCGGTCGCGGCCCCGCACTGCGAAACATCGGCCGGCGCGGCCGCTGAGGGCCGATGGACTCGCCCATGCTCGGGCCGCCGAAGCCAACCTTCCGCGAACGATTCCACGAAACAAAACGCTGGGTTTCTTCCCGCTATGGGGTCGCCGACCCGCGGACGCTCGGGCTCGCGCGGCTCGTGGTCGGATGGCTCCTGTGTGCGGACCTCATCCGCCATTGGGCGGCCGCCAGCCGTTACTATTCGAACCAAGGGGTGCTCCCCAACCACGAGCTGCTTGCCCACCCGTCGAGTGAGTTCAACTTCTCTCTTTTCAACGCGTTCGCGGCCCCGTCCGAGGTCCATGTCGCGTTCGCCTGCGCGCTGTTCTGTCACGCGTGCTTCGCGCTCGGCTGGCACGCTCGAATTTTCTCCGTTCTTAGCTGCGTTTGGGTGACGAGCCTCGACCAACGACTCGTGCTCGTCGAGAACGGAGGCTACGTCGTCGTCAACCTGCTCACGCTCTGGCTCGCGTTTCTGCCGACGGGAACGCGATTCAGCATCGATGCTTGGCGCCGCGCGCAGCGCGAATGCCGGCCGAGGAGCGTCGCGGAGTTGGCAGCGACCCCCAGGGCAACGTGGGAAACGAAGCCGCACCGCTCGCTCGCGGCCCTCATCGTCGTCTTGAACCTCGGGGTGATCTACGTCTTCAACGTCGTCAACAAGTACGGGGAGACATGGCGCGTCGGCGCCTCGGTGCACTACGTGCTGCATCTGGACCGTATGGTCACCGGGCTCGCAGTCCCGCTGCGCGAGCACCTGCCGTACCGATTGCTGCAAGCCGCAAGCTGGTTGACGCTGATGGTGGAGGCGCTGATTGCCGTCGCGATCCTTTGGCCAACGCAGCGGCGGCTCGCACGCCCCTTCGCGATGGGGCTCATGGTTGCCCTCCACACGGGCCTCGGGCTCATCTTCCGGCTCGGGCCCTTCAGCTGGTTCATGATCGGCTGGTCGACGCTGCTCTTGCAGCGCACGCACTGGGAGTCGCTCGAGGCCTGGTACCGCCGGCGCATGGACGGCGTCGTCGTGACGCTGTCCCCGGAGCTGCCCTATGCGCTGAGACTCGGCCTTGGCCTTCAGCGTCTCGATGCGATGCATGCGCTCGCCTTCGAAGCAGGGTCGCAAGGCGGCCCGATCTTCTCCGTACGACGGGATGGCCAGGTGCTCACGGGTGCGCCGGCGTACCGCCTCGCGCTCCGAGCCCTACCCTTCGGCTTCGCGCTGGCGCCCCTTGGGAACCTCCTCGCCATGGCCGAAGCACGCAGCGCGTCCATCACGCGTTTCTTCGGATGGACTCGCGCGGCATCACCGAAAGCCGGCCGCCCACCCACGCTACCGAGAGCCCTTGGACGAGCCCTCGTCGCCACCCGCGAGGGATGCCTCTTGTTCCTGCTTCTTTGCTCCGCGAGTGCGCTCGTCCGTGACAACAAGTCCATTCCCGCGGCGCTGCACTTCAAGCAACCAGGTCTCGTTCGGGGGACGATCGGCTACCTCCGCATCTTCCAGGGCTGGGGCATGTTCGCGCCAAACCCGGTTCGCGAAGACGGGATCGTCGCCGTGGAGGGCTACACGATCGACGGTCGCCGCGTGGACCCGTTCACGGGGCGCGAGCCCGACCTCGACCTCACCGACGCGCGCGGCTTGGGGCTGGGACAGATCGAGCAAGACTACTTCAACCGCATTCGACTTGACCGAAATCGCGTCTACCACAAGGCGCTCTCGGATTATCTCCAAGCGTGGCACACGCGCACGGGCCGCCCCGAAGATGAGCTCATCGCCTTCGACGTCCATTGGCTTCGCGATCAGTGTCCAGAACCGCGCGCGCTCGTTCCCACCGAGCACGAAACGATCTGCCTTCTGAGCTGGCGCAAGCCGAACTTCCGACCCAAGCCCGGCATGCCTGTCCCACCGATGCGCTGCAAACAGGCGAGCGCAGACAAGAAAGACTGAACGCGCTGCGACCGAGGCCCCTCCACCGACGCGGTCGCGTCTTGAACCGGGAATGGGAGGACCGGCTCTCGGGTTCTACGGAGAATGCAGGCTCCGCCTCGGAATCTCGCGGCATTTCGGGGGTCGGCGCTCGCGGCGATCGGTGCTAAGCACGGGCGAAGAACATGGGTCTCGACGCGCAACTCAAGCGATGGTGGTGGGCGGTCCTCGCGTCCATGATCGCTGGCACGTCCCTTTTCCAGGCTGCCGGCCGACCACGGGTCGCTCCGGCACGTACACGGACTGTCCTCGCGCAAGTCGAGGAGCAAAATGTCACGCAATCG
>Ga0114972_10002872_pt1 | contig 12951 bp, 10 predicted proteins | sample M_140807_EF_Meta_FD_87354 | JGI IMG/M metagenome (GOLD analysis project Ga0114972, IMG submission 87354) | Freshwater microbial communities from Lake Montjoie, Canada to study carbon cycling - M_140807_EF_MetaG | ecosystem: Environmental > Aquatic > Freshwater > Lake | place: Lake Montjoie... | reverse complement strand
TATGCGAATAAAAATAACCTGCAAGTTAAAAACGCTTTGTTAGCCATCAAGAGTCAGGAGGCTATCAACAAAGAGGTTACAGCATCTGCATTTCCAACCCTTAATGCAACAGTTGGAACGATGGACTATCTAAAACTTCCCGTATCCTTATTACCAGGCGAAATTTTTGGACAACCAGCAGGTAGTTATATTCCAGTAAAATTTGGAACTAAGTATAACGCCAATGCAAGTTTACAATTACAACAACTATTATTTGATGGGCAGGTTTTTGTGGCATTGCAGGCACGCAGAACAACCATTGCCTTGCAGCAAAAAACAGCAGAGGTAACCGAGGAAATGATAAAAACCAATATCCATAAAATTTACTATCAACTAGTGGTAAGTAAAACACAAATTGGTTTATTAGACGCCAATATTGAGCGTTTACAAAAATTAGAACATGATTCTAAAGAATTATACAAAAACGGCTTTGTTGAAAAACTGGATCTAGATAAAATAGCCGTTCAAATTGCCAATTTACAAACCGAAAAACTAAAAGCGGTAAACGGAATTGAGTTAGGGTATATTGGATTAAAAACACTAATGGGCATGCCTGTTGCAGACACACTCGTATTAACAGATAAGATTTCTGAAGACCAGATTAAAACAGATATTGCTGTTAATCAAGATTATCAATACACAGATCGTAAAGAGTTTCAGGCGGTAAGCCTAGGTAAAAAATTAAACGAGTACAATATCAAGAGGTATCAACTCAGTTATTTACCAACAATTGCAATGTCGGGTGCGTACACCAAAAATGCACAAAGAAATCAGTTCACATTTTTAAAAGGCGGCGATTGGTTTACCACCAGCTTTATTGGCCTAAACATTAGCGCACCCATATTTGATGGTTTTGCTAGAAAAGCAAGAATTAGTAAAGCAAAAATTGATTTGCAACAAACAGAAAATCAATTGCTAAACTTAAAACTCACGATAGACGCAGAAGTTACACAAGCAAAAATGAATTTTGCTACTGCTATTAATACGCTCAATTATCAGAAAAAAAATATGCAATTAGCAGAGTCTGTGTATGCTCAAACCAAAAAGAAGTATGAAATAGGCACCGGCTCTAATATGGAAATTACGGGTGCTCAAACAGATTTAGTAACGGCACAAACCAATTATATCGGTGCACTATACGGCGCTATTATTGCACGTGTTGACTATTTAAAAGCAACCGGAAAACTCTAACCCAAATTAAAATAAGTAAATACACATACCATGCAACAATTTATTAAAATCACTTTTTTAACCGTTTTAGTTGGCTTTACAGCTTGTACTTCAAACGAAAAAGAAGGAAGCCTTGCTGACAAAAAAAATAAACTAACTGCACTTAAAAAAGAAATGAGTGCACTAGAAACTGAGATTGCAAAATTAGATACAGCAGCTGCTAATCAAGCTACTGGTAAATTAGTAGTAACAGCAGTAGTAGCTACACAAACCTTTAATCATTACATCGATTTACAAGGTAAAATTGAATCAGAAAGCGTTTCCTATGTAACTGCTAGAAGTGGCGGCGGACAAGTTAAAGGCGTATTTGTTAAAAGAGGCGATGTGGTTCCAAAAGGAAAACTACTTTTAAAATTAGACGACGCCCTTCAACGTCAAGCGGTGATTGCAGCAGAGCAAGGTTTAGAAACCTTAAAAACACAATTGGCTTTTGCTAAAACACTCTATCAAAAACAAAAGAATTTATGGGAGCAAAATATTGGTACAGAAGTGCAACTAATTTCTGCTAAAAACAATGTTGAATTATTAGAAAATCAACTAAAAACGGCACAGGAGCAAGTAAAAATTAGTAAAGAGCAATTACAATTCACTTCTGTATATAGTGATGTAGATGGTGTTGTAGAAGACGTTAACGTTAGAGTAGGTGAAATTTTTGCAGGTGCTGGACAAATCAAAATTGTAAACACAACCAAATTAAAAGTTACTGCAGACGTACCTGAAAACTACAGCCAACGCGTTAAACCAGGCACTAAACTCACCGTTAACCTTCCTGATTTACAAAAAAGTGTACAAGCAAATATTTCTGTAGTGGGTAAAATCATCAACCCTAACAGTAGAAGCTTTTTTATTGAAGCCAAAGTTGCTGCAGACAAAGATTTAAGACCCAATCAAATTGCACTATTGCAAATTTTAGATTATACCATAAATAATGCGATTTCCATTCCTGTAAATACATTACAAAATGACGAGTCAGGCAAGTATGTAATGATTGCTGTAACAGAAAATGGCAAACTAATTGCCCGCAAGCGCATAGTAACAGTTGGTGAGTTCTATAAAGACCAATTAGAAATTAAATCGGGCTTGCAAGCAGGTGATCAAATTGTAACAGAAGGTTTCCAGAGTTTATATGACGGTCAATTAATTGTACTTGCTAGTAAATAATTAGAATACGAATAAAAATATTGTATGCAGTTTATAGAAAATATTAAATCCAAATTCAAAGAGTTTGGACCTACCACTTGGAGTATCAAAAACAAAACATCTATTTATTTGGTGATTTTGTTTGTGAGCCTTGCGGGTATTTACCAGTTTGTAACGCTACCCAAAGAGCAGTTTCCGGATATTGTTATCCCTACTATTTATGTACAAACTGTATATGTAGGTAACTCTCCAAAAGATATTGAAAACCTTGTTACAAGGCCCATAGAAAAGCAGATTAAAAGTATTACGGGAGCGAAAATTAAAAAATTCACCAGTAATTCGCAGCAAGACTTTTCGGCTATTATGGTGGAGTTTGACACTCAGGTTAAAACCGAAGTGGCCCTTCAAAAAGTAAAGGATGCCACAGATAAAGCCAAGCAAGATCTTCCTAAAGATTTAACCATTGAGCCAACAGTTATCGAAGTAAGTTTTAGTGAACAGCCAATTATGTCTGTAAACTTAAGTGGTGATTTTGATTTGCCTCGTTTAAAAAAATATGCAGACGATCTAAAAGATAAACTCGAAAATTTAACACAAATCAATAGAGTTGACATTGTTGGTGCCCCGGAAAGAGAGTTTCAAATTAATCTAGACAATTACCGTGCTCAAAGCGCAGGCGTAACATTTGACGATATAACGTATGCCATTCAAAGAGAAAATATGGATATCTCTGGTGGTTTACTTGAGGTAGGCAACATGAAAAGAACGCTTCAGCTAAAAGGCCAACTTAAAACAGCGAGTGATATTGCAAATATCATCGTAAGAAATACGAGTGGAGCGCCAATCTATTTAAAAGACATTGCTACGATTGCTGATACCACTAAAGAGCGTGAAAGTTTTGCGCGTTTAGATGGTAAAAATGTAGTTACCTTAAATATCATCAAAAGAAGTGGCGAAAATTTAATTGAAACTTCTGATGGCGTTAAAAAGATTGTTGAAGAAGGTAAAGGTACCATATACCCTAACAATTTAAAAGCCGTTATTTCTGGTGATCAAAGTATTAAAACAAGAAGTTCTTTTAATGAACTTGTAAACTCTATTATTATTGGATTTATTCTAGTACTTATTGTACTCATGTTTTTTATGGGCGTAGTGAATGCATTCTTTGTGGCACTATCTGTTCCGCTTAGTATGTTTGTAGCATTTGTGTTTTTACCAGGAGCCGATTTAATTGTTGGCACCCACGTTACCCTCAACTTTATTGTACTTTTTGCACTCCTATTTGGGCTTGGTATCATTGTGGATGACGCTATTGTGGTGATAGAAAATACACACCGCATTTTTGTAGAAGGAAAAGGTAAATTAAGTGTCAACTTTGCAGCAAGAATGGCCGCTGGCGAGGTTTTCATCCCTGTATTAGCAGGAACGATTACAACCTTAGCACCATTTTTTCCGCTCCTATTTTGGCCCGGCATCATTGGTAAATTTATGGTGTACCTGCCTACCATGCTCATATTTACACTCGCAGCATCGCTAGTGGTTGCCTTTATCATGAACCCTGTTTTTGCGGTTGATTTTATGAACCATCCAGAATCAGATACCAAAGAATCTAAATCTGCCATCTTTAAAAAGAAAGGATTTTGGATTGCTGTTGCTATTGGTGTTTTATTAGACATTGCGGGTGCTCCATTTTTTGGAAACCTACTTATCGTGTTTATGCTGCTTGTTGTATTAAACAGGTATTTTATTACGGATGCCATTCACAATTTCCAAAACAAGGCCCTCCCTTGGATTATGAATCATTATGAATCATTATTGCAGTGGGCTTTAAAAGGTTGGAGACCTGTACATTTATTAATAGGTATCATCGCGTTATTTTTTGTTTCCTTGTTTGTATTTGTAGGATCTATTGTTGGAGGCAGAATACCCGTTACGTTTTTCCCTAAAGGCGATCCTAACCAACTTTTTGTATACCTTAAATTACCGGTAGGCTCTGATGTTCGTTATACCGATTCCATTACACGTGTATTAGAAGGCAGGGTCAATAAAGTATTAGGTACCGAAAATGGTAAAACCAATCCAATTGTAGAAAGCATCATTAGTAACGTTGCAGTAAATGCTGCAGACCCTACCAGTGGTGACCGTACAACAAGAAGTGAACTTGGTCGTATTCAAGTATCTTTTGTAGAATATGAAAAAAGACATGGTACCAGTACAGCCCCTTACCTAGAAAAAGTAAGACAAGCCGTTCAAGGTATTCCGGGAACAGAAATAAGTGTTAACCAAGAAAGTGGTGGACCGCCAACTGATCCTCCCATTAATATTGAAATTGCCAGTGAAGACTTTGATGCAATGATTAAAACCGCTTCTTCACTCAAAAACTATTTAGATTCTATTCGCGTACCAGGTGTAGAAGAACTTAAAATGGATGTGGATTTAAAAAATCCAGAAATCACTTTAAGCATCGATAGAGAGCGTGCCTTAATTGAAGGTGTTTCTACGGCACAAATTGGTATGCAAATAAGAACCGCATTATTTGGTAAAGAAATTTCAAAAATCAAAGAAGGTAAAGAAGAATATAAAATTCAGTTACGTAATAACGCTATTCAGCGCAGGAGCCTAACGGATTTATTAAATATGCGTATCTCCTTTAGAGATATGGCTTCCGGTGGTGCCGTTAAAAATATACCTATCAGTGCACTTGTAAAAGTAGATCCTACAAGTACCTTAGGAAGTGTTAAACGTAAAAATCAGAAGCGTTTAATTACCCTCCGCTCCAATGTGTTAACTACAGAAGGTTATAATGCAACAGGTGTAAATCAGGTGATCTCTAAGCATATTGCCAATTTTAAAGGGCTTACAGATGGTGTTAGTATTAAGCAAACAGGTGAAGGTGAACAACAAGCTGAAACCGTTGCCTTTTTAGGTAAAGCACTTTTAATTGCACTCATGCTTATTTTATTTACCCTTGTTTTACAATTCAATTCGGTAAGTAAATCGGTAATTATTTTAAGTGAAATATTATTTAGTGTAATTGGAGTGTTTTTAGGTTTTACCATTACAGGTATGGAAGTATCGGGCCTAATGACAGGACTTGGTATTGTTGGTCTTGCAGGTATTGTAGTTAAAAACGGTATTTTAGTAATTGAATTTGCCGATGAATTAAGAAGCAGGGGCATGAAAACAAGAGACGCTGTAATTCAGGCTGGTAAAACGAGAATTATTCCGGTACTATTAACTGCAGTAGCAGCTATACTTGGTTTTATTCCAATTGCCATTGGTTTTAATATCAATTTTATTACACTATTCTCAGAACTCAATCCACATATCTTTTTAGGTGGCGATAGTGTTGCGTTTTGGAAACCACTTAGTTGGACTATTATATTTGGACTGGCTTTTGCGTTTTTTATGACACTTATTATTGTACCAAGTATGTACTTGATTGCAGAGCGCCTTCGCAGGCCTATGCGCAAAATGTTTGGCGGCACTTGGATTAGCTTTTTAGGCATACCTCCATTTACATTTATCTTCTTATTTTTAATGGTGGCTGCAATGATTAAGCAAAAAATAAAAGTAAAAGCCAGAAAAAACAAATTACAAAACGCTGACGAAACTTTTGTAGGAAGTTGGTTTTAAAATAAAATAAATGACTATCAAAAAACTAAAAGTTGATCATGACTTAAAAAAGTTTTTTGACAGTAAGGTTGCGGTATACAATCAGGTAAGTTTTATAAAAGACGATCCTATTTGTATACCGCATTTATTTACAAAAAAACAAGACATAGAAATTGCAGGTTTTTTTGCAAGCATATTTGCATGGGGCAATAGAACTACTATTATTAAAAAGTCCAAGGAGCTCATGCAGCTTATGGATAGTGCACCCCATCAATTTTGTACAGGACATCAGGAGTCTGACCTCAAAAAATTGCTGGCCTTTAAACACCGCACATTTAATACCACGGATTTACTTTATTTTATTTCTTTTTTTCAAGAACATTACAAAAAGTACGATAGTTTAGAAGACGCATTTGTATTAAGCCCAGAAAAAGATCCTGCGGCGAGGTTACACCAATTTCACAATTACTTTTTTTCTTTTGCAGACGCCCCGCCTCGTACCAAAAAGCATATTGCTACGCCCGTCAAAGGTTCTACCTGTAAAAGACTTAACATGTACCTTAGATGGATGGTTCGCACAGACAATAAAGGCGTTGATTTTGGGATTTGGAACAAGATTAAACCAAGTGAACTAATATGTCCCATAGACCTTCATGTTGCCCGTGTGGCCAAAAGATTTCAATTACTAGACCGCACTAAAATAGATTGGCAAGCTGGATTAGAACTCACGAGTTACCTTAAAACGCTAGATCCAAAAGATCCCGTAAAATATGATTTTGCGCTGTTTGGACTAGGTGTGATTGAAAAGTATATGTAACTTACTAATATGGAATTGAACCTCGAAACCATAGAAAAACTTGACCGTCAAGCTTTAATACAACTAATTAATGGATGGATCACCCAAGACTTTAAAAAGCTGCTGCTTGTACTTTACCGCCTAGACGTGAGTGAAAAAAAGCTAAGTCAATTACTCGCAGAAAATAAAGGAATAGATGCTGCCAATATTATTGCTACGCTTATTATCGAACGCATTGCTGCAGCCAAAGCTTCTAGGGAAAAGTACAAAATGGACCCATCTAGCATTCCAGAAGACGAAAAATGGTAACAACGATAAAATTAATTTTCAGACAAAACGATAATCGTATCATTCTCCTTAAATTCAATTCGTTCGCTTTTATTAGGATTCACTTGAATTCCAAATGCTTTATCGACATCAGATGAGAACTCGTCTAAACGGTAACCTATAGCCGTATGGCCTTTTTGTTTAGCACTTTCGATGATAGAATAAAAATTTACTGAAATGTTTGGAGTTATATATTCAGATACAGGTTTTAGATATATTTCACTACCATCTGCATTAAATAAATTTTCAAATACTTTCATGAGTGATTTGTTTTCTGCCACTTGAGACATTAATAAACTAATTAGTTTATCACTCACAATAAAATCATCGGCCTTTGTAATGGAAGCCAATGCTCGATTTTTTACGTCTAACATTTGACTAACCACTTTTATGTCAACAGATGAATCGTCTAATATTTTTCTAATATGTAAAAGTGTAATCAAAGTGGATGCATCAGCATCCTGAATATCCATATCATCTTTATAACAAAGAATTTGAACACTATCAAAACTAGTGATATTTATATCTTCTAAAACTTTTCTATTAGTAGTATCATCATTTATAAAAGTAAGTTTACAATTCATCAATTCCTTACTCAAATCATGAACAATATCCTGGTATTGATTGTATGATGAAATAACCGTTAAAGATGAACCAGGTCCTAAATATTTATCTAATTCTAAAACAATACTAGATGCGATAGAATTCCAGCCTAGCAATAATATATTTTCTGCTTTAGGATCGGGCGGCAATGCTTTTGAAAAACAATTTTCGTCAATTTCTATATTTGAATTTTGAGAAATTTTTATGGTGCTATCATCTTCGCTAATTACAATTGCAGCATCTCCTTCTTCAAAAATATAATTCATAGACGGATTTAGTGCTACTGTTCCATTTTCATTTTTAACCCCTATAACAGTAGAGCTTTCATACATAGAAAGGATTGCTCCATATGCGTGGCCAACTAATTTTTTATCTTCAGTAAAATAAATTTCTACTCCGTCAAAATCAAATAGCTCTGTATATACAATACTCAACCCACTTTGTCTAGAAGTTTGAACAATTATTTTTGCAATAATATCGTCAGTAAATAAAATTTCCGCCTCATCTTTTGCAACCATTTTTGCTACTTCAAAGTTTGAAATATCCTTCATTTCAGCAACAATATGATAAGGTGTTGTTCTTCTGTTGGAATTATTTGTTATTGCTAGTATTGTTTTTATTGTTAATGAATCTGCATTAACTTCTTCATCAGGCGTCAAAACAATGATAGATTTTGATTGCTGAGGGTTAACGATTTCTAAATCAGAGAAATCAAAGGGAATGCCACTTCTACATATGATTTTGGTATTTTTGAAATCAGGTATATTTCTTCTAATTTCCTCTTCCATTTCAACTTTGTCCTTATCTGCTAAAATAACAATTCTAGGATGTTTAGCACTCTGATTGGCAATTATCAATTCAGAGATAATAGTAAAAATTTTAGAAGAATATCCCAAGATGATGGTATGTCCATTTTCAATGACAAAGCTCTTTCCCTTTCTTAAATTATCCAATTTGCTTTCTATAGTACTTCCTAGAACACCAATTAAAATAGATAATACAAAAATACCACCAAGTGTAACCAAAAAAGATATCAATCTAAATGGCCAACCAACATCGCCGCCCATTGTACCAGCATCTATTGCTCTTAACAAACTTTGCCAAAGGCCTTCAACAAAAGTTAATGGCTCTTGATTTTCAGGAGTAATTTTTAAGTACCATATAGCAAGAGCAGATATAACAACAATGATAAGTGATGTTACGCCCAATAATAAGATCATCATGTGCGCACCTTTACTCATCAAATTATCAAACCAATAGCTAATTTGATTTTTGATTGTAGGTTTTTTCATGCAAATTATTCTCTTCCGTCTATCAAATTACCAATACCTCCTAATATACTTCCTTCCTCTTTTCTAGTGGTGGTTGCATATTGCAAGATACGTCCAGCTAATCTACTAATTGGTAATGATTGAAGCCACACTTTGCCAGGTCCCTTTAAAGTTGCAAAGAAAAATCCTTCTCCACCAAACATTAAATTCTTAATGCCCTTTACCATTTCTATATCAAAATCTACACCTGCAGTATAGGCAACTACGCAACCAGTGTCAACTTTTAGTATTTCGCCTGGCAATAAATCCCTTTCAATTACATGTCCACCTGCATGTGCAAACGCAAGACCATCTCCTTCTAGTTTTTCCATAATAAACCCTTCACCTCCAAATAAACCAGTACCTAATTTTTTTTGAAATTCTATACCAATACTAACCCCTTTGGCTGCACATAAAAAGGCATCTTTTTGTGCAATAACTTTACCTCCTAATTCTTTCAAATCAAATACAACAATTTTACCTGTGTATGGTGAAGCAAAACTCACTTTCTTTTTTCCTTGCCCTGTATTTGTGTAAGCTGTTATAAATAAACTCTCTCCTACCAACAATCTTGTTCCTGCTTTAACTAATTTACTAAAAAATCCACCTGATTGTTCTTGACTTCCATCTCCAAATATTGTTTGCATTTCAATTCCATCGTCCATCATCATAAATGCACCTGCTTCAGCAATGGCTGTTTCATTGGGATCTAATTCAATTTCTACAAACTGTAATTCTTCGCCATGTATTTTGTAGTCTATTTCGTGATTTTGTATCATAATTTATATTTTAAATTTCTTCCAATTTAGTAATTATTTTTACATTAGTCTCTCTAGAAAAAAAATTAATATAAATTTGATAATAAAGTAACAATCAACTTAAAGTATGAAACAATTAACAATTTTACTATTTAGTCTGGCATTTTCACTTATTGCCAAAAGCCAGTCTGTGTATGATGATACATTAGATCACCAAATGCTTGGTGTATCGTATTTCCCAAACATGCGTGTAGATAAGGATAAAGAGATCATACAACTTAAATTATTAAATCGATCGGGTCAGGTTGTTTATACTAAAAATATTGCCTTTGAAGCATTACCACTAGAAAGATATCTTTCTTTTTACAATAGCATTGGACTCTTACAAAACGCAGACAATCAACTTTATTTCTATGATTTTATAAATAATAATAAACTATTATATAATGGTCAGTACAATCGATACAATGAAGGCATAAAACTTGGGAAATTTAATCCAGTATTAAAAAACAATGTTTTAAGCATAATAGATGAAAATTTGAAATTAATAAAATCAATCAAACTTAAAGTGGCTCCTAAAAGCGGACAATTCTGGATTATCGAATCTATTGGGAGCGATGTGATAACTGGAAAATTTCAATTATTAAAGTGTGTAAAAATTGGCACAAATAATTCAGAATCAATGTTTAAGCGTTATAGTTATGATGTTGAGACAGGTATTTTATTGCTTCTTCAATAATCTAAAAAGTGTTTAATTATTTAACTTTATTTTAAAGTCAATAGTAAACAATAATAGATAACATAAATATCATTTTGAAATAAAGTAAAAACCCTCTATTTTCAGAAAAAAATAATCTATGAAAAAAATCTTTTTTGCAATTTTTGCAATTTTGTTAATGTCGTCTTTTACCTTACCAGAAGGTAAATTAAACAACACCAATTTAGATATCAAGCTCGTAAAAAATAGTTCTGGTGCATGGGAGTTTGAAATTCACAACAAAACTAAGTTTTACATTGATGAATTTTGGGTTGCAGAAGTAAAAGGTGATCACGTTAAATGGCATCATGGTCATTTTACTGGTGAGCAACACTATATTGCTCCAGGTGAAACAATGCATTTAACAGTGTATGATGTTAAAGAGGGAGAATACTATATGTATACCATCGATAAACACGCACACCACAATCACTTATATAAGTTACACATGGATCATGAAGTAAATGTTGATGATGCAGAAGAAGCTGAAGATGAAATGGATGATGCTTTTGGTAAAGAAGTAGATGAAGAGTTTGAGCCTGCTGATGATGATGATGAGCATGGTGACCATTAATATAATTTGAGTACTTTAATCCAATCGCCTTTTAGAATTTAAACCTATATTTTAAAAGGCGATTTTTTTTGATAATGACATTTTGTTTTTAAAATAATATTATGAATGATCAATACACAGAAGTAACAAGAAATTCTTGGGGAAGTAGAACAAAGAACTCATTTGGAGGCATACTTTTTGGAATCATACTTTTCTTAGGTTCATTTTTTTTGGTTTGGTGGAATGAAGGAAATGCTGTCCATACCGAAAATGATTTAAAAAAAGGCAATAAAGATATTGTTCATGTTAAAAGTGACAACCCATTACCCGAAAATGAAAATAAATTAGTTCACTTGTCTGGTAAAGTGGAAACTACTGATACATTAATTGACCAAGAGTTTGGAATGACAGCAAATGCAATTGCATTAAGCAGAAAAGTTCTCATTTATCAATGGGTAGAAAGTAAAACCGAGCGGACTGAAAAAGAATTGGGTGGATCTGAAAAAGTAATCACAAATTATAATTATACGAAACAATGGGTTTCTGGGCCTATTAATAGTAGTGGATTTAAAATTGAAGAAGGTCATTCAAATAAATGCGACTTTCCATATAGAGATAAGACTAGTATTTCACAAAATGCTAAAGTTGGCTCGTTTGATTTAACAGAACCTTTGTTGTATCAAATTGATCAATTTGAAGACTACTTGATAGACTCTTCCTTATTTAAAGAAAGCTTTACTATTTCATCTAATACTATTTATTTAGGCAGTGAAAAAATATATGATGAACCAGCAATAGGAGATATGAAAATTTCATACCAAGTAGCATACGCGCCAGAAATGGTAAGTATCATTGCTCAGCAAGTAAATGGTTCGTTATCTCCTTATGTTGGCGAAAACGGTACAGAAATAGTAAAATTAGCATACGGAACAGTATCAGCAGATAATATGATAAAATTGGCACTAAAAGAGAATAGTTCTCAAACTTGGATTTTGAGGGGTTTAGGTCTCTTACTTTGTATCATTGGCCTAAGTTTAATATTAAGACCAATTAGTGTTGTTATGGATGTTTTACCAATTTTAGGTTCAATAGCAAATTTTGGAATAGGATTGTTATCTGTTGTTTTAGGTTTAATTTTAATTTTAGCCACTATTTCTATTGCCTGGTTATTTTATAGGCCAATTCTATCAATAACTTTATTTGCCGTAATTGTACCTTTATGTATCTACTTATACAGAAAAGGTAAAAAAAAGGCATAATTAACCAATTCAATTAAAATTATTATTTAGTTTTATAGCTACTAAAAAGATATCCTATGAAAAAAATAATGATGCTCGCTGTTGCAGCTTTACTAACTACAGGTGCCGTATTTGCTTGCGATGGTAAAAAAGATTGCGCTAAATGCAAAAAGGAAGAGAAAAAAGCTTGTGGTAAAGACTGCAAGAAAGATTGCAAAAAATGCAAGAAAGACCCTAAAACAGTAAGTGTTGTAAAAAAATAATTTTACAACCTGAAATATAAAAAAGCCGCTAACATGTTAGCGGCTTTTTTATTGAGAAAAACTTACTTATAATAATTTGGCGATTGATGGTAAATCAAAAACTTCATGCGTTGCTTTTACATACGAGGTTGCACCAATATGATTTACAAAAATAGTATCCATCCCTGCATTGATCCCTCCTTTAATATCGGCGTCTTGGTTATCACCAATCATAATACTAGTAGTAGCAGCAGCTCCCGTTTTAGCAAATGCGTAATCAAATATTTCTTTGTTGGGTTTTAAACTATTACTAGCTTCTGAAGTAATAACAGCGCCAAAATAG
>Ga0114972_10002870_pt1 | contig 12953 bp, 14 predicted proteins | sample M_140807_EF_Meta_FD_87354 | JGI IMG/M metagenome (GOLD analysis project Ga0114972, IMG submission 87354) | Freshwater microbial communities from Lake Montjoie, Canada to study carbon cycling - M_140807_EF_MetaG | ecosystem: Environmental > Aquatic > Freshwater > Lake | place: Lake Montjoie... | reverse complement strand
GATGTCGGTGAGCCAGTCGCGGTAGACCTTGCTCCAGCGCTCCGGCACAAAGCGGGGCTCGGGGCCGGCGGGATGGTCGAGGGCGGTGCGGCAGCGGGCCGCCAGGGGTTCGGTGCGCACGAACCACTGGGTGGAGAGCGAAGTCGTTGGGATCGTGGGCGGGCGTCACCTTGACGCAGCCGGTGCCGAAGGCCGGATCGACATGCTCATCGGCGACGATCGGGATGCGGCGGCCCACCAGGGGCAGCTCAATGGTGCGGCCCACCAGAGCCCCGTAGCGGGGATAGGCGGGATTCACGGCTACGGCGGTGTCGCCGAGCATCGTCTCGGGGCGGGTGGTGGCGACCACCAGGTGGTCGCTGGAGTCCCCCTCCACCGGCGTCAGCGGATAGCGCTGCTCCCAGGCGGTCTGCCAGCGGGCCTCGGTGCCGGCCGGGTCGTAGGTCTTGGCAGGGCGTCGGCCCCAGGGGCGGGTTGGGAGCTGGCGGCCTCAGGCACGGTGGAGGGGCGGGGGTGGCTCCATCGTCGCAAAGGGCACCGAGGCCTGGGCAGTTGCCGCGATCCGCAACCCTGAAAGACGCTGCGGCACGACTTGCAAGGAAAAAGGGCCGATGACACCAGCCACCAGCCCACAGTGTTCAGACCCTCAAACCAGAGAGGGAGAGCGGTTTAGTTGGACGGGGCCGTGTCTTGCTGCATCACGACGGGGATGCGAGGAACAGGGAAGCCACCACGGCTCAGCACATCGACAATCATGCGATTGGTGTCGAAATAAACGTCCCAGTAGTGATTGGTGTGGGCATAAGGCCGCACAGCCAACTTGGGACCACGCTCGGTGAATTCCAACACTTCCACATCAGGAGCCTTGCCAGGGGCCTGGTTGGGGACCGATGCCAACCCCTTGCGAAGCAGATCGATGGCGCGGGGCACATCAGCCGTGTTGTCGAGCTGAGCGACAAGATCCACACGTCGAAAGGGATGGGCGGAAAAGTTTTGAATATTATCGCCGAACAATTTGGCATTGCCCACATAATGGCGCACGTTATCGACGGAGGTGATCGCGGTCACGAACATGCCCACTTCATCCACGGTGCCTTCCACTCCACCAGCCTTGATGTAATCGCCAACGCTGATCGGACGCAACAGCTGAAGGAAAACACCGGCGGCGAAGTTACCCAGGAGACCGCTCCAGGCCGCCCCGATCGCGACACCAGCACCTGCCAGCAGGGCCGCGAAGCTCGCCGTTTCGATGCCAAAGAAGCCAAGAATGGCCACCACCAGTACCACACGCAGCAAGGCACCGAGGATGCTCAGCATGTAGTTGATCAGCGTGGGATCAAGGCTGCCTCGACTCAGCGTGCGGCGTAGCATCCGCATGGCGAAGTTGATCAACCAGCCGCCCACAATCCAGAGGGCTACGGCGCCCGCCAGTTTAAAAGAAATGGAACGACAACTCCAGCGACAAGCGATAGAGCCGATTCGGGCGCGACAGAAAGCATGGGTGTAGTGAAACAACAACTCAAGTTAATGGAAACATCAAAAAATTTAAATCAGTTGTTCGCATTCCAACACAGCAACAACAGGTGCAGCGAAGCAGAGCAACGGCCAAAACCAAAGGAGCGGTCGATGCAACGAAGCGCTCACTCCGGCGTCACACATGCCTGGGCCTGACATGCGAGAAACTTTGTCGAACTTTTCTCATTGGGGATTATCGAACAGGCGTGCTATTCAGCGAATAGGTTGTTTTACCGACAAACGTAATAACAGTTCTCTCTTCCCATGGCCTGCGCTTGTACTTCGAAAGGAGTGAGCCGCAGCAGCCCGCCACCCGCCCTTGATCCCTAGCCCCGCACCGCCATTGGCTCCAGGCCTCAACGCAGCAGCTGAATCACAACATCCAAAGGCAGTTGAGCCCAGGCCCGATCGCAGGTCAGCACCGTTAGCCCCAGCCGCAAACCGAGACTCAGACAGGCGCGATCGCCAAGCGACAACCCCAGCTGCCTCGTTGGGGCCCAAAGCCTTCCCGCCATGTCGCCATCCTCCGGCAGGAACGGCTCCACCTTCATCCCCAAGGCCTGCAAATCCTCCAGCATCCGCTGCACATCCACCCCGACGGAGATGGACTTTTGGACCACCTCCGCCCAGTTCACACTGGCCATCACCGAATCGCCCAACATGCCATCGACTACCTCCGCACCGGGTTCCTGCCGCAGGTAGGCCAGCAAAGCAGAAGCATCCAAAATCACCGTCATTCGGCCTCATCCCGTCGGCCCTCCATCCGGCGCTCCGCAATCAATTCGTCGACGAGTTTTCGCTCGCCAGGAACCTGAGCGAACCGCTGCTTCAGCCGCTGCCTGATCCGCTCCGGCTTCTCCAGCACCAGCCGGCCCAGCTCCTGGCGGGCCACCAAAGCATCGCCCTCCTCAAACCCCAGTGCTCGCCTCAGGGACACCGGAATCACCACCCGCCCCTGTCGACCCAGGGTCACCTCCACGGATTGGGGCAAGTCGTTCATTGGAGCCTGGGGTGCCACACAAACAGAAATGTGGCATTACTGCTAATTCTATGCCACCTCGCTGCCTCTTGGCCTGCCGTGGTAGGTGCCGGTTAGGCACAGCACGTTCTTGCCCTGCAGGCGCTGGAAGCGCACCACGGTGTCGATCAGGGCTCTGTTGAAGGCGTGGCCCATGTGCAGGCTGCCTGCTCCCAGGCGGCCTCAGTCACTGTGGGGGGCGGGGGTGGCTCCATGGTCTCAAAGCTTCCGCCCAGTGCGCTCCGCAACCATTTCGTCCAAGGGTTTTCGCTCGCCAGGAAGCTGTGCAAACCGCTCCTTCAGCCGCTGCCTGATCCTCTCCGACGCCTCCAGGTCCAGCCGGCCTAACTTGCTATCATCGATTAAATCCTGATTGGCCCGTGGGGTAAGTCTTATGACATCAGAAGAACGCCATCGAAGAATGAAGTACGGGCATGATATCCCGCGATGGTGGATACCGGATTTCCACATGACTCACAATGATATTATATCAACATGCAAGCATGAGAGCGGCAAGCCAACTAAGCCTGATAAAAGAATTCTCAAAGAGCATTATGAACTAAAGCGGCGTTCCCGGCTGATTGCACAACGTCGCCATCTCGGCAGCTTAAACAACGATATTCGGGCCCTCCAGAAAGGCCTTGCGATACTTTTTGCAATCATTGGGGCGATTGCTGGAGGGGCCATGGGTTTTGGCCTTGGTGTATGCATTGGTCTAGCCCTATGGGCTCTTCGCCTTGAGCTTTAAGCACAGCAGCTGATTAGAGGTGTTAGGCGAACACCAAGCCCTGATTTAACCCCTGCCTCCCGCCGCCATCTCCTCCAGCCGCAGCACCGTATCCACTAACAAGTCGATCGACACATCTTCGGCGGAATTGGCATTGGCGTAACCGAAGGGATTGTCGATGTCGGAGATGAGACGAAGCAAGAAGACGAGCAGAAAAGCAATCACCAGGATGAAAAAGGTCGATTCGTACAGCGCATCGGTCACCGTGAACACCAGGCCTCCGCTGAGCATCACGATGCCGGCGGTCGCCAACCAATACACCAGGGTGATGAAGGAGGTTTCGCGGATCGTCTCCACCCGGTTGATCAGCTTCAGGACCTGGGCCATTTCCCCCATCAGCCGGGCCTGTAACGGCGGAATCCCCAACTTGACCGCGGCTTGGACCACCTGGCCATGGGTCTGTTGATAGTGGCGCAACAACTCGGCGGTGGGGATGCGATTCAGCAGCCAGTCCACGATCGAGCCGCCCAGATCCGCCACCGCCGCCAGCTGAAGGCCCATCTGGGCTCCAGGTTTGTGGCTCTCAATGGCCTGGATCTCCAGCCCCAGGGTCTCCAGGCTGGTGGCTATCTCACCGGGAAGCTTTTCACTTTCCTTGAAATCCCCCAGCACCCCGTTGAGCAGAAAGCCCAGCAAAAACACCGTGGAGGCCACCAGGGACGTGACCAGGGGGTTGGGCCGGATCCACTCCCAACCCAGCTGGTGGACCAGCAACTTGGCCAGGCCAATGGCCAACACCAGTGTCGACACCTTGATCAGCATCAACAGACGCCGCCGCCAGGCGCTGCGGTTCCTTCGCCCCATTAAGGAGTGGGGTGAAGCGACACCTTGCAAGGGAACCATGAGGCCGATTTTAAGTGGTGGGCAGGCTAATGAAGGGTGGAAGGGCCACCGGCGCAGCTGTTTTGAGCAGGTTTGGGGTTACTGGTGGAGCTGGCAATCGCAGTGGGGGCGCTAGTGGGGGCGCTGGAACGTTGGGGATTTTGGGAGTTGGGGCTCCATTGAGCACCAGGAACAGGTGAGATGGGGGGATTGGAGCGGGCACCCCAGGCGTCCCTCCACCGCTGCGTCCTTGGCCTTGCCGAAATGGACGCTACATCTGGTGTGGTCAGTCGAACGGGGGAGGAGGCGAGCCATTCAGGGCAAGCCAGTCCCTGGAAAGGGTTGATTCGAGGGCGATTCGACGGGGATTCGGGGGGGCATTCGAGGGCGATTCGGGGGTGATTCCAAGCACTGAGTAACTCCCTATGTCCATCCGTCCCGCCGATGGCATCTTCCACTGCAACGATGGGGCCCATGCCTACCGCCGCTCCCCTCGACTTTCTGCCGCCCCGGCTCGAAGGGCGGGTGCTGGCCCTCAGTCGCCGCCTGTTGCCCTGGTATTTGCGGCGCCAGTGCGCCATCACCCGCATTGAGGTGCAGCACCTGGAGCGACTGGTGGTCGCCATGGACCGTTTCCAGGCCGGCGATAGCCGCCTGCTGCTGGCCTTTCGCCACCCCAGTGTCGACGATCCCGCCTGCCTGGCCCACCTGATCTGGCGCGATCTGCCCCGGGAAGGTCGCCGGCTGGGTCGCCGTTGGCGACCCTTTCCCCACTTCCAGTTCCTTTACGACCGGGGCATTCCCCTCTGGGCCGGACCCCGCATCGGCTGGCTATTGCAGCGGCTGGGGGGCTGCTCAATCCAGCGGGGCAAGCTCGATACGGCGGCCCTGCGCACCGCCCGCCAGTTGTTGCTGGACGGCCCCTATCCCCTGGCCGTGGCGCCGGAGGGGGCCACCAACGGCCATAACGAACGGCTCTCGGCCCTGGAGCCGGGAGCGGCCCAGCTGGCCTTCTGGACCGCCGACGACCTGGCCAAAGCCCAGCGCCAGGAAGCCATGACCGTCTTACCGATCGGCGTGCAATACCGCTTCAGCGGCAACGCCTGGCCCGCCATCGAGGCCCTGCTCTGCCAATTGGAACGGCAGTGCGGATTGGCCGCCCAGCCCGGCCCCCACACCGTCCACCACACCGCCCCCCAGCCTGATCCCGCAGCTCTCTACCCCCGCCTGTTCGCCCTGGCCGAACGGATGTTGACCTTGGTGGAGACGTTTTATCGGGAGTCGTATCACCGCGATCTGCCCGCCACCCCGGCCACCCCAGCCACCCCGGCCACCCCAGCCACCCCAGCCACCCCGGCTACCGCCCCGGGTGCAGCGGAAACCGCCAATCAGGCCCTGGCCGAACGGCTGAAGCGCCTCCTGGAAACGGCCCTGGCCGAGGTGGAAGAATCCCTCGCCATCGAGCCCCGGGGCGACCTGGCCAGCCGCTGCCGCCGCCTGGAGCAGGCCGCCTGGGATCGGCTCTACCTGGCCGCTCCCCCCACCCCCCTGGAGCGGGGATTGGCGGACCGGCTGGCCGAGGAAACGGCGCAACGCCTCTGGCACATGCGCTTGGTCGAATCCTTCGTGGCCGTCAGCGGCGACTACGTCAAGGAACGGCCCAGTCAGGAACGCTACGCCGACACCCTGCTGTTGCTCTGGGACACCCAGGCCCGCATCCTCGGCCAAGATCCCGGCACCAGGCCCCGGCTGGGCCCGCGGACGGCCCGGGTCAGCCTGGGGGAACCGATGGCCGTCACCCCCCTGCTGGAGGACTATCACCGCGATCGCCGCCGCGCCGTCGCCCGGCTCACCGCCGACCTGCAGCGGCAATTGGAGGCCTTGATTGGGCCCAGCGGCCTGGCCGATTAAGCCTCACGGTCCAACCGGCCCAGCCCCGGGGACGATCGCGCCCGCCGTGGTCCCAGCCATGGGTGCTGCCGCAAGGCAGGCCAGCGCCTGATCCGCCAAGCGCTGGTGGAAGGCCGTGCAGAAATGGGCGCGGCTGTCCCACCACAAAAAGCTTGTGGCATCAGGCACCTGCTGGGCCGGGGTGGCCGCCTGAGCCTCCTGAAGCACGGGCCTGACCACCTCCACTAGGTCGTAGACGCGGGGATGGGCGAGGGCGGCCCGCAATAAGCCATGGAAATCGGGCTGCCACACCTGCAAGCCCCGTTGCTGCGCCAGGTCCTGCAGGGCCTTGGCCAGCCCCTGGTTCTGCTGGCCGATCAGGGCATCGAAGGCCTGGCGCCGGGCCGGGCCGTAGGACGGCGGCACGATGGGACTGGCGCCCCAGGGCAGTTCCGTGGGCACCAGAAAGCGGCGGGGGCCGACCTGGGCCAAGGCGCTAACGGCCGCCAGCAGATTGGCGTTGATGGCCTCGGCCCGCTCCCAATCCGGCTCGCCGTCGAGATAGTCATTGGCGCCGGCCCGCACCACCACCAGCGCCCCGTCCTCCAGGGGATCCCCGGTGTGGGAATCCAGGAAGCGGTCCACCTGCTCCAGCAAATTCGGCACCCCCTTGGGGGAAACTCCCGCCCCCGATCGGGCGCCGCCATAGGCATGGTCCGTGCCGCCGGCAAGGGAGGGCTCCAGGGGAAGCCACCCCAGTCGCCCGGCCAGGATCTCAACCCAGAGCGGCCCATTGCAACGGCGACCCCGCCAATGGGGTGGAGAGGGCACGGCCCCATCCCCGAGCAGCAACCAGGCATTGCCCACATCCGAGAGGCTGTCGCCAAACACCAGCAATCGGCCCTCCGCAACGTCCACGGCAGCAGCCTCAGGGGAGGTTGATCCTCCTATGGGGGCCGGCCTCCGGCAGGCCCCTTGCCAACGACGCCGACACCGCCTAACCCTTAAAGATGGCCGACGACTGGAGCTACAGGCTGGGCAAGTGGGTGGAAGCAGGCCTGGTGGACCCCAGCACCGCCGATGCCATCCACCGGTGGGAAGCCCTGCATGGCCGACCGATGGCGCAACCAGGTGGTGCCCGGTTGGGCACCGCGGTGTCTTACGTCATGGCGTTGGGGGGGCTGCTGCTGGCGGCGGGTCTGCTGCTGTTCGTTTCGGCCCATTGGCAGGGGCTGGCCCCCAACGGCCGCCTGACCCTGCTGCTGGCCCTGTTGCTGGCCTTCCATGGCGGCGGCGCCCTGGCGGCTTCCCGCTTCCCCGTCCTGGCCACGACCCTGCATGGCCTCGGCACGGTCGCCCTGGGGGGCGGGCTGTATCTGGCGGGCGAGACCTTTCACCTGGAAACCCTCTGGTCCGAAGGGCTGCTGTTGTGGGCCCTCGGCGCCGGCTTGGGCTGGCTGCTGCTGCGCCAATGGCCCCAATTGGCCCTGCTGGCCCTGCTGGCCCCCGCCTGGCTGCTGGCCGCCTGGCTGCGCCTCTGTGACCAGGTGCGCGCCAGCAACAGTGGCCTGGGGGATGGGCCGGCCCTGGTCCCGGCGGCCGGCTTGTTGCTGCTCAGCCTTACCTATTTCTCGGCCCCCCGCTGCCCCGACACCATGGGGGGCCCGGGCCGGCGAGTGCTGCTCTGGATCGGCGGCCTGGCCCTGGTCCCCGCCGCCCTGCTCTGGGCCCTGATGCCCAGCCTCACCCGTGGCGCCCCGCCTTTGCCTCCCAGCTTGGCCATCTGCGGCTGGTCCGTGGCCCTCGGTGCCCCCCTGATCCTGGCCTGGGCCCTGGGGGGGCACCGGTTGGTGGTGGTGGGAATGGCCGCCGGTTGGATGCTTTCGGGCCTGGGCCTGGCCCGCTGGGCCACGGCCCTGGGCGGGCCCGAGGCCCTGGCGGCGGCGGGGCCTGCGGCGGCGGTGGGCCAGGGGTTGGTGCACCTTTGGTGGTTGCTGGGGGGGCTGATGCTGGCCCTGTGGGGCTCCAGCAGCGGTCGCGCCGAACGGGTCAATTTCGGCGCGGCGACCATGGCCCTCACCCTGTTGGTCTATTACTTCAATTCGGTGTTCGCCCAACTGGATCGGGCCGTGGGCCTGCTGGGCCTGGGGTTGCTCTTTCTGGTCGGCGGCTGGGGACTGGAGCGGCTGCGCCGGCGCCTGCTGGCGGCCCCCCGCCGATGAGATGCGCCACCCCGCCAAGGAGGGGCCCCGGGGCAGGGGGGAGATCCGCCTGGGCCGCCAACGCAACGGCGCCATGGTGCCGCTGCCTCAGGCGATCAGCAGTTGGTAGGCGTCGTTGACCAGCCGGAAGGATTCGGCATCACCGCCCATGTCCGGATGGTGTTGTTTGACCAGGCGCCGGTGGGCCGCCTTGATGGAGGCGCGGGAGGCCCCCCAGGCCAGCCCCAGGGTCTCAAGGGCGGCCAGCTGGCGGCGATCAGCGGCACTGCCACTGGGGGGCGGGGTGTTGGTGCTGCGCCGGGACCCAGCCGTGGACTTTGCCTGGCCCGGATCAGCCTGGGTGGAGCCGGCGCCGGGCTGGCCAGCAGCACGTGCCCCGTTGGGGTCTGCCCCTGAAGTCTCGGTTCCGGGGCGCTCCTGACCCGCCCCCGTGGTGCGGCGGCGGTTGCCGTCGGAGCGATCGGCCCCGGCGGCTCCGGTGGGGCCTGGGCGGGATCCCTGACTCTCTCCCCGGCTGGCGCCGCTGCTGGGAGTCCGGCGGTTGCGATCCTGGCTCCAGGGGTCCTGGGCCCTGCCCTGGGTCCGCTCCTGGGGGCCCTGCTGGCGTGGAGGCTGTTGGGTCCAGGAGCGCTGGGTTTGGGCGGCATCGGCTTCGACCTCCAGCGCCTGGATAGCCGTCATCAACAGCTCGACCACCGCCAGGGGCTCAAGGTCGAGGCGGGTGGCGGTGGCGGGACCGAGCATGGCGAAGGCGGCTCGCACCGCTAGGCGCGCCTTGCTGGAGGGGCCCTGCAGGGCGCCCCGCAGATCCGCGGCCAGGCCGGGCCAGCGGCGCTCGAGTTGGTGCTCGAAGGCGGTGGCGCTGTCCGCCGGTCCGCCCAGCAGCTGATCGATGAGCCCCTTGAGCCCCCGACCGGGGGAGGAAGAGCGACCATGGGGGCTGTGCCAGGCGATGGCACCCACCCGCAGCTGGTGCCAGCGGCGATGGCGGGTCATGGCCTCTCCCCAGCGCCGCACCTGGTCCGCCGTGATCTCCGGGGCCGCAGCTGGGGCAGGGGCGGCAGCCTGGGCAGGAGCAGGAGGCTGGGCGGCGGCCGGGGCCGCCCCACTGGTGACGGGCGAGCGACGGCTCCAGGCCTCGGCGGCGGGGGGACGGCTCTCGCGGCGATCGAGCTGCTGGCGCAGCCGCAGCACTTCCTGCCGCAGCAGGTAATTTTCGGCCTGCAGGGCATCGCTGTTGCTTGTGATCCGGGGGCCGGCGGCGTGGGATCGCACCCAGGTTCGACGCTCACCGCCCATGCCCATCGCCATGAAGATTCCTATTGCTCCTAATGGGGAGAATTGTTGCGGCAAAGGGGGGCAACGGCTGCCCCGGATCACCGCACCCGCACGGGCAGAGCACCGACCCAACCGTGAAACCAGGGTGCATTCGCCCTAGGGTTGTCTCAGTCCGAGAGAGATGAGATGACCTCCTTGATCCATGCCCGCGCCAATCACGACGTCAAGCCCGGCATCAAGCCCGGCATTGCTGCCGGCAACAATGACTGCCACGCTCCCCTTAGCGATGCGGAAGCCTCGGTCGATGGGCTCCATCGCATCAAGACCATGGCGGAATCCAATCCGGTTTTTGCCAAGGCTTTACGGAATACGAGCACGACCGAAGCAGCCGCCCAACTGGCCCAGGCCCATGGCATCGACGTGAGTCCAGAGGCCCTCTGGCGCCAGCGGGGCACCCTCACCGAAGCTGGCCTACCCACCTGGAGGGGTTAGGCCTGGCTCCAGCTGCCATGGAGGCCGTAAGGCATCGCCAGGGGCAGCTCCACTAGGGCCACTTCTTGCATGGAGGCGGCATCAAGGATCACCAGATCGCTGCCGCTGCGTTCGCCGTTCCAGATCACCGCCAGCAGCCAGCCGTCGTCCTCGGTGCTGGCACCGGGACGGGGCACCATTAACGGCTCACTGACGAAACCATGGGGGGCGGCGCTCCAAACCCGCCGCTCTCCGTTCTGGAGGTCGAGTTTCTTGAAGGCCTGCAGGGGATCATTGCCGGCTTCGCGCTCGGCGACGGCCAGCCAGGCATAGCGGGCGGACAGGCCCTGTCTGGCGGGATGGACCATGGCGAATTCACAGCAACGCTCGCTGAGGCGTTCACTGGTCACGGTGCCGGCCGCCAGGTTGAGGCGGCAGCGTTCCAGCAGGCCGGCGGGAATGAGATCGAAATCGACGGTGCGGTAGTCCGTCTCGGGATCAATCGAGGGGAAGTCGGCGTAGTAGATGCTCTCCACCACTACCTCGTCTCCCTCTTGGTAGGCATTGAGGTGGTGGAAGACAAAGCCTTCGGGCGCATCAAGCATCCGGGGCGCTTCACCGGCGTGGGCGCCGCAGTCGCGGGGCACCAGCCAGAAGCGGGCCTGGCCGCCCGGATTGGAGCGCAGGCACTGGGCCGCCCCCTTGAGGCCCAGGGCAAAGGGTAGGGGGTTGAAGGCAATGGCGTTCTGCAGAAAGATCGCCCAATCCGGTGTGATGGCGAAGTCATGCAGAAAGGCAAAGCCGTTGAAGCTGTCGCTGCGTTCGCTGACCAATTGACCGGCTTTGGGGCCTTCCGTGGCGAACTCCATCAGGCGAATGGTGCTGCGCGGTCCGCTCTTGACGCCAAAGGTGACCATGCGGGGCGCGCCGTGGTGACCGGGATCAAAGCGGGGGTGGGCGCTGAAGGCTTCACCGGGCTTGAGCACCCCATCCAGCAGGGAGATCCCCTTCGTTTCGAGCGTTTCCGGGTCGAGGGCATGGGGGGAGCTGGCCTCCCAAAGGGCCAACAGCTGGTCGCCAAGCTTCACCACATGGGTGTTAGCGATGTTTTTGAGCCGCACATCAAAGGCATTGGCCAGGGGGCCGCCGGGTTTCTGGGTGCCGAAAACACCGCGGTAGAGATAACGTCCGGCCTCTTCCTCCGCCTGCCAGCCCTCGGTGCGCACGAAACGGTTGGTGAGGCCCACGGCACCGCCCTCGAAGCGCAGGGCGGTGATCATGCCGTCGCCATCAAAGGGGTGGTGGACCCAATGGCCGGCACGCTCCAGGCGGCCGGGGCCATTGCGATAAAGGGTGCCGTTAAGGGCCGCCGGAATGGTGCCGCGAGTGGCCTGCAGCGGCACCGCCGTCAGTTCGCTGTCGACATTGCGGAAGGCACTGGCCCAGCGGCCGCGATCAAAACGCAGGTCCTGGCTGGCGCCCTCCAGAGAAACAGCCAGGGGTCCACCCACAGGGACCGGTCCGGAATCCGTGGGTGATTGGGGGGCTGCGGCCGGGGAGCGGTCAGGGGTGAGAGTCATCGGTGCGCGATGCGGCGGAAGCCGCGGTGCCACGGCCTTGCCATCATCGCGTAACGGAGTGTGAAGCTGCGGGCGTGAACCCGCCCGGCACCCTTAGCGGTTGCAGGGGGCTTCGACAGGCAGGCAAGGGGGCTGGGGCCGCTCGCAGGGGGCCTCCAGCCGATCCGATTCAGGGCAGGGGGTCAGGGCCGCCGCCCGGGCTGGGGCGCCGATCAGGCAGAACGCTGCAGCTGCTGAGGCGCTGGCGAGGAGCAGAAAACGGCCGGTGGGCTGAATCATGGTGAAACCTTGAACCTACTTCCAACTTAGGTCGCCATCGGGAGGTTGAGAGTCCAATCCGAACGAAACCAAGCCCCAATCCTTAACCAAGTGGCGCCTGGCCGTGATGGCCCCCCGAACAAACAGCTCTGAACAAAAACCCAGAACAGCACCCAGCTCCCCATCAGGCCCCCGCCCGCTCCAGCACCCCCTTGCTGCTGGGCACCGAACCGGCGCGGCGCGGATCGATCTCCACCGCCAGCCGCAGGGCGCGGGCAAAGGCCTTGAAGCAGGCCTCGACGATGTGGTGGGAATTCACGCCATCGAGCTGGCGAATGTGCAGGGTGAGGCCACTGTTGTTAACCACGGCCACAAAAAATTCCTTCACCAGTTCGGTGTCGTAGCTGCCGATCCTCTGGGCCGGAATCACCAGGCCGTAGGAGAGATGGGGCCGACCGGAGCAATCCAGCGCCACCTGCACCAGAGCCTCATCAAGGGGCGCCACGAAATGGCCGAAGCGATGGATGCCACGGCGGTTTCCCAGGGCCTGGGCCAGGGCCTGGCCGACGGCGATCCCCACGTCCTCATTGCTGTGGTGGTCATCGATATGGGTATCGCCCGTGGCGCTGATCTCAAGATCCAGCAGCCCATGGCTGGCGAGCTGGTGCAGCATGTGATCCAGGAAGGGCACGCCGGTGGCCACCTGGCAGCGGCCGGTGCCATCCAGGTTGAGGGCCACCCGCACGTCGGTTTCGCCGGTGACGCGGTGGATCTCTCCGGTGCGCTCAGAAACGCTCACGACAGCAGGGGCTGGGGTTAGGCAAATCATGGCGGATGGGGAAGCTGGGGATGGGTCCGGCTCGGGACCGCCGGCGTTTTGATCACATCCCCGTGATGCAATAGCCCCCATCCACATAGATCACTTGGCCGGTGATGCCGCTGGCCAACGGGCTGGCCAGGAAGGCGGCGGTGGAGCCGACCTCCTCCTGGGTGACGGTGCGACGCAGGGGGGCTTTGGCTTCGACGTTGTGGATCATGTCGAGGATGCCGCCGATGGCGGAGCTGGCCAGGGTGCGGATCGGGCCGGCGCTGATGGCATTGACCCGCACCTG
>Ga0114972_10002868_pt1 | contig 12957 bp, 9 predicted proteins | sample M_140807_EF_Meta_FD_87354 | JGI IMG/M metagenome (GOLD analysis project Ga0114972, IMG submission 87354) | Freshwater microbial communities from Lake Montjoie, Canada to study carbon cycling - M_140807_EF_MetaG | ecosystem: Environmental > Aquatic > Freshwater > Lake | place: Lake Montjoie... | reverse complement strand
CGCCCTCGACGGGCTTAGACGCGGGCCGGCGGCGGCCTGCTCTCGCCGGCCGTCGCCGCCCTCGACGGGCTTAGACGCGGGCCCGCGGCGGCCTGCTCTCGCCGGCCGTCGCCGCCCTCGACGGGCTTAGGCGCGGGCCCGGGCCGGCGGCGGCCTGCTCTTGCCGGCGGTCGCAGGCGAAGGCGCCGCGGCCGCCGTCTCGCAGGGTGCAGGCGCCGCGGCCGGGCCGGCCGTCGCCGGCACCCCGGCCGTACAGGCCCCACGCCATGTCCAGCTTCTCTTGGTCTGAACGCCCCTGCATCGCGTTTTTTTTTTGCAAGATTTTATTGAATTTATGCACATTCAATTAATTAAAACCTTGCGTTATTCAATTAATTATTTGATTGATTATTCAAATAATTAAAACCTTGCGTAAAGGGTGGTCGGGCTGGCGGGCAGGCGCTCACGCAAGACCATTTTACTCATAAACTCGCCGGCCCTGAGAAAGAATACGCCATGACGGGTAGAATTTGTGATAGGTGCTCCATAGAAAACATGTGCTCGTGGATGCTGATTCTCCGCTCCTTCCTGCAACCTGCGCCCAGTACATATGTCCCCGCAGAGAGGCCTCGCCCTGCACGAAAGGCATTGCAGCGTGTACCACCAAGAAGTCCATGAGCAGCAATTTCCCAACAGGGAGGGGAACCTTCACAGGAGTCGGTTTCCTCCACGTATGAAACCCCTCCACCTTTAGGCACAGACCCGCCACAAGGTTCCAAAACGCGGCTTCGCTCCACTGACGTGGCCTTGGCTGCTGCATAACGAAGTCGTAGAAGTCGGATGACAACTCTTCCAGCTCACGGTTCATTTCGTACGAGTACCACCACACTATGACATACTGGTTCGGGAAAAGTCCCCAGAGGGCTGAAACCCCGGGGGCATGGTCGTCCATGTGCTCCATCTGGACCTTGGTTTGCTTCGACAGACAGCTGAGCAGCGAGAATTGGCTGGGGTCAAGCTCCAAAGGAATCGCATACTTCTTGCCATGTGAATCTTTCCGTTGACAAGTTGGCAGCCAACTGGCAATGCTCCTGAAAACAGCTTCACATATACACAGCACCTGGAGGAATGCGTCACGAATACCGCCGCGTCGCTCTTTTTCGTCCTCTGGGAGTTTCTCTGCATCAATATCAATGTAATGTGATTTGAGGACGTCGAAATTCGGGTTGATCCGGTCTTCACTTGTGTTGCATTTTGCAAAGGTTGCGCCTTGCTTTCTACATCTAGCTCGAAATGTTTTGTCTTCTTGCACAGCGCCAGCAACTGTATTCCATGGCCCATTTGTGGACGAGGGGCAAGCTTTGCTCAAGTTGTCAGGGTCCCTGGCATGCTCGTCTTGTGAAATAAAACTGCTGAAAGCGCCGAACACCATCCCTGTGGATTGCAAATGTTTACGAAAGTCCGCCTTGAAAGCTTTATTGTTGCCTGCATATTTTGGATCATTGAAATCAAACCGAATCGATTCAATTTGAGCTTCGGACGCCCATGGGACCTTGTCAGCATCCACTGGCTTGGTCATTAAATCTTCGTAATCATGTCCTTCCAAACGTGGTTCATATTGCGAATATGAATCAGGGCTGGCAATTGTTGCTTCAACCTCAGACTTGACAGTTTCCCAAAGTTGTACGGGGGATTTCGGCAATGTAGCACGTAGTCTTAAAAGGTACCGATAATCGATTGGGCAAGAGTGTTCCGCTTCTCGAGAGTTCCAATCAGACACCAACTTATGCAATTGCCTCTCAGATCCATCTTGCGCGATCAGTCTTCTCAACTCCTCCTTTTGTGCAGACCTGAGCTGCTTTCGTGGCATCAGGAAGGGACAGGTGTAAACATATCTCGAGATACATTTACACCTCCCGACTCGGATGCACCTCCTGACTCGAGGAGTTCAGGTGGGTGAGTGGGTGAGTTGGGAGTTCAGTCAGTACCAGCCGGCGGTCAGTGCATCGCGTCAACGAGACGCAGTGGACTTGCCGAGCCTTCCGTGTCCACACTGGCAGTCACAAACTCTGCCTGAAAGGCCTGATAATACTTCAGGGCGTGCATGCATCCCCCCGAGTTCAAATAAACCCCGAGGTGGCCTTGCCAGGCATCATGTTAAGCAGGACGATAAGCCCGTAGATCACTGTGTGCTGCAGGCCGTCGGATGCCGTTCCGCGTCACAGACGCGTGCAGCAGCCTCTCACGGAACTTGAAGCACACAGCAGGACGTCCCATGCTGCAGACTCGAGAAGTCTGAAAGTCCTTGCTGGAAACGGGAGTCTAGCACAATGATCTGCTGGAATCACCTTGGCGCCTCTGTGGTAGGAAGGCGTCTAGGATGGGAGGTACTTTGCACCGTAAAATGCCATGAAGGGCTAGCTTTAAAAGATCATTCTTGCAGTCATTTGCAATGTCATATTTATTTGCTGCTTGCTGCACAAGGCAGTAGTCGACGATTCAGATGAATGCCCCGCCGTCACGCCAGGGCGTATTTCGGGAGGACCTCGGTCCCTTTGACCAAATCGACTTTAGCCTCCAGCACCGTATCGTACCCGACATCGACAAATACAGCATTCGGCTTCGGAGAAGAGTTTGCTAGACCAGCAACATCTTGAGTAGCGCAGAAGGACTCGATTTCCGCCGATGAAGCGGGTTTCGAATCCAAGCAGCAGCAGGCTGCATGGTTCGCCCGAATGTGTCGATTGCCCTGCTCGAAAACGTCAAGAGGCATATTCCAGAAGAATCTAAGAGGTCTACTACTAGGAAATGATATTTTGATCATACACGTTCGATACCTTGTTCTTGAGTTTCTTCGCCATGGCTTCCGAAACGATCCTACGCCGATACGTTGCGATAGGCTGGCCAGCCTTGACATCTTCGGCGACAAACAAACCAAATCCGGCGTTGGGGATGCTTGATAAACGCACTTCAAGTCTCGGAAATCGGCGGACCAGTTTCCACTTTCGAGGCTGCCCCTCGAACGGCATCATCCTTTTTTTGCATGCATGAACATAGTAAATCGGATTGGCAAACCGTACAGGTGGTTTGATGCTGCGCATTGGTGCAATGAGCCTGCCAAATGCACAAACGTGTGAGCAAAGCACCCGTAGAAGACTACAATAAACACGCAAAAGTCGCTGCCAAACAATGGAAATGCATGCTTTGCTCAATACTTGACACATATTCGATTCAATTACAGATGTTGTGTAGCAAACCTGTACAAGCAAGCACTTGGTCAGCATCTGGATATAACAACACTGAAACTGAAAGGAAAATAGTGGATTCATCATACACCTGAGATCAAACATGGGATAACAGCGGAATATGGCACGCAAATGGTTTACCCAAAATTAAAATTTGATTTTATGTAATTCCAAATGCAGCTGTGCTACTATAACCAAAATTCTCACTATCAGCACCAACATTCTCTTTTCAGCACCATTATTCAAGTGCACAGCACCAACATTCAAGTCCAGCCCGGGTCTCTGAGGCTCGGCCCGGGCCATATTGGAGTCTCATCAGTGAAGTTGCACTAAGTGGTTTCCAACCCCTTCGACATGAGTCACATCTTGCAAGCCTGGGGTTTCTACCCTTTTGACATGACCCACATCATGCCCGGCCAGTGACTATCACGATCTCAGTGAATAACACTTGAAAAATCTGTGTCTAGCGGCCGCGCGCACACGCTCGTGAGGCTCTGGCTGTCGGCAGCGGCCGCCGCCGCCCCGCCCAAGCCTGGGTCCTCTGTGAGGACAGCGGTGCAAGACTGAGAACTGCGCCGGTGCAGCCCAACGACTCACGTGACAGCCTGCCGCGCTGAGCCGCCTCAGTACTATGACTGTATACAGCATTAACTTGAAGGCAAGGATCCCACCGTAGCCCGTCCCGCTGCCCCGCCACGGTGCCACCCCTGGTCGGAACCGCTACAGTGTCGAAAGTTGCCATGCTCGCGCACTCCAGCCGCATGGCCCTCGACAGGAGGGCTGAAGCATCAACAACTCTGAGGAAGGCAGTGTGCGTCAATGGTATCATTTCATTGCGCCAGAAAACGGCAACAAAAAGGGACGGTTACGGACGACGAGAGTCCACCGCGAGAGTAGATCGCCGCTGGCACACGCCCATCGATGGCGGCGACGGCAGGCCGCCGCCGGCCACGCAAAGCCAGCTGAGGGTTGCGACGGCCGGCACCCCGGCCGCGGCGCCTGCACCCGTCGAGGTGGCGGCCGCGGCGCCTGCACCTAGCGAGACGGCGGCCGCGGCGCCGGCCGGCAAGGCGGCGGCCGTGGCGCCTGCGCCCGTCGAGGCGCGTGCACACGTCGAGTTGGCTGCGCCCGTCGAGGCGGCGGCAGCGGCCCTGGCCGGCGAGGCGGCGGCCGCGGCGCCTGCGCCCGTCGAGGCGGCGGCAGCGGCCCTGGCCGGCGAGGCGGCGGCCGCGGCGCCTGCGCCCGTCGAGGCGGCGGCCGCGGCCCTGGCCGGCGAGGCGGCGGCCGCGGCGCCTGCGCCCGTCGAGTTCACGGTTGGCGGTCGCGGCGCCGGCCAGCGAGACCAGCCCCTCCTTCCCCTCCTCCCACCCCCCGACGTAGCATCTATGCGCTAGATCGGCTAGGGGAGGAGGTTCCGAGATTCTGAGAAAGTAAGATCCGTATATATGAGACTTGCTTTCCTTGGGCAGCCTGAGGCAGCGTGCGTCCTCCAGTCGTACGGCTCTGTCCTGTCCTTTGCCAATGCTTGACGAACCACTCCCACTATGCAGCGCGCGTCAATATTCACCAGCCAGTCGCACGCATGATACGTTGTTTGACCTCTCTCTCTATCGAATGCAATTCGATGCTTCAGAGAAGCTTTCCCCAGAGACGTTGCACATCCCTTACGCACAGTGTCTCTTTCTTGGTCCACGCGATTCAAGGCCTCTTCAGACGTGAAAACCTGATACACACTCAGTGTTTTGGACCAGTCTTCGCCGTCTGGCCGACGAATCCCGATCACCGCGAACATCGCAAGGCCTGTCTCCTGCGTATACGCCATGTAGTACAGTTTTGATGATTCTGTTCTCACCGGAATACGGATTTCTGCATCTTCTGGGAACTGACTCCCCATGGGCATTCGACGTGTCACGCTGCACATGCCCGCAGAAAACCTGACAGTACCCAGCCGAAATTGCTCAGGCGGAAGCCGGCCAAACACATTACGACAAAAAGAAAGGCTCCACACGTTTCTCGGGGCAGTCACTGAGGCATCTGCTCTGACGGAGTCGCGCTGTCTTGGAGCTGCTTCTGCCTCCTTTGACAAACGGAGCTGCGACTCAGGTGCTGCACCAGCACTGGCGATGTCACAACCTGCAATAGCAGACCGAGCCGCTGCCCCAGCCCTGTCCCCGCCAGCGCCCCCGCTGCCATTGAAGCAGCCCTCACGAGGGCCTGGGAACAGCGGAGCATTGTCCGAGTCATCTGTATCTGTGCCTCCGAGTACATCTTCTCCTCGATCTCTCCTCTGAGCGCCTTCTGCGCTGGCCCCGACAGCCCCAGCTCCTCTCCCCATCCCCGCTGCTGACCCCCCATTCTCCCGACAGTCATCGAGGCGCCAAGCACCAACCCGATCGCCCCAGTTGCTTACATGGTGTTCACGGTCAAGCTTGTGGACGAAGTCGTCTGTGCCGTACCTTACTATGGAAAAGTTGGCTTTCACCACGCGCTTGGCCTGGCGCCTGCATCCAGGAACAGGGGGTGCGCGGAGGTTCCCGTCTGAAATAGCCGTAACAACACCTCTGCACCATCCGTTCCTGTCTGGCCACTTCGTTTGGTCCCACTTGATGTCAACTTTAGCACCGACGGCAGGAGCTGCAACAAACACTGCTTCCGGTTTCCGTTTGCGAAGCGGCGAGTCCCAATCATCCGAATCCGAATCGTCTGAAGCAACGTCTGACTCGTCGTCATCTGAAGCGATTGACTTGTCGTCATCTTGCCCCTGGCCCGACAACTTCGTCGGAGTCTCGCCCCCCCGGCGTCCCGTACGAGCCGCCCGCCTCCCCCTCCTGCTCCCTACTGTGATTATCGCCCCTGCACCGCGACTGCGTGTCTTCAATTTGGCAGTTCGTGCAGTAGCAGCTGACGGATCCAACCTGATGGTCTCAGAGGGAGCATCCGATTCATCGGCACTGGCATAGTCGTGACTACCAGGGTCCCTTCTCGTGCGCTTTCCTGGTGCACTGCCGCGAGTGCTGCGAGGGCACCCTCTTTTTGACGTGCTCCCACCCTCATGCGGCTCAAAATCAGCGTCGTCATCCCTATTGGACGCAGGGGCGGAAGCAGGATCGCTCTCACCACCAGGATCGGAGTCTGGATCGTTGGCTAGCTGCATCCGTTCCTCACGTTCGGCCTGCAGCTGCGTCTTTCTCCTTTTTGCGCGCGCCGTGTCAAGAAGATATTTTTGTTTCGCCAAACAGCGCCGGGCATGCTTGCTGCGCTCAGGAGCTAGTTTCCCTTCCTTCAGCCCCAGAAGCGGAGTGACCGGCACTTTAACACACACTCTTTTAACAGCCACTCTCGGCCCGTGATGTAATGCATTTGCATGTTCATAGTCAGCTGCATGGAGTGGCAAGTCAACCGTCTCCTCCCTAGCACGCTTGCGCCCACGCCCGGCACCAAGTCCGGCACCGGGGCCTGCCCCGCCGCGCCCGGCCCCGCTCCTTGCCCCGCGTCCGGCCCCGCGCCTGGCCCCGCGCCCAAGCCTTGCTTCGCGACCACGCCCGGACCCTCGCCCGCGCCCGGCCGGGTGGGCCCCGCTGTATCTATCTGTCCTGGAAGAAACACCATGTCGCGTATTTCTAAAATCCCCCCCAAGAAAAACTGTTTTGTTTTCTTTCTGTAGGCGGTCCTGGATATCCGCTTCCTTCATCACGTCGCCCAAAATGTCGTCCCTGGTATTCACCCAGTCCCACCCTGGATGTTGCGCCAATTCGTGCGCCCTCCAATACAGCGTCTTATCTCCCGTAATAGTCTCTTCTGCGTCAATCATCGCAGTGCTACAGTTTGACCTTCGATAGAGCATGGACGTATACGGAAATAGGGCTTGGCCTTTAGCTCTGAGGATCACTTTCAGTGGGCTGAACGAAGACTCGACCAGTTTGCTATTGCATAAGCACGCGCATGCCTGTTGGCAGGATGCATACAAGACGGGATAGCAGGACACGGGCTTCTTGAGACTTCTATGCGCTTCTATATCGACAATTCCATCCGCATCAAGCACTGACGGTCCGTCGCCTTCTAGTTGGGCGCGTCCCTCCCGCTGACTGAAAAACTGCTCTAGCTCCTCCTTTGCAAACAGGGCCTGACAGTACGTTGGCAAGCGCTTCTGAACTTCTTCAGGTCCGATACCCTGCTGCTGGTAATGTGCTATCAAATCCCGCGATAGTACGAAGAGGTTTGCCGCACTGGCCCGCGCCAAATCGTGGGACATCACAACTGAGGACAAGACCTCGGAGCCGTCTTTCAGCCGAATGCGATGTTGAGGGCTCAACTTGCACAGTCTCAAGCTTGCAATCCACCCCGAAAATTGGAAAAGCTCGCGGTGCATTCCGCCATGCACTTTGACCAACGATTGACGGCAGTCCCGAGTTACCCGCAGCATAAGCCAATACGCCTGGCTGACGCCTGCTGCAAACGATTCCCGTCCCTCATAGATATGTCTGTGCTTGAAGTCAGCATTGAGACCTGGAGCTTCAGCTGTCATACGGGCCAGCTCTGGAAAGTCTTCTTTCCAAAGCTCTAGCGAATCCTCCGGGAGCATTGGCCCGGGCCTTCGTGCAAGTGTTTTCACTGTCTGCACGAATGCGCTGATAGCGGTGGCGGCGCCATCAACCAGCTTTTCATATCCTGGAAAGTCACGGAAGCGCTGCCTCAACTTGGCCCTGCAATGCGGATTCAGGAGTCGCAAGTGCGCCTCTGGGTGGAATTCTGCACCGGGCGTTCTGAACGCCAGAGGCGCCCACTGATTCCAACCACGCCCCCAGCCACGATGTGGGGCAACGAGCAGCCACATGTCCCTTTCCAAAACCATTAAGACGCATCGGAGTATAGAATTCAAACCCATCGCTTGCAAGCCACACTCGTGATCGGAGCTGATGGCTTGCAGCAGAAACCTTTCAACAACTGCGTTCACAACAGATGCGATCGCCACCTGGACAAGATCTTGCTTTCTTGTAACAAACGCAAACGGCCTCATCGCATGATGCTCGATTTGCAGGTTTGGAAACTTGCTGGATTCGAACCCGCGCGGCGTGAGGATGTCAGCAGCGGCCGGGATCTTGTTTTGTTCCAATCCATTTGTACATCGCTTAATGAGGGCAAGCCCGAGCAGCGGATGATTCTTGAAAATATATTCTGCTGCCTCCAATGCCGAAGCCCAACGCGCAATGCCTGCTGTATTGGGGGGAGTCGCGCCGTTCTTGATGTCGAACTCGCACTGCTCGATCAGAGTTTCTAGTTCCATCACGTCAAGGACCAGGTTCATCACATCGCTGTAAAACGATGTCTTCAATTTAATTTCTTCGTGTTGAGAGGGGACCATAAAGAAATTTATCGCTGAGCGAAGATGAGCCCAGTGGTGCTCGGAGCGGAAGTACGTGGTGACGCTGACGCATTGCTCTAGGAAACCTTTGTTTAAGGAAGCTAACATGAGATCTGTGAGGTTGTGAAGCCTGTGCATGCCACAGTGCCTGCCCTCACCGACCGGGCGGCCGTCTGGTTTGCATCGACAGGGAAGAAAACGGGCTGGATTATGTTCCATGCTCACAGGCGGGTCTGCGCTACGCGGCTGCTGCTCCTCCTCATCGAGTATTCGGATGCGCTCTTCGTAGAGTAGCAGAGACTTCTTCCGACTGTTCCACAAGCGGCGTTGGAATTCGGCTTCGTGACTCCGTAATTGTGCAAAGGCCCTCTCGCGACGTTCACGCTCAACCCTGTCTCGAAATGGTCCGTGAAGTTTTACTGCTGCCTGTTCGGCGGCCAGTTCGCAGCGCCGTCGCTCGGTCTCATCATGAAAGGGTCCATAAGCCTCTATGCCCCAGTTTGCTTTCGGTCCTGTATCTACTGCCGCTCTCAGAACGCGCAGTGTCTCATCTCTGTCCTTAAGTTTTGCGGCTCGGGTTTCTTCCACAAATTTCCCGCGCAGCTCTTCAGCAACAGCTGGGTCCTTGTACACAGAGCTTGTAGTGTCAAGAGGAACTTCCAATCCCTCTTGTTGACAGTGAGGGGCCGCTCCGGCTGCGGCGCATCCATCAGCAGCAGCATCGGTCCTCGACCCCTGCGCTTCCGCAGACGCCTCTGCTGCTTGAGTCTCGAGCCATTTGAAGCCCACGTTCCCAAAAAATTCATCCATTGGATAGAGCAGCTTTGCCTGTTCTGCCCCTTTTATGACCCCAGTCCATGCCTCTCCAGTCAGAAAGACCCGCCTAAAGACCCCACCTGTACCACAAAAGTTCTCCCTTGCCAGCTCCTCACCCAGCCCGCAGTTCTCTGCTGCACCGTCGCTTGAATACAGCCACATTCCAGGGTGCTCGTGCATGTGTCGCGCAACGTTTCCAACATACATGGCCTTGGCCAGACAGTGGGGTGCACGTGGTGATAAGACCGTGCCGTCGCTGCCAACCAGTCCCCTTACCACCTTGCTATTGGCCTGCGTCATGGGCAAATTAAATGATCTTGGGATAATCTCCCAAAGGACTCCATCAAAAGGGTCTGTCTTCACCACGCGACTCTGCATGACCTGCACAACCGACCCCATGCATGCAAAGCTTTTTGCCTTGGCAAAGTCGGCACATAGATTGATCATCACTGTACTTGGAGCATACAGAATATCCCCAATCTTGCGAGAGAACAGCAGCTGACACGTCGGTATGATGTCTCGGAACGTGGTCCTGCTGCTGGGATGATCATAGAGGCGAATCCCTTCCAAAGCCTTGGAACTTTCCACCGCCTTCTCTACAGTCAGCTCCTTGTCTCTAGCAGCGATACCCTCGGCCGACACATCATGGATCTTGGCCGGATTGTTCTCGCCCAAGCTTAGAGCCAAGAGATCCATAGCCAGTTGCTCCTTCTGTGCCTCTTTCTCTGCCCTTGCCTTCTTCTGCTTGTTTGTTGTCAGCACATTGCGTCTCAAGTGTCCCTTCCTCCCAATGGGCACAATAAATACTCTTGATGCTCTTCCGTGGAGGGCAGCCTCCCTCAACCAGACAGCCCTGCGAGCAGAGTCCACGCCTGAGCGTTCAAAGTGTGCGTACTCCTGATAGCGCGCCTCTACAGTCCACCTCAAGCCACCACCAAAGGGCTTAATCTCCTTGGTGCCCTTTATCATAACCCAGGCGCACTCAAAGGCCAGCGACGGGTCGCGCTTGCGCTTCTGCCCTGCCTCCCGCTGGCTTCTAGGATCAAAGCACACATTGTTGACCTCCACCGGTTTTCTTCCGTTAAGCCCCAGATCTGGCGTATGCCTCAACCGGTAATTTGCCCGATGGTGCTTTGCTCGACACATTTTCCATTTCTTTTCCCACTTTCTGATTCGTCTGTTGGCTTGACTAAGCACCCTCTTAAGCTCAGTTACCTCTTGTTGAGACTGCAGCATACGCATCTCACAATCGTGTGCGCGTCCCTCTGCGTCGACCTTTTGACGCTTGCATAATGCAAGCTCCCGCTGCAGCTCATCGTTTTGCGCAATCAATTCGACCGTTGTCACAACTGTCCCAACGGGGCGCCGGCGGCGGGTCGCTGAACCAGCATTCGTGACTGAAAACGGAACTGTAGCAGTCTCGGGTCCTGACGGATCAGCAGAGGGCGCGGTGGTTGCTGCTGTTCTAATTTGAGTGAGGCCTTCCCTCGCCGCACGGGTTAAGATGTAATCCCGAATTTCCGACTGCGTGTCGCCACGGAGGGCATTCCACAGAGCATCCCGCAGTGCTTGGCTGAAGCCAAGTGTACTGCCTATTCGACCAGCATCTTCCTTGAATATCTCTACACGTCCGCTGAACAGTAAGTCATGGACCTCCTTCGCAATGGATTTTGGATTCAATCGATAGCCGTTGCTGGAAAACTCCGATTTTTTCGGCAGAGGAGGATGCATACTCAATTTCAGTGTCAGTCCCAGCAAAGCGTGTGCTATAATTGGATCAAGCAAGAACGCCAAATTTCTGAGAGCCACTGCACCAAAGATATTTGTTTCTGTGACTGGTTCCTCCAAAAGACTGGTGTGATGCTTTTTATACAGATGCAATCGTCTCCTCATCCATCTTGCCAACCGACCCGTGCGAGCCGCGAGCTGCAAGTTCGGATACAGAGTCAGATACAGGGGTCAGAGTACGGAGCTGGTGCCGGGCCGGACCCGGCCGGTAGCCGGGTCGATACGGAGCAGGTGCCGGGCCTGTTGCCGGGTCGATACGGAGCAGGCCATACAGACTCTATTATTATTACAGAGCAGGTGTCGGACCGGTCACGGTAGCAGGGTAGATACAGAGCAGGCGCCGGGCTGGTAGCCGGGTCGATACGAAACAGGCGCCGGGCCTGTTGCCGGGTCGATACGAAGCAGGCCATATAGAGCAGGTGTCGGGCCGGTAGCCGGGTCGATACTGTCATACAGAGCAGGCGCCGAGCCGGCAGCCGGGTCGATACGAAGCAGAGGCCGGCCGAGCCGATAGCCGGGTCGATACGGAGCAGGGGCCGGGCCTATTGCCGGGTCGATACGAAGCAGGCCATACGGAGCAGGCGCCGGGCCGGTAGCCGGGTCGATACAGTCATACAGAACAGGCGCCGAGCCGGCAGCCGGGTCGATACAGGGCAGGCGCCGGCCGAGCTGGTAGCCGGGTCGATACAGAGCAGGCGCCGAGCCGGTAGCCGGGTCGATACGGAGCAGGTGTAGGGCCTGTTGCCTGGTCGATACGAAGCAGGCCATACAGAGCAGGTGCCGGGCCGTTAGCCGTTATGTACCACACTAGCCTGAACTATGGCATACCACCGATCCTGCGTGCATGTAATAGAACCGAGAGGGGGCGCTGCGTGCACGGGATACGATGTGGGGCATGAGCTGGAGGCGCGGCAAGCAGGGAAGGGGGTGGCTCGGTCACATGTACCCTCCTTTGGTTTTGGTGAATGTGATTCCGTGCATGGCACGCGACACACCTCAGGCTGGCGTTGCGTCGTGCAAGTGATCGGGGGTACCTGCCACGCCGTGGTGCCCGCGCACGCCGCGCTCACTCTCGGCTCGAGGCTGCTCTAATCGCCTATCTCCTCTCTCGCTCACGGCACCAACAGCGCGGATAGGGACCTGATCAGGGTTGATGGCAGATTCTGCAGTGGTAGTTGCATTGGTCGTTGCCGCGGTTGTAGTGGTCGTCGCGGCGGTCTGCCAAAATATAGTAGCGGCTAAGACATGTTAAACAGGCTCATTGCCAAGGGCGCCTATATGCGCAAGCAAGTGTCACAGTCGCGCTCACTCTCGGCTCGAGGCTGCTCTAATCGCCTATGTCCTCTCTCGCTCACGGCACCAACAGCGCGGATAGGGACCTGATCAGGGTCGATGGCAGATTCTGCAGTGGTAGTTGTATTGGTCGTTGCCGCGGTTGTAGTGGTCGTCGCGGCGGTCTGCCCAAATATAGTAGCGGCTAAGACATGTTAAACAGGCTCATTGCCAAAGGCGCCTATATGTGCAAGCAAGTGTCACAGTGCCAGAAACGCTTGGAGGCTTGTTGGGGAGGGGGAGGGGAGGGAGGGAGCCCGCGGGATCTCGCCCTGGGCAAGGCTATTGGTACGAGAATAGGGTGGTTGTATGGATTCTACTACTTGTAATGGAAGGGTGTAATGGGAGGACGCAGCACCTGAGCAGCACCGGATGCCTGCACAGGGGTCGCAAGCGCAGGACAATCCACCGGCGGCGGCATCGGGGCGGCGGCGG
>Ga0114972_10002867_pt1 | contig 12962 bp, 11 predicted proteins | sample M_140807_EF_Meta_FD_87354 | JGI IMG/M metagenome (GOLD analysis project Ga0114972, IMG submission 87354) | Freshwater microbial communities from Lake Montjoie, Canada to study carbon cycling - M_140807_EF_MetaG | ecosystem: Environmental > Aquatic > Freshwater > Lake | place: Lake Montjoie... | reverse complement strand
GGTCAGCTCGGCCATGGCACCGGCCATGATGGCGGCACCGGTCTCGGTGCGGGCGAGGTAGAATGCCATGCCCTCGGCCCGGGCGGCGGCCATCAGGTCCAGGCTGCTGCCGCCACCGGGCACGCCAAAGAGGCAGCGCGCACCCGCCGCCCGCAATGCCGCCATCACCATGTCTGCCACGATCATCACTGCTATCCTCATTCCTTGCCGACACAATACCGCGAGTGCCTGGGCTTTGGGCAGACCCCGTGCCGGCTGGGGCCTGCAGGATCAAGTCTCGGCTTGCCTTGCCGGCCATGCCATGCGCCTGTGCTCTGCGAGCGTTGCGGAGTGTCGGGATTGTCCATGGCTTTCGATGAAATGCGCGATGGCGTGCTCGCCCGTGCCACCTATGCCGAGATCGAGGCCTGGCTCGCGCGCACCCCGCTTGAACGGCTGCGGCAGAAAAGCGCTGAGGCGGAGCTGCTGTTTCGCCGCCTGGGCATCACCTTTGCGGTTTATGGCGAGGGGGGCGATCCGGAGCGGCTTATTCCCTTCGATATCATTCCGCGGATTATTGCCGCCAGTGAATGGCGGGCGCTGTCGGCCGGGCTGGAGCAGAGGGTGCGGGCGCTCAATGCCTTTCTGGCCGATGTGTATAATGAGCGGCGCATTCTTGCGGCAGGGATCATCCCCAAGGCCTTGGTGCTGGAAAATGAGGCTTATCAGCCGCATATGGTGGGGTTTCGGCCGCCTGGCGGCATTTACACCCATATTTCGGGCATCGATATGGTGCGCACCGGGCCGGATGATTTCTTCGTGCTGGAGGATAATTGCCGCACGCCATCGGGCGTCTCCTATATGCTGGAAAATCGCGAGGCGATGCTGCGGCTGTTCCCCCGGCTTTGCGCCCGGCACCGCCTGGCCCCGGTCAACCGCTACCCGGAGCATTTGCTGGCCACGCTGAAATCGGTGGCGCCGGAGCGGGCGGGGCCGGACCCCACAGTGGTGATCCTCACCCCCGGCAGCTTCAATTCTGCCTATTATGAGCATTGTTTTCTGGCCGATGAGATGGGCGTGGAGGTGGTTGAAGGCGGCGACCTCTTTGTCGAGAATGATGTGGTCTTCATGCGCACCACGGCGGGCCCCAAGCGGGTGGATGTGATCTATCGCCGCATTGATGATGATTTTCTCGACCCGGAATGCTTCCGCCCCGATAGCCTGGTGGGGCTGCCTGGGGTGATGCGCGCCTATAAGGCTGGGCATGTGACGCTGGCCAATGCGCCGGGGGCAGGCATTGCTGATGACAAGGCGATTTATCCTTACGTGCCGGATATGGTGCGGTTTTATCTTGAGGAGGAGCCGCGGCTGGCCAATGTGCCGACCTATCTCTGCGAGCGGGAGGATGAGCGCGCCGAGGTGCTGGCGAATTTGGAAAAACTGGTGGTCAAACTGGCGCGTGGCTCGGGCGGCTATGGCATGATGATCGGCCCGCATGCCGATGCTGAGATGCGCGCCGAATTTGCCCGGCGCATTCAGGACAAGCCCGGCGATTATATCGCCCAGCCCACCCTGGCCCTTTCCACCGTGCCCACGCTGGCGCCGGGCGGCATTGCGGCCCGCCATGTCGATCTTCGGCCCTTCATCCTGTTTGGCCGGCAGGAGATCACCATGGTGCCCGGCGGCCTGACCCGGGTGGCGCTGCGGGAGGGGTCGCTGGTGGTCAATTCCAGCCAGGGCGGCGGCACCAAGGACACTTGGGTGCTGGAGGAGGCGCCCGCCCAGGCGCAAGCGCAGGGAGCCGATTGATGCTGAGCAGCACCGCGGAATGCCTGTTCTGGCTCGGCCGCTATACCGAACGCGCGGCCAATATTGCCCGTGGCCTGGGGGTGGCCAGCCGCATGGCCTCGCTCTCGGCCTCGCTGGGCGGCGATGGCGCGGAATGGCGCGCGCTGCTCATCGCCAGTGGCGGCGAGGCGGCTTTCAGCGAGAAACACCCCAGCATCACCCAGGAGGCGGTGGTGGATTGGCTGGTGCGTGACGAGGATAATCCCAGCGGCATCGTCAGTTGCTTCGATGCGGCGCGGCGCAATGGCCGGGCGGTGCGCACCGCGCTCACCGTCGATATGTGGAGCGCGCTGAACGACAGTTGGAACCGGCTGCGCAAGCTGGATCTCAGCCAGATCGAGGGCGAGGCGCTGCCGGAATTTCTCGACTGGGTGCGCGAGCGGGTGCTGCTGTTCAATGGTGCGGCGCATGACACCATGCTGCGCGGCGAGGCCTGGCGCTTTGTGGAACTGGGCACGGCGCTGGAGCGGGCCGATAGCTCCGCCCGGCTTTTGGATGTGCGCCATGGCATGCTGGCGGTGGGTGAGACCGCGGAATATGCGCAATGGCAGGCGATTTTGGCCTCGGCCTCGGCCGGGCGGGCCTATCAATGGGTGTATCGGGACCGGCTGGACCCGCAGCGCATTGCCGAATTGCTGATCCTGCGGCCTGAATTGCCGCGCAGCCTGGTGGCCTGCTTTGGCCGGGTGTCGGAGATTCTGGAGGCGATTGCCACGGAGCAGGGCGGCCGGCGTGGCGAGTGCCACCGCATGGCCGGGCAATTGCACGCCACGCTGCGCTATGCCCGCATCGATGATATTTTCGAGGAAGGGCTGCATGTCTTCCTCACCCGCAGGATCGAGACCGCCGCGGCCCTGGGCGCGGCCATTGAGGCCTTCTATATTCGCGCCTGAATGATCACGGTGGGGAGCGGCGTATGACCTATTGCGTGGGGCTGTGCCTGCGGGCGGGGATCATCATGCTGAGTGATACCCGTACCAATGCGGGAGTGGATAATATCTCCACCTTCTCCAAATTGCAGGTGATCGAGCAGCCGGGCGAGCGGGTGATCGGGATTTGCACCGCTGGGAACCTGGCCATCACCCAGGCCGTTTCGGGGCATTTGCAGGAGGGGGTGCCGCTGGATGGGCAGCGGCTGCGCCTGGCCGATGTGGCCAATATGTTCCAGGCGGCGCGGCTGGTGGGGGCGGCAGTGCGGGCGGTGTTTTTGGCCGATGGTCCCTCGCTGGCGGCGCAGGGCATTGGATTTGATTGCAGCCTGCTGGTGGGCGGGCAAATTGGAGCCGAGGCGCCGCGGCTTTTTCTGATCTATTCCGCCGGCAATTTCATTGAGGCCACGGCCGATACGCCCTTCCTGCAAATCGGCGAGCATAAATACGGCAAGCCGATCCTGGATCGCGGCCTGACCTTTGACACCACGCTCAGCGATGGGTTGAAGCTTGCCTTGGTGTCGATGGACAGCACACTGCGGTCCAACCTCACCGTCGGCCTGCCGATGGATTTGCTGATGCTGCGGCGCGATGCGTTGCGCATCGCGCAATGGCGCCGCATTGCCGATGACGACCCTTATTTCACCATGGTGCGGCATGGCTGGTCGAGCGCGTTGCGCGCCGCTTATTTGGCGCTGCCCGCGCCCGACTGGGTCTGAGCGCAGCGCAAGCGCCAAGCATGGCGCAGCGCGGCGGCGAAATTGGTGGCGAAGCGCGGCGCATCCATCAGCGGTGAGGATTTCATGCGCGCGCGCATACCGGCGCGCAGTTCGGCCAAAGCAGGGAGGTCATGCGCTGCCGCCACGGCGCGGGCAACGTAACCCTCGACATCCTCGGTCACCCAATGGCCCAGTCCGATATTGTTGAGATGCGACACGGCATGCCGGCCAGCGAAGCTGCTGCCGGCCATGGCGACCAGCGGCACGCCCATCCACAATGCTTCACAGGCGGTGAGGCCGCCGGCATAGGGGAAGGGGTCGAGCGCGATATCGATGTCATTATAGGCGGCCAGCAGGGCCTCATGCGATGCGGGGCCATGCAGCTCCAGCCGCTCGACCGGCATGCCGGCCGCCGCGGCGCGGGTGATGAGGCGTGCGCGTGTCGGCGGATCGCTCAACGCATGGGTGCGCAGGACGAGCCTGGCCCAGGGCAGCGACGCCAGGATCCGCCCCCAGGCCGTCAGCACCTCCGGCGTGATCTTGGAAAGATTGTTGAAGCAACCAAAAGTGATGTGGCCGCGGCTCAGCGCGGGCAGGGCGGCCACCGGGGGCGCCCAGGGCGGCGGCGTGTAACAGGCATAGCCATCGGGCATGCGCAGCAGGGCTTCGGTATAATGCGCTTCGCTGCCCGGTGGCGTCTCCCAGGCATCGGTGAGCATCCAGTCCATGGCGGGCACGCCGGTGGTGGCGGATTGCGCGCCGACCCACTTGATCTGCACCGGTGCTGCACGTTGGGCGAGGGCGGTGACCCGCCCACCCTCGCCATGGCCGCCCATATCGACCACGATATCGGGATGATCCGCGCGGATGGCAGCGGCCAGGGCGGCATTGTCCAACCGGGGCTGCAATTCGCGCCAGAGCTCGGCCCGGGCATGGAAGCGCTGCGCCAGCACATCATTTTTGGGCTTGAGCGAATAGCAGGCCACCTCGATCTCGGCCTCGGGCAGGGCCTCGATGGCGCTGAGTGTCAGCCAGCCCACCGGGTGGTGGCCGAGATGGCCGCTGAAGAAGCCCACCCGCAGTCTTCGCTCCGGATCAAAGCCTGGCGGATGCGGCGCGGCCACGGGATGAGGCAGGGCCGCACCCAGGCGCCTTGCGGTGCGATGCAGCGCGGCGGCGCTGCCCTCGATGGGGTGATAGGGCTGGATGCCCATGCGGCAGCCCAGACTGGCCACCGTATTCCCACCCTCGTCGCTGATGCGCAGCGATTCATCTTGCAGCCCCTGGTTGCTGAGGGTCAACGCGAGGTTGCAGATGAGTTCGGGTTGCGGGCCGAAATCGGCAATGGCGGCCTCGAAGGCCAGGCGGGCCTCTTCCAGCCGGTTCAGCCGCAATAGGGTGAGGGCGTGACTGGCGCGCAGATTGGCATTGCCATGGCTGGCGGCGATGCCTGCGGCGAGCAATGGCTCGGCTTCGGCGTGGCGGTTTTGGCCGGCAAGCTGCAGGCCCAGCAGCGCCTCCAGCTCTGGCGCATCATCGGCCAGAATGCAGGCGAGGCGCAGCGCGGCGAAGCCGGGCTCCAGTTCCTCCGCCGCCAGTAGCGCCAGTCCCAGTGCGGCCTGCCAGCGCCATTCCAAGGGCGCTGCGGCGGCCGCTTCGCGCAATTCCTCGATGTCGAGCTGCATTGCGGCCAGCTGTGCGGCCTCCACGCCGCCCAGCCGTTGTGACAGCAGCGCCCGACATGATGCGGCGTCGCCGAAGAGCCGGGCATGCATCAGCAGGAGGCCGGGTTCGTCCGGCTCCAGGAGCATGGCCTGTGCCACCCATTGCCGGGCGTCATCGGCATTGCCCTGGCCTTCCTCCAGCATGGCGAGGCCGGCCATGCTCATCACATGGTCGGACTGCAGCATCAGCGCCTCGTTGAAGAGGTCGCGTGCGGCGGCGATGCGCTGCTGCTGACCGGCGATCTGGCCCAGCCGAAAGCGGGGCTCGGCCAAATGCGGCAGCGCCGCGCGGGCGGCCTGTAAATGCGGCACGGCCTCGGCCAGGCGGCCGAGATTGGTCAGGGCGATGCCCAGGTTCAGCCCGGCGAGGACGGCATCCTCACCACGATCCAGACATTGGCGGAGCAGCGGCAGGGCAGCTTCGGTCTCACCTGAAGACAAGGCGTTCAGCGCGAGGCGGAGCGGGCTGAGGGGAAGGTTCATGCGGCCCGCCGGGGCGCCACCAAGAAGCCGTCCAGCACGGCCGTGCCCTCCCGCCGCAAAGCCTCGCGCCGCAGCACCATGGGCTCCAGCCCTGCGGTGGCGAGGGCCTGGAGCAGCCCCACCTCGCTGTGGCGAAAGCGGCCGGTCTCCGCCAAGTCCCAGGCTTGCGGGCCCTCCAGCGCCTCGGTGGTGAAGACGAGCCAGCCATCTGGTGCCAGGCGCTGGGCAATGGCGGCCAAGGTGGCCTCCAGCGCACCAAAATAGATGAAGACATCGGCCGCCACGATGGCATGCCATTGCTCCTGGTCGGCCAATAGCGCCGCGTCGATCTCGGCCTGCTGCAACTCTGTATAGATGCCCTTCGCCCGCGCCGCCTGGAGCATGCCGGCAGAGAGGTCCACGCCCTTGATGGCGCCGGCCACCACATCATGCAGCACGAGGCCGACCAGCCCCGTGCCGCAACCCAGATCGAGCAAATTGCGCAGCTTGCATGCGCCGCCCAGGCCAGGCAGCAGCGCCTCGAACTGGCGCAGGATCAGGCCGGGTGCGCGATAGCCCAGGCCGAGCAGCGAAACCTCAAAGCCGGCGGCATAACCGTCAAAGATATGGCCGACATACTGAGCATCGGCGCGCTCGGGCAGGAAGGCGCCGGCACTGGCGGCCAGATGGGCCATATAGCCATCATTCGGCGATAGGCGATGGGCGATGACCAAATGCGGCTTTGCTTCGCCAAAACGCTGCATGGCGATCAACGCATGGGCGGCGATGCGGTGCAGGGCCGCATTGGTGCCCGTCTCCTCCAGCCCGGCCAGCGCTGCCGCCAGCGCTGCGGCGGGGTCGCCGCGGCGCAGCGCGTTCTGCGCCCGCATGGCCAGGGCCTGACTGCGGGCCGGGCCGGGCAGGGCGGTATTGTCCAACACATGCGCCAGGAGTTCGGCCGCGGCGTCATGCCTCTCCGCACGCATCATTGCATCGGCCAGGCGCAGAGTCGCCTGGGTGTCTTCGGGCGCCTCCTGCCACAGCTCGCCCAGCACGGCCAGCGCCTCATCATGCCGGTCACAGCCCTGCAGGGATTGGCCCAGCAAAAGCCGCGCCGCCGGGGCGTGACGGTCGAGCATGACAGCCTCCGCCACCTCGGCCAGCGCTTCTTGCGGTCGGCCCATCTGGTTCAGCGCACGGCCAGCCAAGAGCAGGACCGCCGGCGTGGCGCCCTCAACCGCGCGGGCCGCCACAGCGGCCTCTGCCGCGGCGGCGGGATCATTGAGTTGGAGCAATGCCTCACCCAGCATGCGCCAAGCTGGGCCATCGGCCTGGGCTTGAGCCGCGGCCTGCAGCAGCGGCAGGGCCTCGGCAGGGCGATGGGCGGCGAGCAGCCGCTCGCCCTCCGCCAGCAGGCGGGCGCCGAGCCCCGGGCGCGCCGGTGGCGGGTTGAGCGGGTTTTGCGCGGGCAGATGGGAATGCAGGTTGCTCATCTCAGGCCCAGAGGCCTGCGGCGATCTGCTCGTTCATCTCGGCCACGAAGGCCAAATCCGGGGCTTCACCATCGCATTCGCGCAGCACGGTGCGGGCCAGGCTGGCCAATTGCGCGCGCAGGCCTCTCGGCAAAGCATTATCCGGGTCAAGCACAGAACTGAGCACAGCGTCCCACAACCGGCGATTATCCGCCACGGCCCGCGCCTGGATGAGTGATGATGGGTTATTTTCGGCCTCGCGGATGCTGCGGGTGGCGCGGGTGAAAACCTCGGCCTCCATCTGTTTGGCGCTGATCCTGCGGCGATAGGCGGCGGCACCCTGTGTGGCACCCTGTGTGGCGGTGGCTGCGCCGTTGAGAGAGGCGGCAAAGTTTTCGGACATGGAGATCTGCTATCCTTTTCGACGGCCGGCAGCCGTTTCGGCAAAAGTGACAGGCTGGGGCGGCATTCTGCCTATGCCCCTTGGCAGCGTCAGTGTTAGCGGAACAGGCTGAGCAGCGATTGCGGCGCCTGGTTGGCGATGCCCAGCGCCTGGGTGCCCAGCTGCTGGCGGATCTGCAGTGACTGCAGTTTCGCTGACTCCTTGGCGAGATCGGCATCGACCAGGGCGCCCATCCCCGCTTCCATTCCGTCTATCTTTGATTTGTTGAAATTGATTTGGCTATCGATGTATTTTTCAGAGCTACCATAGGCGTTTAATCTTGTTAGCGTGTTGGTGATCGCAGTGTTGAGGGCGCCGCCCGTGGTGAGCGCTGCTCTAGCAGTTGTTGAAGTGTATGTATTTGCTGTTGATACCTGGTTGAAAATGTTGGTAACCCCGTTATACGCGGCAATTGTAAATGTATCGCCAGAGCCGTTGATTATAGTCTTCGCGTCGGTCGCTGTGGCGTTGATGATGTTTCTTGTATTATAACTCGCATCGGAGATGAAGGAGGAGATATTTTTGGTTATTTGACCGGCTTGCGTCTGGTACTGGGAGCGCTGTGTGGCGGTAATGGCGCCATCGCCCATTTTGACCACCAGTTCCTTGAGGTTTTGCAGAGCCTCCGAGACGTTTTGCAGGGCGGAATTGGTAACCGCCAGCAGGCCCTTCACGCCGCCCAATTGCTGATTGGCCGAGGTCGTCGCCGCAACGTCGCCGCGCACCCGTTCGGCCACCGCGAAGGCGGCGCCGTCGTCACGCGAATCCGCCACGCGCAGGCCGGTTGAAATACGCTTCTGCGTTGCCGCCAGCGCGTCGCTCGTCTTGTTGAGAGCCTGCAACGCCACCTGGGCGCCGTAATTCGTCATAATGCTGTTCATGGCCATCGGTTTTTTCCTCAGACTTTCAGGCGGGGACATCCACACCCTGGTGTCAGTCTAGGCAGAGTGTTCTTGACAACCGGTAAACGCGGGCCGCGGTCATGATTCCTGCCATGCAGGTCAGGATTGCGTCTTGCGCGACGTGTCACCCAAGGGCATGAACGCCACCGAATGGGGTTCAACTTGGTCCCCTTGCGCGGAGGATATGCATGCGCCTGGCAGTGCTGAAGGAACGTCGTGCCGGGGAAACCCGGGTGGCCGCCACGCCGGAGACGGCGAAGAAACTCGCGGCCCTGGGCTGCCATGTCGCGGTTGAGGCCGGGGCCGGGCTGGCTTCGGGCTTCACCGATGCCGCCTATGCGGAGGCTGGCACCGAGATTTGCGCCGATGCCGCCACCACGCTGTTCGGCGCGGGCGTCGTGCTGAAGGTGCGCGCCCCTCTCGCCGCGGGCGAGGGTGAGGTGGATGAATTGGCGCTCATGCATCGTGGCGCGCTGCTGGTCGGCACGCTGGAGGCCGGCGCCAATCCCGGCCGCGCCGAAGCCTATGCCGCGATGGGCATCGAGGCTTGCGCCATGGAACTCCTGCCGCGCACCACCCGGGCGCAGAGCATGGATATCCTCTCCTCCCAGGCCAATCTGGCCGGCTATCGCGCGGTGGTTGAGGCGGCGGGCGCCTTTGACCGCGGCTTCCCCATGCTGATGACCGCGGCCGGCACCATCCCTGCCGCCAATGTCTTCATCATGGGTGCGGGTGTGGCGGGGCTGCAGGCCATTGCCACTGGCCGCCGCCTGGGCGGGCGCGTCTCGGCCACCGATGTGCGCCCGGCCGCGAAGGAAGAGATCAAGTCGCTCGGCGCCAGCTTCGTCGGCTATGAGGATGAAGAGAGCAAGAACGCCCAGACTTCCGGCGGCTATGCCAAGCAGCTCTCGGCCGATTTCTATGCCAAGCAGGCCGAAATTGTGGCCGCCCATATCGCCAAGCAGGACATTGTGGTCACCACCGCGCTGGTGCAGGGCCGTCGGGCGCCCACCCTGGTGACGCAAGCCATGGTGGACAGTATGAAGCCGGGGAGTGTGATCGTTGACATCGCCTCCGATGCCGGTGGCAATTGCGAAGCCACCCGCCCGGGTGAGCTGTTCATCACCCCCAACGGCGTGAAGATTCTGGGCTATACCAATTGGCCCGGCCGCATCTGCGCCGCTGCCTCGGCGCTTTATGCCCGCAACCTGCTGACCTTCATCACCACCTTCTGGGACAAGGAAGCCCAGGCACCGAAGCTGCCGGAGGGTGATGATATTGTTCAAGGTGTCACGCTCACCCGCGGTGGCGCCGTCATCCATCCCAGCCTGACCGCCACCAAGGCCGCCTGAGGAGCACGCTGATGAACCCGACAGAACTGGCCAGCCAGGCCCAAGCCCTCGCCCAGGCGGCGATGGTCCATGCTGAGACGGCGCGGCGCTTTGCCGAGGCCATCTCGCCCGCCGCCCAGGCGGTTGAGCCCTTCATGCTCATGCTGACGATTTTTCTGATGGCCTGCTTTGTGGGCTATTATGTGGTGTGGAACGTGACCCCCGCGCTGCATTCGCCGCTGATGGGCGTGACCAATGCGATTTCCTCGGTGATCGTGGTGGGTGCGATGTTGGCGGCGGGCCTGGCTGAATCGCCGGCGGCGAAATTCTTTGGCTTCGTCGGTGTCACCCTGGCCGCGGTGAATATCTTCGGTGGCTTCCTCGTCACGCGGCGCATGCTCGCCATGTTCAAGAAGAAGGGTTGAGCCCATGGCGCATACGCTTTCCACCCTCTGCTACCTCGTCGCTTCGGTGCTGTTCATTCTGGCGCTGCGCGGCCTCTCTCACCCTGAGACCAGCCAGAGGGGCAACCAATACGGCATGATCGGCATGGGGATCGCCATTGGCGCCACCATGCTGCAGCCGGGCATGTCGCTCTCGGGCATTGGGATTATTATTGCCGGCCTCGCGGTTGGCGGCTCGATTGGCGCGGTGCTGGCGCAGCGTATCGCCATGACCTCGCTGCCGCAGCTGGTGGCGGCCTTCCACTCGCTGGTCGGCATGGCCGCGGTGGCTGTGGCGGCGGCTGCCTTCTACGCGCCGGATAGCTTTGGCATCGCCAAGGCCGGTGGTGGTATCAAGACGGCCTCGCTGCTGGAGATGTCGCTGGGCCTGGCCATTGGTGCCATCACCTTCTCGGGTTCGGTCATCGCCTTCCTCAAGCTTGATGGCCGGATGTCGGGCGCGCCCATCACCTTCCAGGGCCAGCACAAGATCAACGCGGCGCTTGGTGCGCTGCTGCTGCTGTTTATCCTATTGTTTGTGGCCACCGGCTCGCCGATCTTCTTCTGGCTGATCGCGGGTCTGTCCTTCGCGCTGGGTTATCTGCTGATCATCCCCATTGGCGGCGCGGATATGCCTGTCGTGGTCTCCATGCTGAACAGCTATTCCGGCTGGGCGGCGGCGGGCATTGGTTTCACCATCGGCAACCTGCTGCTGATCGTGACCGGCGCGCTGGTGGGTGCCTCGGGCGCTATTCTCTCCTACATCATGTGTAAGGGGATGAACCGCTCGATCATCAATGTGCTGCTGGGCGGCTTTGGCTCGGATGGCGGCGTGGCGGGCCCAGGTGGTGGTGGCGATAGCGACCGTCCGCCGGTCAAGGCCGGCAGCCCGGAAGACGCAGCCTATATGATGAAGAACGCCCAGAAGATCATCGTGGTGCCGGGCTATGGCATGGCGGTGGCGCAGGCGCAGCAGGTGCTGCGCGAGATGGCGGATCTGCTCAAGAAGGAAGGCGTGGACATCAAATACGCCATCCACCCGGTGGCCGGCCGTATGCCTGGCCACATGAACGTGCTGCTGGCCGAGGCCAATGTCCCCTATGACGAGGTCTTCGAACTCGAGGAAATCAACCCCGAATTCGCTGATGCCGATGTGGCCTTCGTGATCGGCGCCAATGACGTGACGAACCCGGCGGCGAAGACCGACAAGTCCAGCGCCATCTATGGCATGCCTATTCTGGATGTGGAGCGGGCCAAGACCGTGTTCTTCATCAAGCGCGGCATGGCCTCGGGTTATGCCGGTGTTGATAACGAACTCTTCTTCCGCCCCAACACCATGATGCTGTTTGGCGATGCGAAGAAGGTGACGCAGGAAATCGTTCAGGCTTTGCAGCGCTAAGGCTGGCTTTCACCAAGAGCCTCCAGGTGGGTTTGCCACCTGGAGGAAACGGGCCGGCGCTGCTTAACGCCGATAAGCCTCGACCACGCCGCTGAGCTTTTGGGTCAGTGGCTTGCCGCGCCGGTCCACACTGCGGCCCAGGCTGACCCGCACCCAGCCTTCGGACACGCAATATTCCTCAACATTGGTCCGCTCCACCCCGTTGAAGCGGATGCCCACGCCCTGTTGCAACAATTCAGGATGGTGGAAGGGGCTGGCCGGGTCGGTTGAGAGGCGGTCGGGCATCGCGTCGGTGGCGGCGGGGCTGGTGGTTTCTTCGGTCATGCTGGTCCTGGAGTTGATTGGCTGCGCTGTCTTGCTGCCGGGCTTAGACGTTGAAGCGGAAATTCATCACATCGCCATCGCGCACGATATAGGGCTTGCCCTCGATGCGCAGCTTGCCGGCCTCCTTGGCGCCCTGCTCGCCGTTGAGGGCGATGTAATCCTCATAGCCGATGGTCTCGGCGGCGATGAAACCACGCTCGAAATCGCCATGGATCACGCCGGCCGCCTGGGGGGCTGCGGTGCCGCGGATGATGGTCCAGGCCCGGGTCTCCTTGGGGCCGCAGGTGAAATAGGTGATCAGCCCCAGCAGATCATAGCCGGCGCGGATCACCCGATCGAGGCCACTATCGGGCAGGCCCAGGGATTCGAGGAATTCGCCGCGCTCATCGCCGGCCATCTGGCTGATCTCGGCCTCGATGGCGGCACTCACCACCACGGCGCGAGCACCCTCGGCCGCGGCCTTTTCCATCACCCGGGCGGAGAATTCATTGCCGGTGGCGGCACTCGCCTCCTCGACATTGCAGACATAGAGCACGGGCTTGGTGGTCATCAGCTGCAGGCGGCGGGCGTTTTCCTCCTCGCCCTTGGGAATGGCGGTGCGGGCGGGGCGGCCGGCGATCAGGGCGGCTAGCAGCGGCGCGATCAGCGCGAGTTGGGCGGCCGATTCCTTGTCACCGCCGCGGGCACGCTTGATCAGGCCTTGCTGGCGCTTTTCCAGCGAATCCATATCGGCCAGCATCAGTTCGGTCTCGACCGTATCGGCATCGCGCAGCGGATCGACCGAGCCATCCACATGGGTCACATCCACATCCTCAAAACAGCGCAGCACATGCACGATGGCATCCGTCTCGCGGATATTGGCCAGGAACTGGTTGCCCAGGCCCTCGCCCTTGCTGGCGCCGCGCACCAGGCCCGCGATATCGACGAATTCGAGGCTGGTGGGGATGATCTTCTGGCTCTTGGCCACCCGGGCCAGATTGTCAAGCCT
>Ga0114972_10002866_pt1 | contig 12970 bp, 11 predicted proteins | sample M_140807_EF_Meta_FD_87354 | JGI IMG/M metagenome (GOLD analysis project Ga0114972, IMG submission 87354) | Freshwater microbial communities from Lake Montjoie, Canada to study carbon cycling - M_140807_EF_MetaG | ecosystem: Environmental > Aquatic > Freshwater > Lake | place: Lake Montjoie... | reverse complement strand
TTTGGAAACAACTCTAAGGAAGTGAATACAGCGACACCGGTTGCGCCGGTTGTCGAAAATCAAAACCCCTACGCATCTTCTGCCAGCACAATGAATGTGATCGGCAAGGGTACAACGGTTACGGGCGATATTGAAACTTCCAGTGACATCCGCATCGACGGAAAACTTGACGGCAACCTTTTCTGCAAGGCCCGTGTGATATTAGGTCAGGGTGCTATCCTTGATGGAAATCTGAATGCTTCTCATGCTGAATTGGCTGGTGAGGTAAATGGCAAAGTTGAAGTGAAAGAAATGCTGACTCTTAAAAGTTCATCTACCATTCATGGCGACATCAATACAGGTAAACTTGTTATTGAAGCAGGCGCCAAATTCAACGGAAGTTGTAAAATGGGCGCGGTTTCCAAAGAAGTTTCTCTCAACGGAACGGCTGGGCTTAAGCAGGTTTCTGTTAATTAGTCCCTGAGCGAAAGCGGCACATGAACAACCCCTGGCTGAAGTACAGCGGGATGGCTTTGCAGTTTGTACTCATTATCCTTGTGGGTTATTGGCTTGGAGGATTTTTGGGAGAAAAGTTGCATTGGAAAAAAGGCAATGGAGAACTAATTGGAATGATGTTTTTCCTGGTTACCGGCCTTTACAAAATCATCCGAGACCTTCAAAAAGGCCAAGGCGAATAATTGCCACCCAACACATTTTTTTTCCTTTTGAAGCGGGCAATTTTGGCCGCTTCATTTTTATTTCAAGTATTGCACACCAATTTTTATCAATCAATCTTCATCAATTTTTATGTTCAAATCAAGAAAGTGGGCAATTGCCCTTCTTAGTTGCCTAAGCCTGACTGCAGGTAATCTGCGTGCAGATGAGGGTATGTGGCTCCCGCTTCATATTGCCCGACTAAATATCGGTGATATGCAAAAGGCCGGATGCAAACTCAGTGCTGAGCAATTGTACAGCGTAAACTCTTCCAGTCTGAAAGATGCAATTGTTTCATTTGGAGGCTTTTGTACAGGTGAAATTATTTCAGGTGAAGGACTTATTCTCACCAACCACCACTGTGGATATGGTGCCATTCAATCACATAGTTCAGTAGAAAAAAATTATCTACGCGATGGTTTTTGGGCTTATTCCAAAGACCAGGAGTTGCCTAATCCTGACTTGTTCGTGAAGTTCCTTGTTCGTATGGAAGATGTTAGTCAGCGTGTGCTTGGCAAACTTAATGACCAGATGACGGAGGGAGAAAGGAGAAAAGCAGCGGAGGCTGAATTCGTTGCCATAAAAAAAGAAGCTACCCAAGGAACCGGTTTCGATGCCGAGGTGAAGGCTTATTTCGATGGCAATGAGTATTATCTCTGTGTTTATGAAACCTACAGGGATGTTCGTCTTGTAGGAACGCCACCTGAATCTGTAGGAAAGTTTGGTGGAGATACCGACAACTGGATGTGGCCGCGTCACACTGGCGATTTTTCAATGTTCCGTGTTTATGCCGGAAAGGATGGAAAGCCTGCTGCTTATTCCAAAGACAATGTGCCATTGAAGCCAAAACACTTCCTTCCTGTTTCTACTTCAGGAGTAAAAGAAGGTGACTTTACGATGATTTTTGGATTTCCAGGCAGAACCAACCGGTTCCTTAGCTCTTACGGAGTGAAAATGGCCCTCGATATTTCCAATCCTGCTGTTGTGGCCATTCGCGATAAAAAGCTCAAATTGATGAAGGAAAACATGGATGCAAATCCTGCTGTTCGCATCAAGTACGCAGCGAAATATGCTCAAATTGCCAACTATTGGAAGTATTTCATTGGACAATCTCAGGGTCTTAATCGCCTGGATGTGGTGGATAAGAAATTGGCTGAGGAAACTGCTTTTCAGCAATGGGCTGATTCGGATCCAGTACGCAAGGTGAAATATGGTAAAGTATTGGCTGAAATGGGTTCTGCTTTCGAGAAACTTAGAAAGTTCCGTAAGGCTTCTACATATCTAAACGAAGCAGGATTGGGCGCTGAAATTCATACCATGGCGCTTGGTGCCCGCGGATTGATGGAGGCACTTAGTCTGCCTGATACAAGCAAATCAAAATCAGCCAAGGTTTCAGCTGCAGCAGCTGATCTTAAAGCAGGTCTTTGGGAAACCTATAAGGACTATGATGTTGCCACCGACAAAAAGCTGTTTGCAGCCATGATGAAAATGTATCGTGAGGATATTCTGGAAGAGCAACAGCCTGGAATTTTAACTTCTGATCTTCAGAAAAAATACAAGGGAGATATTGACAAATGGACAGCGGATGTTTTTGCTAAGTCCATTTTTGCAGATTCAAACAAGGTTAAAGCCTTTTTGGCAAAGCCGGATCCAAAGATTCTTGAAAAAGATCCAGCCTTTGTTTCTGCCAGTTCTTTTCTAAGCAATGCGATGACACGCATTTCGCCTCAGGTAATGCCAATCAATGGCGATGTTGATCGCTGCAACCGTCTTTATGTGGAAGGAACCCTTCTCATGAACAAGGATGCCAAAAAGTATTATCCAAATGCTAATTCCACAATGCGCATGACATATGGAAAGGTTGGTGCATATAAGCCAAAGGATGCTACTTATTACAATTTCAGCACCACGCTCGACGGCATTATGGAGAAAGAAGATCCTACGAACGAAGAGTTTATCGTGCCTGCCAAACTGAAGGAAATCTGGCAGCGCAAAGATTATGGCCGTTGGGCTGAAAATGGAACTGTTCCGGTTGGCTTCATTGGAAATACCGACATTACCGGAGGAAACTCTGGAAGTCCGGTAATCAATGGAAATGGTGAACTGGTTGGGTTGGCATTTGATGGAAACTGGGAGGCAATGAGCGGCGATATCGCTTTTGAACCAGCCCTTCAGCGTACAATCAGCTGCGATATTCGCTATGTCTTGTTGATGATCGACAAGTATGCGAATGCCCAGAACCTTATCAACGAAATGAAACTGGTGCAAACAATGCCAGAGCTTGTTACTCCTGCTGTTGTTCCACCAGTCATTGCTCCAGCTGTACCTTCAATTCCGGTTGCGGATAAGAAAATGCCTATGGCGCCTAAGCCTGCTGCAAAAAAGGCAGTACCTGCTAAAAAGTAGTCTCAGCAATTCATAAACGAAGAAGCCCCCGAAATTTCGGGGGCTTCTTCGTTTATGAACAATGGTTTGATCAGAGGATTCGAACTCCCTGATTTGTTCCTCTTTATTAATCTGGATTAAATCAGTTAAGTCCTTTCGACTCCTCCTCCTGGAGCATTTTTGCCAGTTTCTGAATGGATGCTTCCACCTCCTCATACCAGGCATTGTCGTTGGTTGCAGACTGAAGGGTTTCATTCATCCCGCCAAGGGTTTGCAAAAAGAAGCGCTTCATTTCTCCAACCAGCATGTCTTTTGTCCACAGGTCAATGCGCATGATGGCCGAATTTTCTGAATCCCAGAATGACAAAGCGAATGACTTCGTTTTTTCTGCCTGTCCGGGATTGTCAGATGCATGCCACTGAATTTCTTCCGGTATGTTGTTTTGGTCGAGCGTGACCTCAATATGAATGGACGATTTTCTCATAATCTGCAAAACAAGGCAGGCTTAAGTTGGTTTTAAAATTTTTCTTCCTTTTTCAAATTCTTTTGGTCCCGCAAGTCCTGCTTTTGAATTCTTGACTTCCTAATGTAACATTGCATTTTAGGTGAATGAGTAGCGAGAAGCATGCAGGTTGACAATTCTTCCATTTTTGTGGTCATTCCGGTTTTCAACGACTGGGAATCCTGTGAGCTCCTTTTGAAGGAAATCAAACGGCATTCGAGTGATTCATTTTATTCAAGGTTGCGATTCTGCTGGGTAAATGATGGAAGTCATATGGCTGCTCCGCCTTCATTGCTGCGAAAAGACCGGGGAGATTTCAACATAGAACTAACCCGGAATGTAGGCCACCAAAAAGCGATAGCCCTCGGAATTGCAGCCGTTGCTGCAAAATTTCCAGGTAATCCGATTATGGTAATGGATTCGGATGGCGAAGATCGTCCGGAAGACATGGAAAAATTGGCAAATGCATCCCTTGAAAATGATTGCATTGTTTTTGCCAGAAGAACGAAGCGTCATGAAGGCCTTGTTTTCAAGTTCTTCTATAAAATTTATAAAATGGTTTTCTTCCTCCTCACTGGAAAGAAAATTGCTTTCGGTAATTATAGCTTTATCCCAGGGAGACTCAGTACGCGTGTTGCCCATGTTTCGGAAATATGGAACCATTTTTCGGGTGGAATTCTTAAATCCAGAATCCCATATTCAAGCATACCACTGGAGCGAGGAAAGCGTTTGGCTGGCAGCAGTAAAATGAATTTCACCAGCCTTGTGCTTCATGGATTATCGGCAGTTGCCATTCATGCAGATACAATGGCGGTGCGCTTGGTTTTGTTTTGTCTTGGACTTGCCGGTTTTAGTTTTTCAATGATTTTATGTGTGGCAGTGGTAAAGTTTTTTACACCGTTTGCCTCGCCGGGCTGGGCTACTACTGTAATCACAGGTTTCGCTTCCATCATCATGCAGTCTTTTCTGGTTTCGCTTTTGCTTTTGTTTGTTGTGTTGATGTACAGAACCCAAAAGCTCTTTATTCCTGCAAAGGATTATCAAGATTACATTTCAGAAATCATTACGGAATAGGAAAAATGGAAAGACTACAGTCCTTCTTTTCTGAAAATGCAGGTAAGAGGCTTTTTGCTTTTTTTCTGATATCCTTTTTTCTCCTGAATGTTTCCTGGAAATGGGTTTTGGCGCAAAGTTATGTCCCAGATTTAGGTGGTTTTGAGCGCAATGTGATTTGGGGAATTCAGCGGATAATGGCCGGACAGGAATTATACACCAATCCGGAAAATCTGCCTTTTTCCTTTGTTCAGTATATGCCTCTCTATTATGAGGTTTTAGCTGCTCTTGGTAAATTATTTTCCGTTCAAGCAGCTGATGCACACGGTGTTTACAGGCTTGCCAGAATTTTCAACCTGATGCTTAGTCTGGGGTTTTCCAGCATTGTATTCTTTACATCTTATTGGAGGTTTAAAGTACCAGTATTTCTGGCTGGAACCTTTGCCATTCTTTCTTTTCTTATTTCGGATACGTTCACCATTTCTGGCCGACCAGATTCTCTGAAGGCATTTTTTATGGTTCTGCAGGTTTTAATATTATGCAAAAGCAATGGCTTGAAATTGAGATACAAAATGGCCATTGCCTTCTTACTTTCCTTTTGTTGCCTCCTCTGCAAACAAGATGGGATTGTGGCTTTTGGCATTCTTCCATTGGCCTTTCTATTTGGCGCAGAATGGAAGAACCTCGGTATTTATGTATTTGGAGCTGTTTTGGTGCTTTCATCCGGACTCATGTTTCTTCAATGGAATTATGGTGATTATTTTTTCGCCAATACGGTTGGAGGCTTAAAGAATGGGATAAGCTTTTCCTGGTTTATGTCGGTCTTTCGCGGATTTTTTGGCTTGTATTTGATTTTGTTTGCCCCGGCTTTAATGCTTGCATTTGAGTTTGCCCACGAAAAAAACAGAGCGCTAAGAATTCTGGCTGCCGCGATGTTTGTGGTGTTTTTTCCATCCTTGCTCGCATCCCTGAAATTTGGCTCTGGTGTAAATTATTTTCAGGAAAGTCTTTTGATTTCCTGCATTCTGCTTCCAATCGGAATTTCGGCTTTTTCCGGACCGGCATTTTTTCGTTTTTCTACAAGTAAATGGATTTTTCCATCGCTTGCGTTTCTGTTATTTTTTGGATTGTCAGGGTTGAATTGGTTTTCTGGTGTTTTTCTGAATCAGGAAGCCGCTTTGAAAACAACCTATGAAAATGATGTCGCTTTTGCTTCTACTTTGAAACAAGAATTTCCAAAGCATAAAATTATGCTCCTTACAGACAGGCAATGGGAAGACAACCTGACCACCATCTTCTTTGATTGCATTGTAAATCCAAACCGGGATGTTTCTGCGCAGGTTTTCGAAGGAAAAAAGGGGGACGCATTAAAGGGATTACGCAATTATGTTTCCACGCATCCAAATTTAATTCTTCTGACCAGATTTGGACAAAGGCCATCCTTTGCCGGGCAGGATTTTTCGGCGTTTCATGTATCCCGTGATTTTGGTGGATACCAGATTTGGACGAAGTAATTCCGGTTAAGTCGCCAATTTTCATTTCTGATTTCCTTTTTCGGATGATTTCTTTTCAGGGCTGCTAAGAGGGCAGGATTTTACTCCTAATTTGCAGCGTCTTTCCCAGACGAAACGCTTTATGGAATCCGGACAATTGGGCCACGCTGCCATCATTCTTGCATTCATTTCCAGCCTTTATGGAATCTTCGCCTTTGCATCCGGTTTGGGTAAAGATGAAATTCAGAAGGAATTATCCTTGAAGGCTGGAAAGGTCTCTTTCTGGATTCATGCACTTTCTGTTTTTGGCGTTGTGGGCAGTTTGTTCTACATCATTTATAGCCATCAGTATCAGTACCATTACGCCTGGAGCCATTCGAGTTCCCGCCTGCCTGTTTACTATATGGTTTCTTGTTTTTGGGAAGGACAGGAAGGTAGTTTTCTCCTTTGGATTTTCTGGCATGTGGTACTTGGATTCTTTCTTTTAAAGGCTGATAAAGCCTGGAGGGCCCAAATATGGATTGTGTATTTCTCGGTTCAGGCATTCCTGCTTTCTATGCTTCTCGGAGTTGTTTTACCCGGAATTGAAACCAAGGTTGGAAGCTCACCTTTTATTTTGCTGAGAGATGTGCAGCGCGATGCTCCTATTTTCGCCATCAATCCAAATTATATCCCGGAAGACGGGCGAGGACTCAATCCTTTGCTTCAGAATTACTGGATGGTGATTCACCCACCAACGCTTTTTCTTGGATTTGCTTTGGCTCTGATTCCCTTTTGTTATGCCATTGCAGGTCTCTGGACAAGACGCTATACCGAATGGGTAAAACCAGCAATTGCCTGGACCAGTTTGGGTGCTGGGGTCCTTGGAGTTGGAATTGCGATGGGCGCATATTGGGCCTATGAAACATTGAATTTCGGGGGGTATTGGAACTGGGATCCAGTAGAAAATGCGGTGTACATCCCTTGGTTGATTATGGTTGCGGCCTTGCATATGCTGCTCTTATTTCAATCAAGAAAAACAGGAATTGGCGCCGCTTTTATTCTTGTGGTGGCTGCTTTTGTTTTGGTTTTATACGCAACCTTCCTCACTCGAAGTGGAATTCTTGGCAATGCTTCTGTGCATTCGTTCACAGACTTAGGCCTTTCCGGACAGTTGCTTTTGTATCTGCTGGCCTATTTGTTTGTTTCTGTTGTGCTGATGGTTTTGCGGTGGAAAGAAATCCCACACAGCAAAAAGGAAACCGAAGTTTGGTCGAAGGAATTCTGGATTTCTTCCGGAGTGCTGGTCCTAAGCCTTGCATCCTTTCAAGTTTTTGCCAGTACCTCAATTCCCGTTTACAATGCCATCGCCAAAGCATTTGGAACTGAATTAAATCTTGCGCCACCATCAGATCCAATCCTGCATTATACCTATTGGCAGATGGGCTTTTTCATGCTCATAACCACGCTCACTGGAATCGGGCAGTTTTTCTTCTGGCAGGGTTCAACAATTAAAGAGGTTTTTAAGAAACTCAGCCTGCCGCTCAACATTTCACTTGCTGTTTCGATATTTCTGATACTACTAACCAGCGTTGATGACTGGAAGCTCATTTTGTTGTTGGCCTTAAGTCTTTTTGGGGTGGTGGCCAATTTTCAGATGTTGGTTCGCATGCTTAAAAGCAAACCATCCCTGAGTGGAGGTGCGCTAGCCCACATTGGCCTTGCCTTGGTTTTGCTTGGAATTCTTTATTCTGCCGGTTACAGCAAAGTCATCAGTATCAATACCAGCGGAAAAGTTTACCGGAAGGATTTCAGCACTGAAATGAACCGGGACAACATTTACATGGCAAGGCACGAAATTCAGAAAATGGGACCATATTCTCTGATTTACAAAGGGCCTCGGTATGAGCTGAAATCCGGAGATTATATCCGAAAGGAACTTTTAATGCCTTTGGAAAATGAAGAAAAGGCAATCCTAGGTGATTCAGTTTTGCTCGTCGGTAAATGGCAAAAACCAGGTGATACTCTGGCCTATTATCCCGAGAATACATATTTTGAAATTTCGGTGCGGGATACTTTAGGCGACACTTTTAGTTTGTATCCGCGCGCTCAGGTAAATCCGAACATGGGCCTCATTGCTTCGCCCGACATTCGGAAATATTTTGGAAAAGACATTTATACCCATGTTTCATCGATTCCGGACCCGGAAGAAGAAACGAAGTTTTCAGAGCCGGTGAGTTCCGTTGTGCATTTGGGAGATACATTTTTCGCGGGCGACCATGTGGCCATTTTAGAAAAAGTTCGCCCGGTTGAGGGCTTTTTGAAACAAAACCTTGGACCGGTGGAGGCCGCCGTGGAAGCTGTGATCAGGATTTTAGGACCCAATGGAGAAGTTTTTAGAATAAAGCCTGTTTTTGTAATCCGCAACCGCCAGGTAGGAATCCTTCCAGATGTAAATGAAGATGCCGGAGTTAGAATTGCGCTGACAGAAATAAAGCCGGACTCACAGGAATTCACATTGGTGACAGAGACATTCAAACCAGATTGGATTATTTTCAAGGCTTTGGAGAAACCAGGAATAAATGTTCTCTGGATCGGAGTTCTGGTAATGACGGCGGGATTTGGGTTTTCGGTGAGGAGGAGGTTTTCGGCTTAGAAGCGAATTCCTTTCGCTTACATTACTAACATTTCAAAATCCTTATTTTCGTGCAGCGTTTTTGCTCATTCTGGATTTACAGTTCATTTTATGAAGAGTGTTCCGATAATTTCCAATCAAACCTTCTGGGACATAGACCAGGCTTCCCTTTCTTTCGATGAAGCAGCCGATTGGGTAATTCTTAGGGTATTTGATAAGGGGTCTATGCAAGATGTACTTCAGGTGAAGGATTATTATGGTTCGGAATTGGTAAAAAAAACGCTGACATCACAAATCAGCATTCTTCCTCGTCACAGCATTTTATTGGCAAAAGCAATGTTTCAACTTTCTTTCAAGGATTTCAAATGCTTAGAAAAGAAACCGTTTCAGATGCTCTTTTAGGGATTTTAGGTTCCCTCTCTACAGATTCTCCAGCTTTTGAATCAAGGCCTTCCGCTCCTCCGGAAGATTGGGTAAGAATTCAGGTTCTTCAGAAACAAATAGAAACGAACCTCCATTTGCAGGTAAAAAGGGGAGGTCATGTGTACTTAAAATAATGGTTTTTCCGCCTTTGGCTTCTTCCCACAACAAGTTCAATACTTTTCGTTTATGGCCAATGTCCAGCGATGCGGTTGGCTCGTCAAGCAGCCAGATGTTTGCATCCTGAACCAGCATTTGCGCAAGGCAAACCAACTGCCATTCACCGCCAGAAAGTTCTTCTGTGTTTTTATTTGCAAGCGCCTGTATTCCCAGCCTTTGCAGGGCATCCGAACTTTTGGTCCTTGCATTTTCAGGTCGGATGCTTAGAAATTTTCCAGGTTTTTCACAACCCATGCATACAAAATCCAAAACCGGAATTTGGAGAGCAACCCGAAAGTGTTGTGGAAGCCAGGCGATGCCGGACTTTTCACTTTCAAATTCAATTTTACCCGAAATTGGTTTGATAAACCCGGCTATTGCTTTCAGGAGGCTGGATTTTCCTGAGCCATTTCTTCCAGCCAGAATAATGGGTGAGTTTTTGGAAGAGGCTGAAAAGGAAAGGCGGCTGAATACAGGTTTTTTGTTGTATCCAACCGCCAGTTCTTCAATCCGGATCAAAGCCGGTTAATATTCGTCTTCGTTGAAGAGGAAGTCATCCTTGGTAGGATAATCAGGCCAAATTTCCTCGATGTTTTCATAAGGCTGGCCGTCATCTTCCAGTTCCTGAAGATTCTCAACTACTTCCATAGGAGCGCCGGTACGAATGCTGAAGTCAATCAACTCATCTTTGGTGGCAGGCCATGGAGCATCTTCAAGATAAGAGGCAAGTTCAAGAGTCCAATACATAGTTTCTAGCTTGTTTAATTTTTCGCAAAAATAGCTTGATTCCTGAAAAATCAAGGAGGGATTTGAAATTAATATTTCGATGATATCAATTTGTCTATCAAACAATTATGATTTTATTCGAATAAATACTTATGATTCTAATCAACACACCTTTTGAATTTTGCCGGTATTTCCGGACTTTTGCGGCCTGATTCAAATAGAACAAAATCAAGCTATGGCAATTACCGCACAAGATGTGAACAAACTCCGCACCATGACAGGTGCCGGAATGATGGACTGCAAAAAGGCCCTCACAGAGGCAAATGGTGACTTTGAAGCCGCCATCGACATTCTCCGCAAGGCAGGGCAGAAAGTTGCTGCCAAGCGTGCAGACAATGAAGTTTCAGAAGGAATTGTTTTGATTCAAGTTTCTGAAGATGGAACAAATGCAAAACTTTTGGCCCTTGCATGTGAAACTGAGCCTGTTTCAAAAGTTGACGGTTTCCGTAAAATGGCGCAGGATGTTCTCAATGCTGCTGTTAGCTCGAATGCTGCAGACAAAGAGAGTTTGTTAAGCACCAACCTTGCCGATGGCAACAGTGTTCATGAAAATCTGGTCGAAATGATGGGTAAGATTGGCGAGAAACTTGAAATTGTTGGTTATGAAAACATGACCGCAGAAAGAATGGTTTCTTATGTACACTCCAATGGCAAACTTGGTGTTTTGCTCGCATTGGATGGTCTTGAAGGCGCTGATGTTACAGAACTTGGAAAAGATGTTGCAATGCAAATTGCAGCCATGAAGCCAGTTGCAGTTGATAAAGACGATGTTGATTCCCGCACAGTAGAAAGGGAAATTGAAATTGGAAAAGACCAGGCAAGGGCAGAAGGAAAGCCAGAAGAAATGCTTGAGAAAATTGCTTTGGGCAAACTCAATCGTTTTTACAAGGATTTCACTTTGCTTAACCAGGACTTCGTAAAAGATCCTTCTAAAAATATCCGCACACTTCTTTCAGAGAAGTCTAAAGGACTTACAGTAAAAGCTTTCCGTCGTATTTCGATCGGAGCATAATTTTAAATTGTTTTTCAGTGGAAAAGACTTGCCAGCCGGCAGGTCTTTTTTTTTGTGTTTGAAAAAATGGGTTTCGCTGGAAATGGTTTCGGATAATTAATTCCGGATCAACAGCGAACTATCCCCATAGCTCAGAAAGCGGTAATTGCGGGCAAGCGCTTCCTCGTAAACTTTTCTCCAGTCATCTCCCAAAAAGGCCGCCACCAAAACCACCAGAGTAGATCCGGGTTGATGAAAATTGGTTACCATACCAGTGATTACGCGAAAATCGTAGCCTGGCATGAGGTATAGTCGGGTCTGAAATGAAAGTTCCGTTTGATTTTGTTGCTGCATCCAAATCAAAAGCCTCCCGAAAACCTCGCGGTATGGTTTTGCTTTTTCTGCCCAGAGATACGGTTCTGCGCTTTCCAGTTTCTCCGGAAATATGCCTGTTTCCAGACAATTGAGCGCCAGCCAATACAGCGATTCAAGTGAGCGAACCGAAGTGGTGCCCACCGCAATCAGGGGCCCTTCATGTTTGACCATGGATTGCAAAAGTGCAATGCTGACTTTCACTTCTTCAGGGTGCATTTCGTGCTCAGCCACTTTTTGGGCTTTCATGGGTTTGAAAGTGCCAAGGCCCACATGCAGCGTGAGTCTTCCTACTTGAATGTTTTTTTCATCCAGACTCTTCAAGACATTTTCTGTGAAGTGAAGTCCCGCTGTAGGCGCCGCAACCGCTCCTGGATTTTGGGCATAAACAGTTTGGTAATCATTCAGGTCGCTTTTTTCAGCCTTGCGATTTAAATAAGGAGGAATCGGCATTTCTCCCCACATGGCAAGTATTTCGGGAAAAATGCGGTTTGATGGATTCCAGCGAAGCATGAGCACATCACTTTCACGCTCTTCCCAAATTGCTTCCAGCTGCAGTTCCTCGCCATCCTTGTTGGTTTTTAAAACCAGTATTTCATCCTCACGCCACTTTTTTTTGTTGCCCACCATGGCCTTACAAATCATTGTACCGGGTGATTGCCCTGGGTTGTGTTCCAGGATGAGAAGTTCTATCCAGGCGCCGCTGTTTTTCTGAAAGTGCAGTCTCGCTGGGAGCACCTTGGTGTCGTTCAGAATCAATAACGAATTGGATGGCAATTCATCCGAAATTTGCTGAAATTGTTGATGCCGGATTTTTCCTTTTTCCCAAACAAGCAAGCGGGAAGCGTCACGTTGTTCCAGCGGGAAGCGTGCAATTGCTTCATCCGGAAGCAGATAATTGAAATCTTCGCTTCTTAATTCGTTCAGTGGCGCAGGCAATCCTTCCAAATTGTATCTTGTTTTGAATTTGTTATGCAAAACTCAACATTTGTGCTCAATTCGCCTATCCGGATTTCTAAAAGCATGGTTCTTTCTAATTCAAAATTTCCTCTGATTTTTATTCAATCGTTCTTGGTATCATTCCTATTTTCCTGTGGCAATGGGGATGAAAAAACGGATGTAAAGGAGACAGATTTGTTAAGTCAAAGGGCCGCTTTTGAAATTGCTTCTGTTCCGCTTCCAGTAGCCTCAGGCGATAGCATTCTTTTTTCGGCTTCAGTGGCAGATAGCAGCTTGAAGTTCGACTCGGTTGTGGTGAAAATCGACGATCAACGAATCCTTTCCTGGAAGGAAAAGCCTGGTTCTTTTTTATGGCCAAGTGCCGACATGGGCATGGGCAAACATGTTTTTCGCCTTTCTGGTTTTTATAAAGGAAATGAAAATGGTTCTGGTTCTATGATTTTTAGCATTGCATCCAATATTATCCCGGAGGAATTTGGCTTTGAAATTGTAAAAACCATGGCCCACAATCCATCTTCTTTTACCCAGGGTCTTGAATGGCA
>Ga0114972_10002865_pt1 | contig 12971 bp, 12 predicted proteins | sample M_140807_EF_Meta_FD_87354 | JGI IMG/M metagenome (GOLD analysis project Ga0114972, IMG submission 87354) | Freshwater microbial communities from Lake Montjoie, Canada to study carbon cycling - M_140807_EF_MetaG | ecosystem: Environmental > Aquatic > Freshwater > Lake | place: Lake Montjoie... | reverse complement strand
GGGGAGAAGAAGGAGGAGGAGGAGGACTTGACCCCTCCACTAGTGAACCCATTCCCGGTGAAAACAATGATGATGACATTATCTCTGTGCCGGGTGACCTGCAGCAGGAGTTCAACCCTGATGCGCTCCCTGGGGCAGCTCCCTCCTTCCTTCAACAAGCTGCTGCTGCTGCTGCTGCTGCGCGCGGGGGGGGGGTAAAGCGCACTGCCACGGCTCTCTTGGCAGGGGGGCCCGAAGCCTCGGGGGGTGGTGCCCCCCCCAAGGTAAAGAGGCGCATCCTTCTCCCCACTGCCACTACCATGTCAGACGTTCGCGAGTTCAAGTTCGGCTATTGCGTGGACCTCCCCTCCTTTTTTGCCCGCACTAGCTCCTCCTCTAACCCCATGTACGCCATAAAGGACCTCATGGGGGGTGCCATTGTGCCCTTGGGGGCGCCACACGCCATTACACCGCACCCCTTCTTGTATGACTCCCCAACCCCCGTCGCTGGTGGTGGGGAGGGGGAGGGAGGGGTTGCTGCTGCTGCTGCTGCTGCTGCTAAAAGTACACGCACTCAATCTCCCGGAAATGTGGATGAAATGGAGACTTGTACTGGAATCGCAGGCCGATCAGAGACCTTGGTTGGCACAAGTGGCGGCGGCACGGGTGGTGGCAGTGGGGAAAAGGCTGCACTCACTCCCGCCACCTTCCCCCCCTCGCTACTCCCCATTTTAGTGGGTCTCGCACACGGCTCAGCTGCCTCGCGCGTGGAAATTTTAAAGGCGTTTGCTGCCACTTCCAGTGAAGCTGCCGCAGTGAGCAAGCGCCTAGTGGAGTCGAAATTGGGGGAGATTTCCTGCAAAGGGCGTTGGGGGTACCAGCCCAGTGCGCCCTCTGCCCCTACCCCCACCTCCGCCCCTGGCGTAGTCACCACCGTTGCCCCCGTGCCCAGGGAATCCCGGTTAGTCGCCATTCCTTTGGAAGCCTACATACGTGCTGTGATGCACGTGGAAGGTATGTATGCCCCCGCTAGTGCCTACATGAAAATGAGATTCGTCATAGCGGACGAGGTGCTGGCTAGCGTGGGCCTCGCTCTGCCTGCCCATGTTGCGCTTGGCGCGAAAGACCTTGCGGCGTCTGTGGCCTCAGCCTCCACAAAGGGGGGGGACTCCAAGGGTGGATATAAAATCCTTGGATTAAAGCCTGTTGTGAACGAGCAGCAGCCCCAAACCACTCTCACGGCATCTTTAACACCTGGAGGATCAGGGACCACCCCTCCCACTTCTTCCGCCCCCCCGTCCCATCCAATCAGTTCCAGCACAGCATCCCCCCCCTCGCCCCCCAAAGGAAAATCTCAACTGCAAACCACCCTCTCCAGTCTTTTCACCTTACAGGGTTCAACTGGTTCCTCAGGGAGTAACAAGAGCGCAGAGTAGGTGGGAGGTATGAATAAAAAAAGGCTCAATATAGCATTTTTAAGAAAAGAATTAACACAATTGTTTGTGATAGCAAAACTTTAGTGAGGCCGAGCTCCGAAAATAGCACTCCCCACACGCACACTAGTAGATCCCAGCTCAATGGCCAAATCAAAGTCCCCAGACATACCCATGGAGAGCTCCATGGAGGTGACCTCCTGGGAACTCAAACCTAAGCTAACACCGACCGCGCTCCGTTCGCTCACCAGCCTCTCAAAGTACACCGAAGCTACCTCACCCAGCTTGCCAATCGTCATGAGACCCGCACAATGAAGGTGAGGACAGTTTTCTTTTATGAAACATACGAGTTTCGCTGCCGCCCCAGGTTCCACTCCACCTTTTTGCTCCTCTCCACTTGTGTTCACCTGCACGAGAACTCGCAAGGGTTGGGCGCTCACGGGAAGTCCTTCGACACCATCAGAGCTACTGCCCCCACCAACAACCCCCTCCCCTACTTTCACTCCATATTCTGCAAGACCTCTTCCTGCAGCTGCAGCCGCCTTCTCCAACAGAACGGCTAGCTTCTCGCTATCCACACTCTCCACCACCCAAAGGTTGGGTACCTCTGCCACCAATGACTTCGCCTTGTTGCTCTGAAGTTGGCCTATAAAATGCCAACGAATATTTGACGGACATTTGGGGGCCTTTTCAATTAACTCCTGTACATAATTTTCCCCAAAGTGGAGGTGTCCAGTTGCGTGCGCTGCTAGGATGCTGCTCACAGGCTGGAGCTTGGAAACGGCAACAAGACGGGGCACCGCACGGCCAGCTGATGATGATGCCTTATATATTCTCGCCAAAACCGCCTCCATCGATTTAGAAATGATTTCCGAATCTTCCAGCTTTCTTCTTTGAAAGGGAGGAGGAGAGAAGAAAGAAGAAAGGGAGACAGAGAGACGTCCAAGGACCGTCCTTCTCCGGGAAACGATCCAAGCGGCAGTTGATTTATTAACCGGCGGCGGTCCTTGTCAACCCCAAAGAAACCACGTCATCCTAAAACATCAGTGCTCAAAGTATGCCAAGCGAAAAAAGATAAAGAAGAGATAAAATATATTCCTATATTAATGCTAAGATCAACTTTTTTTGATGGAGTCGTCCAAACCACACGTCCTGGGGTGCAGTTTAGATTTTTGGCGTGATTTAGGTGCCGGAACCATTGGTGGGATAGCGGGGAAGCTAATAGAGTACCCGTGCGTCATTGTTTGGCTGCACAAAAAATTAAGTTCAATCCCCTCCCTATACAAATTGTTCACCCTATCTCCCCTCCCCATCAACACCACCAGTTTCGACACAGTAAAAGTTCGATTGCAAACGTCATTTGCTGGTGCGAAGGATTCTGCCCGGAGCACGTTGCGAGGCATTATATCCTCAGAAGGTCTGAGAGGTTTGTATCGGGGTATGTCGCTACCCTTGTTGGGTACAGTTTTAGAGACTGCCATGCTGTTCACCGCCAATGGATACCTTAAACGTCGCTTAAGGGAGACTCACGGCCTACCTCCCGAAGCCGAGCTCCCTATGCCATACGTGCTTTACGCGGGGGCTGGCACAGGGTTTTGTGTGTCCTGGGTTCTAACACCAATTGAGTTAGTGAAGTGTAGAATGCAAGTAGCGGGACAGCCCATAGATGTGAGAGCAGATGTGGGGAAGTGTCATGTGGGGTCCGCCGAGCCTCGCCACCCCGTGTATGCAGGCCCCTTGGACTGCATAGCGCGAGCTCTTCGTGAGGATGGGGTGAGGGTAATGTACAGAGGGCATATGGGTACCCTGCTCCGTGAAATTCCGGGCACAGCGGGGTGGTTCGGGGCTTATGAGACTTTTTTGAGGGCGATTACCCCCACGAATGTCAAGCGTTCTGAACTTCACCCTGGGTTTATCGTAACCGCTGGGGCCTTAGGGGGCATGACATACTGGGCTTTGATGTACCCTGGAGACACAGTTAAAAGTGCGATGGAAACGGTGGGGGGGGGGGGCACATCTTCTTCATTCTTGGGAACATTAACGGAGATCTATAGGGCTGGTGGGATGAGGGCGCTTTACGCTGGAATTACACCCACCGTAATCAGAGCTGCCCCCAGCAACGCCGTTGTTTTTTTAGCTTACGAAGAGAGCACCAAGGTTTTATCCAAGCTTTTGGGATTACAGAATGAGGATTAATCCAAAATATGTGTTTCTCTAGTACTAGTAGGCAGAGCTTTGAACTATGAGCCCACTTGGCCCAGGAAAGCCTGTGTAAGGGTCAAGAAGGCTTACCCCCTCCCGTGCCTCTTTGGGATCCATCCCAAGATCTACAAGCTTCACAGACAGTGTTCTAATGGCATCATCGTGGGCTTTCCTCAAGCGCGCCACTGCCCCCTGTAGCTCCCTTAAAGCTGCATTTTTTTCATTCACTGCCCCCTCTACCCTCGCCCCCGCCTCTGCTAACACAATGGGGTCCAGCTGAGCTGCCTCCACTAAGTGAGAGGCGGCCATGTGGGCAGCGGCGTGCTCATTTTCTGCACCAGCAATGCGCTGCTCCAGTGCCGAGCTCCGAACCTCAGCCTTTTCCGCGAGGGCTCTCACTGTGGCTTCGAACTTATTATAGAGATCATCCCGCTCCGCTGAGGTGGCGGCATAGCGAGCCTCTAAGTCAGTCTGTGAACTCTGAAGAGAAGCTAAGTTTGTACGCAGCTCTCCCAGTCGAGTGCGAGCGTATGCAAGACTTGCCTTGTCCCTGGCAGCGTCCTTGAGCTCAGCCAGTAGCTTGGCGCGCTCTGAGAGGGCCTGCTGGAGGGGCTCAGACAGTTTTTTGTTTTCCTCCGCGATTTCCAGTACTAAAGTTTGGTTGGTTGCGGCTTTGCTGTTGGCCACTGCGATGCTACTTTTTAACTGGGTTATGAGCTCCAGGTTGCCTCGAGTGATGTCATTGTAGTACCTTCTCATCTCCGCAAAGGCGTCCTCGTGGGCAGTTGAAAGCTGGCACATATGCAGATTATTTCGCTCCTCCACCTCGTGAACTGCAACCTTATGCCGAAGCCCAAGGTCTGCCTTGAGCGTTTCAAGACGCCCATCGTACTTAGCTCGCAATTTTTCCAGCATAAGCCGAAAGTCCTCCTTCTGTCTCGCTAAACCTTTCTCCTGCTGTACCTTCAATGTCCTAATGGCTTCCGCATTGGATTCTTCCATAGATTTGATGCGCTCTTTGAGATCCCCTTTCCCTGCTCGTAGCAAAGCTTCTCTCACCAGATGAGCCTGAGCCTCCTCGCTTGCCTCACTCTCCTTCGCTGTAGCCATTGCCGAGTCCACACCTTGGTGCTCAAACATTAAGTGCTTGATCTTCTGTTGATATACACGCACCTCTATACTATGATTTTCTGCTATTGATTCCTTCTCCCTTTTTTTCGCATCTAGGGCAAAATCTAACTCCTTTACCTCCAAAGCGCTCAAGTCGTAAAAACGCTGCACGGCATCCTATAACCGCGAGGGCGTTCAGTAGGTTGAGTGAAATCAAATGTGGGGTAAGGTAAATGAAGCCGAATGTAAAGGCGTAAAATCCATACTTATATAAGCACTCACTCTGTCCGTCGCTACCTCTGTACGCTCCTTCGATGCTTGAGCGAGTTCATTCCTCAGTTGAAGCACAGTGGCCTTCAAATCCTTGAGACTGGCATCTTTCATGTTGGGATCTGGACCTGGGACATCTCCTGGCCATGTTGGGTTTATATCCTTCTTCTTCTTATCCTTTGGAGGCATAATGTTGGGAAAACGTGTGTTTTTTTGCCCGTTTTTGCGGGCTGTCACCGAAATTTTTGAAGGCTGCTGTTCGTCGAAAGAAAGAAGGAGAAAAAGCATGGCTCACGTGCAAGCTCTTGAGGAAAGCCTGTTTAGTTCTGTACGCAAGACAGTGTTGGAGAGTCAGCAAACAGAGCTTGAAGCTTCTGCGGCTGTGAATTTAAAAGCATTTTCTGAACGCCTGGATATCATTGGATCCCCCTCATTCAATAAGGAGAGTAGCAAAGAGCAGAATGTGATGACGCCTTCCGAGATATTTGCTCTTAAGCTGAGATTTTTCGAAAATGAGCAAGCACTTGAGAGTTCAAAACAGGCTCAACGGAGGTTGGAAACTGAGGCAAAAGGTTTGAAAAGGGAGGTTACTCGACTGCAAGGTGAGGCTGCTGTAGCGGCAGCAGATAGAGAAACGTTGCTTCAGACGCTAATGGCATGCCGAAAGTCTCTCGCCCGCGCTGAGGTAGATGTAGACGAGCTGCGGGGGGAGGTCAAGAGGTTAGAGGGCCTAGAAAAAGACAGTGAAGCTGCGGGGCAGGCAATGGCTGAACAGAGGCAAAAAACAGCGGAAAAGGGGTCTACTGGGGTAGGTGGGGGTGGGCGTGGCACCATGGATATAGTATTGCTACTAGAGCATGAGAGGAGGAGCGCAAGGGGAGCGAGGGAGGATTTGGAGCGAGAGCGGGCGGCGCGTACAGAGGCGCAAAAAGTGTTGCTGGCAGCTATAGCAGATGCAAGGGCCGAAAATGATGCAGAGAGGGAAGGTGTGGTGGCCAGCTTAGCGATAAATAAAAAGATTGATTCAGCTGCAGCAGATGAGCTTCTCTCAGCTCCTCGTCGATCACAGGTTCTAAGTGATCTTCTCTCGCAAGAGGCCATCTTGGCAGCCCTCTACTCGGTCGTTTTTCCTCCCTCATCATACGACCGAGGATTAAACAAACAAACAATTGAAGCACAGGGTAAATAGGAGTATTTTGATTTTAATAGTGTACCCTTTCGTAATCATCAGAGTGCCTCCACATTCCCTGTTAGGAGGGCCTGTTTCGTGAGCTTCACAAGCTCCTTGCTGTCCGCATGAGCGGGGAAGAGCTGAAGGGACTTTGAGGCCTGAGAAAAGGCGCCCGCTACATCCCCGCACCTCCATGCCAGCAGCGCGCCATTGTACCAGGGCTCGTACATCCACGCCCCCACTTTTTGAGCAGCTGCGTAGTGCGTCCTAGCGGCCCCCACATTTCCCTTTCGAGCCTCCAGCACCCCCAAATTAGTCCGCGCCTCTGCGTGGTTGGGATCAGCGGCAGTAGCCACGGTGAGGGCTTGTTGAGCTAACTGGAAGTCCCCAGCCGCAATGGCCACAGAGCCCACGTTGTACCAAATGTCTCCTAGAAGCAAGTCCCCATCCGCCCCCGTTAGAGCCCTATCCAAGCAAGGCATGGCCAGGTCATACTGACCCGCATAAAAAGTGGCTAGGGCCAGATTTACCCAAAGCTCTGGGGGAGATGCTGTGGTGCCGTAGGTGAGAAGAAGCCTGCGGTATAGGCGGAGAGCCACCTCAGGTTGATCCCCATAAAATGCTGACGCCGCCAGGCAGGCAGTGGCCTCAACGCAACTGGCATCACAAATGAGAGCTCGCCTTCGAAGAGCTGCTGCACTTTCCCCGTCACCCATGCTCTCTTGGAGTCGGGCAGCCGCCAGAAACAAGGACACGTCCCCCCCCTCTCCATCTCCCACCACCCCGTAAACCTTGAGTGCAGCACTGGGCTGATCCATCCGGATGCTCACCCGTCCCGCGTGAAGTTTGAGCCCAACATTCCAAGGAGCCCCCCTCAGGGCACTCACAAACTGGCGCTCCGCGTCACCCATCATGCCCAGGGAGTAATACGAAAACCCCAGCACCGCCTTCCACCACCAGTCAGAGAAGGATGCGGCCTCTGTGGCAAGAGCCGCAAGCTCCAGGGCCCGCTTGGGATTGTGCTCCACATGCAGAAGATACATTGCAAGGGCCTTTGCGAGGGCTGGCTTTTCCGCGTATTTGCGCAGGTCCAGGCGGGCGCTGTCTACGAAGGCGCCCCCGGGTGCGGAAGCCAAGCTAGCAGTGCCCACCCGCACCGCCCGACCCATGGACGTCATAGCCCTTGATGTCCCTGCACGGCCACTCGAGCGCAGGATCGTATCCAATGATGTTCCTACTCTCCCTCCCGACCCGCCCGGGCCTGCAGAAGTGCCCACGCGGGCAAAGCCGGTCTGTGGGCGACCACTGGCCGTCACGGGACGGTACGCTGCAGCCGTAGAGGAGCTTGAAGAGCTGGAAGAAGTAGCACCGTGAATCAAACTAGTACCAGGACGAGGGGCTGATGCAACCGCGTGATCTTCCAGCAAGCCGTCCACGCCATCATCCTCCCACTCGAGCTCGTCAACGTACCCCCGCTCTGTCAGGGCACGGCACTTCAACAACCACACTGCCTGATCGTAGGGACTTTTCTCTAATAAAGCTGTGCATTGTGATAAACATGTATCGAAATCGCGTAAGCGATATGAGCGCTGCGCGGCGTACAACGGGTCCATGAGCTCAAACTGTAAATCGCCGTAAAATCACCAAGTTTTTTTTTTTTTCTTTTTTTCTCCGTTTTTTCTCTCAAAATATCCCCGACCCTAATAATGGCCTCCCGTCTGCGTGCGATTGTGATAGCTGGTCCCAGTGGTGTTGGGAAAGGCACTCTGATAAGCAGATTACAGGCTGAGTACCCATCTGCCTTTGGCTTTAGTGTGTCACATACCACTAGAGCACCCCGCGCAGGAGAGGTGGATGGCGTTCACTACAACTTTACCACCCGTGAGTCCATGACGGCAGCTATTGCAGCGGGTGAGTTTTTGGAGTCTGCAGATGTACATGGTAATATGTATGGCACCTCATTTGCGGCTGTGCGTGCGGTGAAGGAGAAAGAGAGGGCTTGTATTTTGGACATTGATGTGCAGGGCGTGGCGTCATGCCGCAAGGTGGGGTTGGAGGTGGGTGCTTACATTTTTGTAGCGCCTCCAAATATTCAGGAACTTGAGTCTCGTTTGAGGGGCCGCGGCACGGAAACTGAGGAAAAAATCCTGAAACGCGTGGCAGCTGCAAATGGAGAGATTGTAGCTGCTACTGCCATGTGGTGGGACGTGTGGCTGCTGAATGACGACCTCGACAGAGCTTATGCGCAGCTAAAAAAAGCTCTCATTGCATACGGAATTCTCCCCCAAGAATAACAAAATTATTTATTCAATCAACCATGGTGGGATTTATTTAGGTTGTCTTAACAGGAATGTCAGCCACCCACGAGTTGCAGTCCAGCGACACCTTCCCATACGTCCACAACCTGCTGAATACCCCAGGGGACTCTTCAGAGCACACTGTGGATGGTTCGCCCACTTGCCACAGAAACTCTGGCCTCCAGTCTTTCATGTCTGACTCCCAACCTTTGCCGATGAAGCCAATCGGTGGGCGAGTCACAAGAAAGGACGCGATTGACTGGTTGGCGTTGCTAGCATCAAAGTTCTGCGTGATTGCCCTTTTCTGATAGTCAGAATCACAGCGAGAGCGCATCCAGTCCGCGCAATTTGCCTTGCTGGGTCCCGCCCACACGCCATCCTGATCACCAAAAGCAGCCCACACGTACTTTCCGGCAGCTACCGCTGAGTCAATCAATCGAGAGCTTGCGATGGAAGTAGCTTTTTGGAGAAGATCCACATCGGCCTGGGAAAGTTTCATGCGCCCAGGAGCCGCGTCGTGCTCTGCGGGGAGCCCAGTGATGTCATCAGCAAAGGTCCCATCAACCCAAGGATTCGATATCGTCCCAAGGACAGAGGAAATGTAGTAATCAGAGGCCAGTTGCTCACTAAAATTCCAAAAGTCTGCAAAGTATTGTGTGTGAAAGCGATGTAAAAAAAATTAATAGGTACAGCGCAAAAAGGGGAATTCAACGGCGCAGGCACGCACACTGATCCCCAGGAATCTGTCTCTCATTATAAATCGTGCCATTGCGGGTTCCCGCACCATCCGTGTATTGAAGGAAATAGTTGGACTTGCTGCTATCGTACATTACAAGTCTCTGAGATTCCATGGACTCCAGAGCCAGCTCCATGTTGTGGTATATGAAGCACTTCGTTAAGGGGGATACCGACTTGATTCGCCTGCAGCCTTCAATGGACGTAGCTTCGATCGTACCATTGTGCAAGCCATTTTTACTCCAGATGCTCTTTGCCACAGACCAGTCTAAAGATACCAGCCCCCATGGCTTATCCGGGGGCGGAATGAAAAAAGTATCTGAACTTGGTTGACATATCGTGGAAAGAGTTAAATTCCAAATAGGAGTCCAATTCGGAGGGGGGCAGGGTGTTCTGTTTGTCGCACAACTCTCCGTGGGTTGCGCATGGGAGATTCCATTTAGCAAAGAAGATAAAAACAACAACTTCATTGTCTCTTCCCTGCCTTGTCTCTTCTTGTCTCTTCCTTTGTGCACACCTTCCTCTTTCCCTAAAAAAAACTGAAAAAAAAAAAAAAACGAAAGCTCACACACACTGCGCCTACTACTGCCTACATTGAATTCCAATTTTCATTTTCAGTAAATGTCACTGAATGATCTGAGTTCTACAGAAGCAAGAGCAAGTCTGAGCAGTATGAAAGAAGCAAGAGAAGGTCTTTTAGAGAAGAGCAAAATAAAAATTCCATTTTGGCGGAATATTGCCGTATCATTCTCTATTGCGATTTCTATTCCTCTTGGGTTTTACCTTTTTCTGGGTCTCGGGGGCGCTGGGCCCTCCTCAACTCCAAAGTCAAATACTGGGAAAAGGGTTGTTATTAACACTTGGTGGCCAGGCCCCGCAAATGCAAGCTACGCAATGCTTTCGGAAAATTACTCCGCATTAGATTCTGTGATTGCTGGATGTGTGTCTGCTGAGGAGAGTTTTGCTTTCGGAGATCACACGGTGGGCCCTAACGGAAGTCCAGATAGCAATGGGGAGAGCACCCTGGATGCACTTTTAGGGGATGGGGCAACGGGAGACTTTGGGGCGGTAGCCTATCTCAGGCGGATCCCGTCCGCCATTAGGGCTGCCCACGCTGTTATGACATACACAAGACATTCTCTTATGTCAGGCGATGGTGCTTCTGCCCTTGTAAGCTCTTTGGGAGGGCAAGAGCAGAAAAACCTCTCGGGAAGTTTCTCAAATAGCGAGTACTGGAATTGGCTCAATGCGTCTTGCCAGCCCAACTATTACGCGCCAGATTGGGCCTTGGGTTCCAACACATCATGTGGACCCTACACCCCCCGTCCCATTCCCTCCCCTACACCCCTCCCTCTGGATCTTCACGGGTCCCCCGCACTCTTAGCCACCCGCCGGCGGGAAAGTGCCCCTAAACACCGCTTTGAGGGGTGGGCCACGCCCTCCAATCACGACACACTGGGTCTCTGTGCCCTGGATGCAAGTGGATCACTGGCGGTGGGCGTGACCTCCAATGGTGCCAATCACAAAACTGCGGGAAGAGTCGGGGATGCCCCTGTCATAGGCGCAGGAGGATATGCATCTGACGACTCGGGGGGCTGTGCGGCTGCCACGGGAGAGTGCGTATTTTCTTTTTGATTGCCCCAACCCCTGCTATCCCAAGCAGCACACATCTCACAAAATCTTCACCTCGCCTTGCCGCCCCCCCCTCTCACACAAATCGCCCATTTTTGCCCCCCCCTGCTGCAGTGGAGATATTACACAGAGATTTCTTCCCGCCTTCCTTGCCACTGAAAACATGAGGCGTGGCATGAGTCCCCAGCAGGCTTGCGAGGAGTCCGTTCGGAGAATCATGTCCAAGGTAGACAACTTTGCAATAGGCATTGTGTGTTTGAATAGTGCGGGGGAGACAGGTGCGGCCGGTCACGGGTGGAACTTTAAGTATTGCCAGGCTTCGACAGACACGGAGGGAGCTCCCGTGTGTACGGGGGTAACACCCCTCTCTAGGTAGAGACAAGATTTGTAGCATATTTTATTCATATTTGATTGTTTTCCCATTTTACTACCCTTCCTTCCTTGGCATGAAGCGTAACTACTGCTTGCTGGCCCTAAATCCATTCATGTCCAACACCATTCTGTAGCGAGCAGAGTTGGAAAGGATCTTCTCAAAACCATGGTTGGCCTCGACAAAGGGAATGATCTCGCACTGGGGAAAGCACTTGTGCTTGGCAGAAAACTCAAGCATTTCCTTCATAGCTGGAATGCCTCCGATCATTGACCCAATGATCTGCTTCTCCCCGCCCACAATGTTGAAAGGAAGGAAATCCAAAGGCTGGTCAACGGCTGGGAGGCCAACCAGACAGAAGGATTTTCGGGGCTTGAGGAGGTTGGTGTAGGCAGCCACATCCATTTTCCCAGATGCGGTGCACAAGATGAAATCAAAAGTCCCCTTCTGGGCATCCATAGCGGCCTTATCAGAAGATACAAGTATTGAGTGAGCACCAAACTTTTTCGCTTCGCCCTCTTTGGAAGCACTAGTAGTTATGGCCACCGTCTTACACCCCATGGCGGATGCGTACTGGATGCCCATGTGCCCTAGACCGCCCACTCCGACGATGCCCACTTTGTCCCCTGGCTTCACGTTTCTTTGAAGAGGGGCAAAGGTAGTAACACCCGCACACAGAAGGGGGCCAGCCAGCTCAGAGGGAATACCCTCAGGAATTGGGAAGGCAAAGTTCTCGTGGCAAGTGATCGAAGTGGCGTAGCCACCGAAGTCAAAGTGGGGAGGAGAGTCATAGAGAGCCCTAAATGAGACACAACAGTTTTCTAGGCCCTGGGTGCAGAATTCACACGTTCCGCAAGACTCGCGCTGCGGTCCAAAGCCCACGAGCTGCCCCACCTTCACACGAGTGACGGCAGGGCCCACCTCCACCACCGTTCCTATTGCCTCGTGACCAGGCACCATTGGGTACTGCCCCAGGTCCTTCCACTCATTTGTGACCTTATGCACATCACTTTTTTTTGCGCAAATATAGGAGAAAATGAGAGCGGGTCGGTAGTGTGTGTGTGGTAAGTTGCACGCCACTGTTTGCGTATTTTTAGGCCGAAATTCAACTCACGAATGACACATTCCGCAATATCTTATGTCTACAAACACTTCATTAGGCAAAAGGGCCTTGGGTTTAAACTCGATAAGGTCAAGCTTGTGACCTTGGGTGAGAGCCCCCATGGCATATTGCTTCGCATCCATGGCTTGTACAACGTTTTGCTGTGTGTGACGACATAACAAGTTGCATCCACGTTGCGTAGGACTATTTTGTCCGTCAAGCGTAAAAGAAGAAAAAAAGGAGTCCAATGCGACTTGCCTTAGCGACGGGTGTATTACTCTCAAGTATATCCACAGTTTCTTGTGGAGACTTTGGTTTGCGTGGCTTATCCACGGCTTACCTTGAAAAATCTCACACGATACGTGGCCTTGCTGATGATAAGAAAAAGCCGAAGACTGTTGTTGTCGGGGCGGAGGACCGCAAGGTCACTTCATCGGAATTGAAGAAGGCATCCTCTGCCTCTATCGGTGAATCTGATGGAAATGATGGAGCTAATAATCTGGTCACTGGTGGTGGGGGAAAGCCTAAAGAGTCCTCACCATCAGAGGCGAAGGGACCTACGGAAGAGACATCTTCAGTAGATTCGTCGTCCAAAAATAAGATTGTAATCGACTCCCCCCCCTCCAAATCAAGTAAAGCTGCAAAAACTGGGGCGAATGAAGGAACAAAG
>Ga0114972_10002860_pt1 | contig 12983 bp, 11 predicted proteins | sample M_140807_EF_Meta_FD_87354 | JGI IMG/M metagenome (GOLD analysis project Ga0114972, IMG submission 87354) | Freshwater microbial communities from Lake Montjoie, Canada to study carbon cycling - M_140807_EF_MetaG | ecosystem: Environmental > Aquatic > Freshwater > Lake | place: Lake Montjoie... | reverse complement strand
TGGATCGGTGGAAATGCTTCCGCCTTTCTCTCCGGACGATGCGGCAGCCATCTACAAAGCGCACCACATTCTTGTTCATCCAAAATACATGGACCCTTGCCCGACAGTGTTGGCCGAAGCTTTGGCCTGCGGCCTTCCAGTGGTTGCATCTCGCTCGGGTGGTGTTCCCGAAATGGTCGACGGGACATGTGCCAAACTCATCGAGGTTCCTGTCAGCTGGGATTCGCTCCACACGCCGTCCGGCCGGCAATTAGCCGATGCCGTCGATTCGATCAGGAAGGAGCTTGGCAACTTTTCACGTGCGGCACGGAGGCACGCGGAAACAATGTTCGACGAGAGAGTCTGGCTCGAGCGGCACGAACGAATTTTCCGAGAGCTTTTGGCGGGCGCCTGAGAATCAGCAACACGAGTTTGTTCCGTCATGGTCTTCAGCTCTCATCTGTTTCTGTTCTATTTTTTGCCGTTGGCACTGGCGGCAAGTTTGCTTGCCCCGCGGAGGGTCTGGCTCGGGGTGCTGACGGTCTTCAGCTACGTGTTCTACGGCTGGGCAAACCCCGCCTTTATGCCGCTCATGATGCTGTCGACTCTGATCGACTACATCGCGGGTCTTGTGCTTTTGCGCGAGGGCAACCGCCGCATCCGCAATCTGATCGAACACCGTACGTTCACCGAAAAAACGGCTCTCTGGGCGTCGATCATCAGCAACATGTCGTTGCTGGGCTTTTTCAAATACTTCAACTTTGCCGCGGAAAACTATCGTGCGCTCTGCGAAAGGTTCGGCTGGGCCCCGCCGGACTTCTTTCTCGAAGTGACGCTGCCGCTGGGCATAAGTTTCTACACCTTCCAGTCGATGAGTTACGTCATCGATGTTTACCGCGGTGAGGCACGCGCCATGCGCAATTTCACCGGTTTCGCGGCGTATGTCTCGATGTTCCCTCAGTTGGTCGCCGGGCCGATCGTGCGCTTCCAGACGGTGGCGCGGCAATTGCGACGACCCGACCGCAGTTGGGGGGCATTCGCGCGTGGCGTAGCCTGCTTTTCACTGGGTCTCGGCAAGAAAGTTCTCATCGCCAATCCTTGTGGAAAAGTGGCCGATACGCTCTTTGGCGCGGCAGATGCCGGCACCTTGGAGTCGTGGATCGGATTGTTCGCCTATTCGTTCCAGATTTACTTCGATTTCAGCGGCTATTCCGACATGGCGATCGGGTTGGGGCTCATGCTCGGATTCCGTTTCCCGATCAACTTCAGTTCACCCTACCGCGCGAACAGCATCACCAACTTCTGGCAAAGGTGGCACATCACGCTTTCAACCTGGCTGCGGGACAACATTTACATTCCGCTCGGGGGTAATCGGCGCAATCTGTCGCGGACATACTCCAATCTTTTCATCGTCATGTTCCTTGGCGGGCTATGGCATGGGGCCTCGTGGAATTTCGTCATCTGGGGCTGTTGCCATGGATTGTTGCTTGCTGCCGAGCGCGCTATGCCTGGACGAAGTCTCTGGTCCGGCGCGCCGCGTTTTGTGCAAATCGCACTGACTTTCACGGTCGTTTCACTCCTTTGGGTCTTATTCCGCGCGCAAGATCTTCCCGGCGCCCTGGAATATTATGCGCGCCTTTTCGGATTGGGCGCAACCGGACAACTTGCACCGCTGGTCGCCGGATTGATCTGGAAACCCTACTTCATCGTGACCTTGGCGCTGGCTGCCTTCGTCACTTGGATCGGACCGACAACACTTGATTGGACACAACGGCTTACCGCGCCAAAGGCTGCCGGCTCGCTTGCCGTGTTTTGGGTGGCCGCCCTTGCTTTGAGTGTCCAGAAATTCAATCCGTTCATCTACTTCATTTTCTGAGGAGCTGCCGTTTATGCACATGCCGTCCTCCAAAGTTAAGCCGCCACAGAGCGGATTCGGTGATGCCGAAAGTTATGCGCAAGGATGGAGTCGCACTATTGTCTCGCGACGTGTCGGGGTTTGCTTGTCGGTTTTGTTTTGCGGAGGTCTTCTCGCAGTGCCGGTCGCTGATGGCCTGTTGGGATCTTGGCGTGAGCCGGCGCTCAAAGCGAAAGACGGCTTCCTGCGCATCATTCGTTGTTTCAGTTCCCAAGACTTCCGATGGTCCGCTGTTGTCGGGGCAAACAATGAGGCTTTGGCGACGATCAAAGAGTTCGAAACGTCCGTGGAGGATTCGTCTGCTATTGCCGCCGCATTACGTCCTTCTGCCCTCGACTACCTTCTTTGCATGGGACGCGCGGGGAGTGAGGAGGCCTATGTTGGACAGGACGGATGGCTGTTTTACCGCCCGGATGTCGATGCATTGGTCATGCATGCCTCTGGAGACAACGAGGCGGCAGCCGGTATCGTCGACTTTGCGGCCCAACTGGCCGCGCGCGGCATCCGCCTTGTCATTGTGCCCGTGCCAGGCAAAGCATCGATCCATCCCGAGAAACTCGGAGCGAATAGCGCGAACTTTGGCTCCCCGCCGATTTCGCCCGTGCTCGACGGTTTGGCCAAGAATCTGGCTGTTGCCTGGAAGGACAAGAGCATAGGCGACCCGTCGCTTGCTCCCAGCATACTTGACCCGACCGAATTGCTCTGGCGCCGCAAAATGGACACAGGGAAAGACCAGTTCCTCAAAACGGATAGCCATTGGTCGCCGGACGCCATGCAGGCGGTGGCAGAGGTGGTGGCGGAATCTGTGAGTCGCCCCGACTCGTCCTACGCAATCGGGGCTCTCAGCACGCGACCACGTGATGTGTCTGCCCTCGGCGACACGGCTTTGATGTTGAAACTTCCCGAAGACTCGCCATTGCTTGCTCGACAGGCCGTCACCATAGAATCCATCGAGGACAAAGAGAGCAAGTCATGGCGGCCGGACCGCAACTCGTCCGTTCTTGTGCTGGGGGACAGCTACACGAACATCTATTCCTCGGAAGATCTCGGGTGGGGTGGTTCCTCGGGATTCGCGGAGCACTTGTCGCGGTTTCTGGGCTACAACGTTGACAAACTGGCGCGCAATGATTCGGGGGCAAAATCGGCCCGCGATATGGTGAGGACCGAAGCAGCGCGCAATCCCGGTTGGCTCGACCGCAAGAAGGTTCTCGTCTGGGTCATGGCCGCGCGCGAGTTTGTGCGCGGCGATTGGTCTCACGTGAATCTCGAAGAAGGCAAAGCACCGGTTGCCGGAAGCAGATTCTTCGTGGTGCCACCCGGGCAACCGCGTGAGGTCGAGGCCCGCATTGTCTCGCATGGTCCTCTTCCCGTGGCAGGCAACTCGCCCTACGCCGATTACCTCACAGCGGTTCACCTAACCGATTTGCGCGATGCCGTCAGCAGGCAGGCGATTGATGGCGATGCTCTGGCCTATTTGTGCACGATGCGCGATCACAGGGTCATTTCATCTCCGGACATGGTCGAAGGTGCGTACATCAGATTGCGGCTTTCCAATTACGAGGAAAATGCCGACAAACTCGACCCGCTCAACCGGGGTGAAATCGATGATGTGGAAGTTATGATGGAAGAACCCAATTTCGCCGAGTGGACCTCTCCGTGAGATTAGCCATTTTATCGCTGTTTCTGGCTCTTTCGTGCGCCAGTGCGGGACCGCTGGCTGAGACGGCAGCGGCGGCGGAAGCAAAACACGAGGCATTCGTCGAGGGCGCCGACGGATATCGCTTTCTTCCCGCGGAACTGCGCTTTACGGAAAAATTAGCATCCCCGGATATTTCTGCGATGGCTGCGCCGGCGGTTGGAGTGATCTCCGACTTTGCGGCGCAAATCAAAGATGCTGGCATTGCTCTGCTTGTCGTTCCTGTTCCGCCGAAAGTTTTGGTACAAGGCGCTTCGCTGGGGATCGGCGCAGACGAGCAGCAGGCTATGCGTGCTGGCTGGGAGACAATCATGGCGGAACTCTCGACGGGTGGAGTGCATGTGATCGACCTCTTGGGAGATTTTGCGTCATCCAAGGAACCGATGTTCTGTCTGCGCGACAGTCATTGGTCAGGACACGGCCTCGATGCGGCTGTGAAGCAGCTTCTGCCTGGCATGCAATCGGCAGGCCTCAAGCTAGGCGCGAAAAGTGCCGCCGTACCCTTTAGGGAAACGGAGATCAACGGCGACTTAGGTGGAGAACCGGAGAAGGTGAGCCTGCGTTTTGCGGAGGCTTCCGCATCAGCCGCCTCTCCTGCGTCCCTGCTTCTTCTCGGCGACAGTCACGTTCTTGTCTTCCATCAAGGCGGAGATTTGCACGCCACCGGGGCCGGGTTGCCGGAGCAATTGGCCACAATACTCGGCGCCATGCCGGAAGTCATGGGCGTGCGTGGATCCGGTGCAACCAGTTCGCGGCTTCAACTGGCGCGTCAAGTGCGTTCCAACGCGGATTACTTGAGGAACATAAAGATGATTGTGTGGGTCTTTGCCGGCCGCGAGTTCACCGAGGCGGATATGTGGAAAAAAATTCCCGTGTATCCGCGCAATCAGAAACGCTAAATGTTCACCGGGCCTTGTCCGGGTTTACGTAAACATGGATTTCCCGACGGCCGTAGCGGAAAGTCCCTGCCAGTTTGTAACCGGTCTCCAGATAATCCATGAAAGGTCTCGCCCAGTTCGAGAAGCGCGAGGCTTCGGTGCCGTTGATCGGGCGGTCGTCGATGACGAAAACTGCAGGTTGCATTTTTGCGGCACGTTCAATGGCCCCTTGAATAAAGTCCGTTCCCGCGGTGGCATCGTCAATGTACAGGTTGTGCTCGTAGCTGCGACGGTCGGTCAAGAAGTTGATCGTCGGAGAGTAGGGGTAGCAAACCACCCAGTCGTTGTCTTCGGAGTGTTCAAGAATGGCGTCACGCAATCCCTCCATTTCGCGTGCATCTTCGGGCGGCAAGTTCACTAGAACGCCGTTTGCCGCCGAAAACTCCACAGTTTCACCTTGCCTGAACCATGTGCCGGCCGATTCTCGGGGCATGATGGCCTTGAGATAGAGCGGCACGACAAGAGTCGACGGCGCTACGAGCAACCAGACGAGTTTCATCCATAACGAACCCGAAGAGCGCCGCGCGGTGTCCCATGCCGCACATACCGAGCAAGCGACGGCGGGAAGGAAAGGAACCATAAACTCGCTGAGGTGAGGAGCATCGGGACGGAAGAAAAAATACTGTGGAAAAAGCGAAAGCGCGCAGCCAGTGGTCGTGAGTATGGTGAGCGCGTTCTTCTTTTTGGCCGCGTCCCCCTGGGGTATGGCTGCACCGAGCATGACCAGCGCCACAACAACGAAGACCGACGACCAGAAAATCGGATAATAGAGGCAAACGTTGAAGTATCGGTCGCGCAATCGCTCGGCTTTCCACACGGCGGCCAGCGGAGGCCGGCCCAACCGGTCTTGGATCCAGTCCGATCGCCTGGCAGAAGTTTGTTGCGTTCCTACTTCGGCAGTCAGGTGCGTGCTGGTTGCTTTGGTTGGGGTCGGCGGTTTGGCGACAAACTCAACATCATCTCCCCCTGACCCGCTCAATTGCTGCGACAACTCGTAGCCGAAGTATCCGACCATTGCCGTATATTGACCGATAAATTCCCGTCCGAAACCTCTCTCGTGCGCATGCCAGTAGACGGAGCCATGTATTGCTGCAAAAACGAGCAGCGCGGCCAGTGTGCCCCGGAGCGAAGTAAGCGCTCGCGGAAGAAATTCGATGCGCGAACCCACGGGATAAAGCACCGCTAACCCAACCCACACAACCGCAAGCAGGAGCGACGGTTCGATGCGCAGGAGAAAGCAGAGCGACATCGCCGCTCCGGCAGCCAGCATCCAACGGAAGCGGGAACGCTCCGAGACAGCCGGCAGGACGTATGCCTTGAGCAGCACAAGCATAGACAGAACGCCGATGAGTCCCATGTAGTTTCGGAAGATCATACCCGGGACCAGAACGAGAAGAATTCCCGTGGCGAATGCGAGCCACCCTCTCCCGGTTGCCGCACGCACCACAGCAAAACCGAGCAGTGCGTTGATCGTGCAAAGGACGAAAAAAAAGACCCTCAGGGCCGTGTAGTCCGGACCGGTGATTTTGAAGAGCGCGACGATCGGGTAAAACCAGAGCAGGTTGTAGCCGAGAAAAGTATCGATGATCGGCCGCTGTCCCTCCATCAAGCGGAGCGCCAGAACCCCGTTGGTCCCTCCTTCGCCGCCCAGATTAAGTCCCGCGCGGTAATACTGGGCATAATAGACGAGTGCGAAAACAAGGAGCAACGCCCACCCGCGCCGGTGGAGAAAGTTTTCCACCGCCGTTGCGATCGCAAGGATCTTATCCTTTTTATGCACATCGAATGACTAAAGAAAAACCGCGGTCGCGGCAATCTGTTCGATGGATGTTGACCGCACAAAGCCTCTGGCAACCATGAACGAACCCTGTATCAGCGTCCTCATGCCGGTTTACAACGCCGCGAGACATCTTGATACTGCCATCGCGAGCGTTTTTGCCCAAGAGTTTTCAGATTGGGAGATGGTTGCGGTCGACGATGGCTCAACCGATGCTTCGCCGGAGATTCTCACTCGGTGGGCAGCGCGGGATTCGCGCATCCGCGTGCTGTGTAACAGTTCGAACAAAGGTCAGACCGCGTGTTTAAATCAGGGGTTGTCCGTTTGTCGCGGTGCATGGGTCGCGCGGCAGGATGCTGATGATCTTTCGCACCCTGAGCGGTTCACCAACCAGATGTGCTATCTCGAGAGCTATTCAAATACTGCTCTCCTGGGAACGCAGGGTTTGCTCATCGACGATCGCGGGGCGCGCATCGGCATACTCGATGTTCCCCGGGACGCCACTTCGATTGCTTGGTGCGCGCCTTTCCTCAATCCGTTCCTGCATACCGCGGTAATGTTCCGTCGAGATGTCGTCGTTTCCACAGGCGGATACGATGAAAGCTTTCGCATAGCCCAAGACTATGAATTGTGGACACGCCTCGCGGCGGACCATGCCACGGCCAACCTGTCCGGGCATCTTGTCAGCTACCGGCATGCGGAGACTTCGCTCTCCAAGACAGGCCGCGAATTGGCTTTCGAAGAGTCGGACCGCGTTTCGAATCGCGAAGTTGCGCGCCGCTTCCGACGCTTGTGGCGGACTGAAGAAAAAGAACTGGTGGCTGGCTTCCGCCGCGGAGTGCTTGATGCATCCGAGCAAAAGCGGTTCTGGAAACTTATCGCAGCACTTGAAGTCGAGACAGGAGAACCCATGCCTCGACGGCTCCGCGCCGCTTGGCACCTCCGGTTGGCCGGATCATCCGGGCGTGTCTCTGCGGCAGAAGTGTTTGCCGCATTCCAAGCGGATACCGTGTTCGCCGCTCGCTGGCTGATTCGTCGTTTTGCAGGATTTTAACCAAGTCTCGCGTGGCGCAGCACGCTCCGAGCCACACCTCTGCCATAGTAGGCGGCCCGCTTGGCCTGCCACACGCCGTATCGCCATCCTGCTTGATCTGTCAAAGAACGTATTCCTCCATCGGTGATTCGGTAGGCGCCCGGTATCCTCTCCCATCCGGGTATGTAAAAGTGCCAGAAGTTCTTTATCGTTATGAGATGATGATAAAGAAACTTCTCACCGGTAGTGAGGTCAGTTAACTTTCCGTCCTTGTATAGATAGTCGACGCGGTCGCGAAGCGTGTGTTCGCGGATAAAGTTTGTGAACGCCACCCGTAATTGTCCCTCCTGCTGGAGATTGCGCACCACATCGTACATGCTCACCGGCATATTTGCCGACAACAACTGTTCAATGGTGTAGAACTCTCCTTTCCACCGCTTGCAGGACTCTTCGAGATACCAGTTGTGCCCCGGGTCCTGCAGAATCCAACGATGGCTCGGACTCTGTTCAAATAGCCGCCGGCAAAAAGCATTGTTCCGGAAAACCGTGAAGTGGCCCGAAATCCATTGGGGCTTCGACGTTATGACATCGCACTTTTCTAGCAAATCCTCGGTGATAAAGTCGCTGATTTTTCCGAAGATCAAATCAACGTCGCAATAGCCCCAAAAACCGTGGTCGCGCAAATGATCTTCGAAAAGCAATCCGTAGAGCGGTTTGAAGTCGGCAAGTTTGTACCCCCGCGGAACCTTCACCCTTAAACCTGTTTTATCCTCCACCAACCGCTCGAACTCACCGAGGGAAAGCTTTTTCAAGAGAACATTCTCCTCGCGCCTGTCGCTCCCGATCCGGTCGTTGAACACGATAAATTGCACATCCGGATTTCTCTTGCAGGACTCCACGAAGAAACGGAAGTAGGGAGGCAAGTCTCCGGCGTAAAAAGTGATGAGGCACATCCTGTTCATGCTGTCTCCGCTGCTCATACTAGATAGAATCAGATAAAGGCCTTTCGGTGGTCCACGGTCACTTCAAAGTCCGGTCGAGCCGAACGCAAATGCTGTTTTCCCACCGTGTCAATGCGCGTCGGAATCGCGAATACGACTGCATGCGTTGCGCAGTTTCCGGCAAAACCTCGGTCACTAAGCTCCGCCATCGCGCGAGGGTTGTCTGATGGCTGAATTTTTTAGCCGACTCTCGTCCTTGAATCACCAAAGACTCGCGCAAAGCAGTGTCCCCGGCGAGTCGCACGGCGCACGCCATGACTTGCTCCGCGCTGCTCGCCGCCAAGTGGTCGACACCTGGCCGGCCGTCGGAGGCCAGGGCGGACTCGTCGCCCCCGATAAACGGGACATCCGCGAGCCACGCATTGTAAAGTTTTGTCGCCGGTTTTCTCAGATGCCCGCGTCCGGAAAAGTCCCGGACGCCGATGACAGCGTCGACGTCGCTGTAGTCGTGCCACTTCGCCGTGTCGCGTATCTCGAGATGAGCACCGCACTTCTGCATCAACTCCTCACTCCATCGCCGGTCGCGCAATTCGGGGGCAAGGTTTCCGGGGTCTCCAAAGAACGCGATGCGCGAAAAGTCAGCTTGGCGCCGCGCGTCGCGGGGAACGATGCCCGGTTGCGGCCAGTGCGGCATGAACAGAGATGCCCGCAGTCTTCTGGCGTGCAAAGAGTTTTGCAAGATATGGATGTGAGCACCGGGATTGGGGAGGCCGTCCGCCACAACCTCCGCAACAAACAAACCTTTTGGGGCGCTGAAGCGCGCTGGAAGACAACCTGCGAGCGTTATCAAGATGCCATCACGCGGCAGATCATGTACCAGTTCGGTTTCGATCCCCACCGTCTTCAACGCGGCCCATGTTTGGAAAATCCAACTCTGGGCCGTGGCGAGCTTCCCGCCGGCTTCGAGCACGACGCGACCTCCCTCAAGCCATGCGCTTTGCTTTTCCGCGCTCGGCAGGTGCGCTTTGGGAATATAAAAGCGGACATTCATGGGCAAAATCCACGTTAAATGAGCCAAGGCATCCTGCAAGATTGGTCCGCTAACCGCGGCAACATCCGCTGCCAGTTGATGCTGTCGTCATTCCGCTTCGCGCAGAAGTTGCACCGTCTGCCAAGGTGGATCCGGTGGATTGGCCTGCCCTACCTCGCCGTCTACCAGTTTCTCATGTATTGGGAGTTGGGCATCGAGCTGAATTACAAGGCACGTATTGGTCCGCGCCTCCGCCTCTACCACGGGTACGCGTTGGTCATCCACGACAACGCAGTTATCGGATCCGACTGCGCTTTGCGCCATGCCACCACGATCGGCATGCGCAAGGGCCCCGATGACTGTCCGGTCATTGGCGACCGAGTTGACATCGGAAGCAACAGTGTCGTCATCGGCGCGATCAAAGTGGGCGATGACGCCTCGATCGGCGCCGGCAGTGTTGTCGTCCATGACGTGCCCGCCGGCACGACAGTGGCGGGAAATCCTGCCAAGCCGGTCGGATCCGCAGCGTGAAGTATCTTTTTCTCTCCCGCGGGGCGCACCTCGTTTGGGATCCGTCCGCACCGCGCGCGGCGGGCGGCGCGGAAATACAAGCGGCAATCATGGCGCGCGAACTCGTGCGCCGCGGGCACCGGGCGGTTTTGCTCGGGGCCGACACGGGACAACCAGACGGTGCCGAGTGGGAGGGAATCCGCATCCGCCAAGCCGGTCGATTTGATACCGGCGGTCTGGCCGATACTCTGCGCGCTTGGCCTCTCATCCACCGCGTTCTCAAGGAGGAGCGTCCCGACTTTGTCGTAGTCTACGGTTGGACGTCTCTTCTTTATGCTTTGGCGCACTGGCGCCGCGTTGTTCCTTTCAAGCTCGTCTTCGTCTGTGCTCTGGATGCCGAAATCGACGGGGAATTTCGCCGCAGAAATCCGCTACGCGGCTATTTTTTCCATCGCGGCATGCAGTTGGCGGACACGCGGTTATCCATCACCGCCGCGCAGGCGGCCGACTTCGCCCGGCAGGGTATGCCTTGCACGGTGACTCGCCTGCTCCTTCGTGGCGAAGGTCCCGCTGCGTTGTCGGCCAAGCCCGTCGATCTCCTCTGGGTCGCCCGCTGCGAGGACGTGAAACGGCCAGGATTGTTTCTCGATCTGGCGCAACGTTTTCCTGCCGCGCACTGCCGCATGATCTGCGCGTCGCATGATGCAGACCTTCTGGACGCGACGAAGAAACGAGCGGCGACTTTGTCCAATGTTGAGTTCGTCGAGGGCGTGTCCTACCGCGAAATCCAAAAGGAATTCGATCGTGCGAAGATTTTCCTCAACACCTCGTCGCACGAAGGCGTTCCGAATACTTTCATCCATGCCGGGCTCGGGAGGACGGCGATCGCTTCACTCGAGATCGACCCGGACCGCATGTTCAGCCAATTCGACGCCGGAGTCATGGCGGGCGGGTCTTTCGAAAAACTTAAAAGCGGCGTGCAGGTTTTGCTGGAGGATGCAAATGCGTTGGACCGCTCGGCCCGGGAGGCGGCACGGTTCGTGAGCGAGTGGCACGACAACGACCGGAATGTTGATCTCTTCATCGACGCCACGGCCGGCCTATGATCCGCGTCCTCCATGTCATCGACCACCTTGGTCTCGGGGGCGCGCAGAGCGCGCTTCTCGATCTGTTGGCAAACATGGACGAATCGGAGGTTTTCTCCGAAGTCGCGGTGATGCACGGGCGCGGTCTTTTCGCCGACCAGCTGGAATCCCGTGGCATCAAGGTGCGTTCTCTCGCTCCCTCGAAGTGGCCTCCTGCCTACGTCCCAAATTTTGTGCGCCTGCTCCGCGCGGAAAGCTACGATGTTCTGCACTTCCATCTGCAGGGTGCGAACTGGCTGGCCAAGCCATTGGCCTCCGTTTTTTCCCGTGCCAAGCGGGTGGCGCATGATCACAGCAGCGCGGATCTGCGTTTCCGGGGATGGCAATCGCTGCCGCTCGACACATTGGGCCATTTTTTTTCCCATCGCGTCGTTGCCGTCTCGCAAGGCGTGGCCGATTTTCTCGCCACCTACGAGTTCGTGCCGCGGAGTAAAATCACCGTTGTGCCCAACGGGGTGAATATGCGCGCCTTCCGCCCCACGAACGAAGAACAACGAGCCGCAGCGAGAGCCGCCATGGGGCTCGGCACGAATAGCTTTGTCATCGGTGCACTGGGCCGGCTTGCGCCGGAGAAAAATTTTTCCTCGCTGGCCGAGCTCGCCCGCGTCATGCCGGACGTCGAATTTGTCGTCGGCGGGACCGGCCCGGAACGCGCCGCGATACTCGAAGCAGCCCAAGGTGCGAAGAACATCCTCCTGCCCGGAGAAATTTCCGACCGCTGCGCATTCTATGCAGCGCTCGATGCTTTTGTCCTTCCTTCGCTGCACGAGGCCCTGCCCATGACCGTTCTCGAGGCCATGGCCTCCGGCGTTCCGGTCGCCGCCTCCAACCTCGAGGGCGTGGCAGCGGCCATCGGCGATTCGGGCGTCCTCTTCCCGCCCGGAGATTCCGTTGGCTTGGAAAAAGCCGTGCATTCCCTCGTCGACGACCCGGACAAAGCCAGGCGAATGGCTGCCGCGGCGCGCGAGCGGGTCAAGTCTCACTACGATGCGAGCAGCACCGCGTCCAAGGTGGCGGATATCTATCGGGAACTCTCGGTGCGATAGACGGCCCGGCGACAGGGCAAAAAAGCCGCAACTCCGACTTCAAACCGGGGTTTCACCGTTTGTTATGAAAAAGTTCATTATTCTCTCTCTTGGCTTTCTCGCGGTCGTCGCGACCCTCTCGGCCCAAGACAACTCACAATCACAACCCGGCGGTCCAGGCAGGGATGGCTCCTCATGGAAGCAGCACGGCAAAAAGCACGGCCCTACTCCGGGTGCCAAGCTGACGCCTGACGAGCAGCAACGTCTCGAAACCGCCCGCGAGAAAGCCAAGAACGACCCGACAGTGCGCTCGCTCAAGGAGGCCAATGACGCATTGGAGAACCAACTCGACACCGCCATGCGCGCGGCGATGTTGGCCGCCGATTCTTCGCTGGCTCCCGTTCTCGACAAGATCAAAGAAGCCCGCGATCGCGCCAAGGAAATGCGCGGAAATTTCGAGTCGCTGACACCCGAGCAAAAGCAGCAACTCAAAGCGGCCCGCAGCGCGGCCAAAGACGATCCCGCCGTCCAAGCAGCCCGCGAAAAAATACGAACCGCGCAAGAACCCGAGGCCAAGCGCGCCGCGGCCAAGGAAATGTATGAAGCCGTCAAGTCGGCGATGCTCAAAGCCGACCCGAACCTCGGTCCTCTGCTCGAGAAACTTGGTCCAGGCGCCATGGGCTCCGGTCCCGATCACGAACGTGGCAGGCAGGGAGATGGCCCCAAGTGCCAACCGCCAGCCGAGATGGGTGGTCCTCAGAGCGAGCCCGGCATGGAGTAGCCGAAAGCGGGCCAAAATAGCCCATTCAACAGAGTAACTTAGTATCGCCGCCCTGAGGGGCGGCGATTTCTTTCTTGCCGTAAATCACCTGCTGCCCTAGATTTCCTCCTTTCGAGGTTATGGCCATGTTTGTGGTATCCTCATGGATGCAGGTAGCTTGCGATTCCGGTCGCCCCCATTCCGGTTGGCTCGCCACCCTGCTCGGCTTCGCCG